>OHJO01000275.1_pt1 | contig 32882 bp, 27 predicted proteins | sample 1568561 | NCBI WGS metagenome assembly OHJO01 (sample SAMEA3879556, study PRJEB24766) | human gut metagenome | biome: human-associated habitat; feature: feces | place: USA | collected 1985/1987
CCTAACATTCTGTTAGAGTTCATAGCTGTAAGATTGTGTTGTACTACCATAATATTTACCTCCTTGTATTACTGCCCAATTCCTTTTGCGGCAGTGTGCGTATCTGTATTGTTATTGAGAAATCCTTTTCTCCCAGATACTTGTTGTTAGTTTTTATAGTAACCGGAGTAGGAGCTTCCCTGTCGGGCCCTGACAGAGCCGCTCTTCCTCCGGTTATTACCGTATGAAATTATTTGTCCGCATTTCCCTTTGTGATGATCACGTTGGATTTTTTGCGGTACTTCTCCGGGTGCTCTTCTTCCGCATAATATTTAGGAAGCTTCGCTCTCTCCTCCGGATCTGTGATCTGGTTTTCTAATACCGTGCTCCGCACGATGTTCACCTCTTTCGGTGCATCGATCATGATGCGGAGATGATTCTTGGTTCCTCCCAGGAACACGATCTTGATATTGTCATTGATCATCAGGTATTCTTCCGGACTAACGGTCAGACGCAGCATAATTGATAACCTCCCTGTTTTTATTCAGCCTTCCTTGCCTGCTGGTTCTCACTGATGCAACATTTTGTTATGGAATGTTGCATTTTCCTTATTTATTAATACTTTCAAGGAGGCTATTATGAGCACGACACAACCTATCCGCAGCAAACAACTTTTACATGATTTCAAAGATTACTACCTTATCAAACAGCCTAACTTCCGGAATTACACTCTCATCCTGATCGGTCTGAACACTGCTCTCCGTATCAACGACATTCTTCATCTCACCTGGGGAGATGTCTATTGCACAGAACACCGCCGCTTTTACACCCATCTTCTGATCACAGAAAAGAAAACAGGAAAAGAGACCCGAATCCTGATCAACAGAGAACTTCAGAAAACACTACAGTCCTACCGGACAACACAGTCTTTCGTAACCGACACAGACTACCTTTTTCCCAGTCCCAGAAAAACAGCTTCCCCTCTCTCCAGGTATCAGGCCTACCGCATTGTCCGCAGAGCCGCGGAGCAGGTTGGGATCGATGATGTCGTGCGATGCCATTCCCTGCGGAAGACCTTCGGCTACCATGCCTGGAAAATGGGAACGCCGCCCGCATTGCTGATGGAAATCTACAATCATTCTTCTTTTCAGATCACCAAGCATTATCTGGGGATTGAACAGGATGACAAAGATGCCGTATTCCGCGATATACAGCTATGATATATGTTACGTAAAATCATTATAACGATATATATAGTTCGTGATAACGATTTTTATAAAAAGGACTAAAGTTTTCCCATGGTCAGCCGAAATATGTAGTGCAAGACAAAATGCAACATTCCATAACAGAATGTTGCATTTTCTATTTTAATCTATTCATTTCTGTGGTATTCTTTTAAAGACTGCATATCGCTTTTTTTCGACAAATATTTCTCTTTTATTGAAACATATACAGTCAGAATCAGGAGTACACATGAAAAGCTTTATATGTCAAATGTTCTATAAGCAGCGGGCGGCATTCGAGCAAAGTTACGCTTCCAGGGGCAAAGAGTATCCTCTTCCGGAAGACGTTTTCCTACAATCGGATATTTTCTATGATGAGAAGCATGTTCCGGCCCATCGTCTGGATGTCTACCGTCCCAGGGGACGGGACGGAGAGATTCTTCCGGTCATCGTCAACGTACATGGCGGAGGCCTCCTCATAGGGAACAAGGAATTCAACCGTCCCTTTTGTGCCTCCCTTTGTGAGGCGGGGTATCTGATATTCAGCATTGAGTACCGGCTGATACCGGACTGTCTCTTCTATGACCAGCTGGCTGACCTGCATCTGGCACTGGATTTTATCCGGGATCATCTGACGGAATACGGCGGTGACATTTCCCACATATATGCCTGCGGCGACAGCGGCGGTGCCTGTCTGTTGACTTATGGAATCGCCATGCAGCGAAGCACTGCACTGGCACAGGCTGCCGGAGTAACCCCTTCTGACCTGCCAGTCCGAGCACTTGGCCTGATCAGCGGAATGTTCTATACGAATCGCCTGGATCAGATCGGACTTTTCCTCCCCAGATATCTCTACGGCCGGCATTATAAAAAAAGTGCTTTTGCCCCCTATGTATCTCCGGAGCACCCGGACATCGTGACCAGCCTGCCACCCAGTCTCCTGATCACCAGTGACAACGATAATCTTCAGAGTTATACTCTGAATTTTGAAAAGGCTCTGCGCAGACATCAGATGCCCCATAAACTGATCAACTACCCGAAGGATCCCCGCCTGACCCATGCGTTCAGCGCTTTTTACCCGGAGCTTCCGGAAAGCAGGGAAGTGATCCACCATTTGATTCATTTTTTTGAACATACCGGAGAGGACTGTAAAGGGGGATATGTATCATGACATACGACGAAAATATTTTCAAAGAAAAAGCTAATCGGAAAGCCCGTAAGATCTGGATCGTTTTTGCTGTTTTACTGAGTGCCAACTATGGCTCCGATGCGTCCGGGGGATTATATCCCACCACTTCTTACCTTATTTTTCTGGCATTGTGCTGGCTGCCTCTGATCTTCGGCGAAGTGTTGTTACGTGTAAAGGGCTGGGCAACGGAACTCTACCGCTACGATCTGGTCATCGGTTACGGCATCTTCTACACTTTTGTCATCTGTACTACAGCTTCTCCGATCGCTTTCACTTATATCCTGCCGGTAACGAGCCTGCTGGTACTATATAAGAACCGGAAATTCATGATCAACTGCGGTATCGCCAATGCTCTGATCATCGTCGGTGCAGCCGTCTATCGCTATATGCTGGGCTTCAACAGTGCTTCCGATATGAAGAATTATCAGTTACAGCTGTCCTGTATCGTCCTGTGCTACATCTGTTATGTCATGTCCATCCGTCATCTGAACGAATCCGACGGTGCCATGACCGACAGCATCAAGGCTGACCTGCACAGAGTCGTAACCACTGTAGAGCAGGTTAAGTCTTCGAGTAATATCATTCTCGATGGCATCACAGTCGTAAGAGAGCTGGCTTCCGAGAATAAGCATGGCTCCGATATCGTCATGCTGGGTATGAATGAGCTGACTGACAACAACAATATGCTGCAGGATCGTACCACATCATCCACACAGATGACCTCCGATATCCGCGCCCAGGTAGAAAATGTGGTAGCTCTGATCGGAGAAATGATCACGCTCGTCGAAAAAACGCAATCCCATTCCGGCGTCAGCGCGGAAGACCTGAAGAGTCTGGTGAATACCGCTGCTACCATGTCACAACTGTCCACCGAGCTGGAAAATGTTCTGGAGAATTTCCGTCAGGAATTCGAAATGGTAAAACAGGAGACCGGCACCATAGAGAAGATCACAAACCAGACGAATCTGCTGGCATTAAATGCTTCCATCGAAGCTGCCAGAGCCGGAGAAGCCGGCAAGGGCTTCGCTGTCGTAGCGGATCAGATCCGTACCTTAAGCACTGAGACCCACGCTTCCTCTGAGCAGATCAGGAATGCTCTCTCCCGGCTGGATGCTACCTCCGCGAAGATGACCTCTTCCATTGAAGAGACATTAAAGCTGATCCAGATCACTCTGGAAAAAGTAACGCAGACCGGAGATAACGTAAATCAGATCGCTTCTGATTCCGTGCAGCTGGGCAATCACATTCAGGTTGTAGATAATGCCATTAAAGAAGTAGAGAGCTCTAACACTCAGCTGGTATCCAACATGGAGCAGGTATCTAACATCGTGGATACCATTACAACCTGTATCACGCATTCCAGCCGTACCAGTGAACGGATGCTCAGCAAGTATCAGGAAACAGCAGACAATATCAATACCATCGAAGATGTCATGGAGAACATGATGTGTGATCTGGGTATTGGTGGTTTCATGGGTATTGAAGACGTCAAGCCCGGCATGAAGATCGACTTACAGCTAGTTGATCAGAAGGATGACAACTATCTTGGGGAACTGATCGAGCAGATTCCGGAGGGACTGTTGGTATCCTGTCAGAAGAAGCTGACGATTAACGGGTCTGCTTCCTGTATGCTGCAGGTCACCGCAGGTAATATCCTGTACTGTTGGGACAAAGCCACCATTTCTCCTGCTCCTGAAAATGGTGAACATGCTTTCAAGATTACCATTACTACCAGACCCAGGATCAACAATAGACGCAAATACCCTCGTATGGATCTGAATAATACCTGTACTATTAAGTTCAAAAATTCCGATACGGAATATGCGGCTACCATGGAAAATATCAGTGCCAACGGATTCGCCTTCCTGGCCACAGACAAGATATTCACCCAAAGCAAAAATGCAGAAGTCATTATCACGATCGATGATTTTGCTCTGTCGAATCATAATGTGCTGGAAGGTCGCATCATCCGCTGTTCTGACGATAACGGACTGTATATCGTCGGATGCCAGATGCCGGAGGATAATTTCTATATCCTGGAATATGTAGAAAATAACTTAAATAAATAGAATTCCTGTATGAAACCAAGGCACCAAAAAAGCCCATTCATATTCAAATGAATGGGCTTTTTTAATGTTGTTCTTTACGGTTTCAATAGCCGGGCGATCAGCCCCTCGACCTCCTGGAGCTGTTCTTTTGTGCTCTCTTTGTGGCTTTCCTTGCGGTATTTTGACGGAGACATGCCCTTCATGGCATGGAATGCCTTGGTAAATACCAGCGCATCACTATATCCACAGGACAGGGCAATACTCTCAATCGGATAATTGGTGGATTCCAGCAGCTCTCTCGCCTTGGTGATACGGAAGGTGGTGAGGAACTGCTGAGGCGACATTCCCAGATAATTCTGGAACAATGTATATAAATAACTGCGGTTGATACACACATAATCCGCCACATCCGTGACCTTGATAGGGTTACAGTAATTACTCTGGATAAAAGATACCGCTTTTTTCACATACTGGTTCCCCTTATCCTCTTCCTCTCTGGCTACCACACCGGCGCTGTCCGCGATCACAGACAGGAATACTCCCAGCAGTCCATTCCGGCGCAGATCATCCGCGATTCCAAAGGTATTGTGTTCCATCATATCACGGACAATCGAATACAGCTCCTCTGATTTATCACAGGAAAAAATAGGATGCCTGTCTGACAGTCCCATGCTATGTAAATACTCTTCCGCGCGGCTCCCGGCAAATCCCACCCACAGATAACTCCAGGGGTCCTTCGCATCCGCCTGATAGAAAGCCAGTTCGTTGGGCTGGATCAGAAATCCGTACCCTGCTTCCAGCCGGTATTCCTTGTCATGGAACCGGAAATGCCCCTTGCCGCTTAAGACATAGTGGATCAGGTAGTGCGGCTTGGATGCCGGTCCGAAGCTGTGCAGTGCTTCCGTCTGAGAGCACCCGCAGCAATTCACATACAGACTTCCTGTTTTGTCATTGATAAAGTCCAGCTTAAATGCTTTTTCCATGGCAATTCCTATCCTTTCCCATCGGTCAATTCACTATAATCCCGCCGTCCTCATCAAATGTCACACAAAAAGCACTGCTGTATTCGTTCATACGCTGCAGGATCCTCTGTTTATCCTCCCCCGTTGCCGGCGTAGGTCGGAAATCATTCCTTGTTTTGACAGAACTTACCATACAGGGAATGATCCGGGCGTTCTGATCCTCCACCTTTTCCCCGTTCTCAAAAGTAAAGGTCTGCTGGAAGATCATGGTGTCCTTGTCCTCCGGATTCCGGTTGGCTCCGAAGCAGAAATTTGCCAGACTGTAGATAATATATCTGCCCTTGTATTCCTCGATTCCCTGCAGGACATGGGGATGATGACCGATGACCAGATCCACACCCCAGTCAATGCATTTCCTACCAAGCTGCTGCTGATAATTTTCCGGATAATTGTCTTTTTCGATACCCCAGTGACAACAGGCGAGGATCAGATCCACGTTCTGTTCCCGCAAGACTTCGATATTATTCTGAATCAGTTTCTCCGCCTGTGCGCCCCATTCCACTTCATTGACGGAGATAATGCCGATTTTCAGATTCCGCTCTCCGCCGTGGGCTGCCGCGCTGTCCGGGATCTCATAGATGCCTACATTTTTATCATAGGCATAGACAATGCCCTCCTGCTCCAATGCCGCCACTGTATCCCGGCTGCCCTGTTCTCCGTAGTCCAGTCGATGATTGTTCGCAAAGCTGACGGCTTCGATATCCCCCAAAGTCAGTAGATGGGCATATGCCGGATCTCCCTTGATGCAGTAGGTCTGCCCCTCCCGCATCTGTTCCGATGTGGTCAGCGGCCCTTCGAGATTCACGATGGTCATATCATCCGCCTCGAAAATATCTCTCACATTCTCGAAAAAATATCCCTCATCCTCCGCCTGATCGTATGCCTGACGGAATGAATAGCTGTAATCCTGTTCCTGATGATTGCCCAAAGTTACATCCCCTGCCGCGGAGATCGTGATCGTGCAGCGTTCCCCCATCAAAGTATCCGAAGCTCCGGACTGTCCCGATTCCGGCAATGCAGTATTGTCACCGCCCTTCCCACCTGGCAGAACGATCTCCCCGATATTATCCCCGGGCTGATCGTCCTGCGGTCCGGTATGGTAACCACCGATCGGCTGCGCCAGTTCTTCCACCCCGGGAATACAGACCTGCTGTGTCAGATCATCCCCACAGCCGCTAAACGCTATTACACTGACCGCACAAACCAGTGCCACAAACCGCTTTTTCCTCTGCCCCATAAACACTCTCCCTCTGTTACAAAGAAATCCCTTAGCCCTCTCCTAAATCGATCTTAATTTTCAGAAGCCGCTGTCGCAGTGCTGTCTCCCGTTCCATACAGATTCTCCTGCAGGAATTTCTTGTTGGCTTCGAAATCCACTTCCAGCACTGCCATCTTACGGATGGTCGCATCCTTATAGGTGCCCTCCAGCGGAATGCTGTTCTGGATAATATCGTAAGTCACGGCCTTAGGTGCCATGAGGCTTAACCGGTAACACTCCGTCTGGGTCAGGTTCGTGGTCAGATTCGGCATGAGTCCGTCGATCAGTCCCTTCGGATTCGTGAGTACACCCTTAGGCAGCTTATGAATGACCTCTGTCAGCACTTTTCTCTGTCGCTCAGTTCTGCCGAAATCCGTACCGATATAACGGTTTCTGCAATATGCCAGCGCCTGAGGACCGTTCAGATGAACCATGCCTCCGGACAAGTCATCGAAATAGTCCGTTCCCTCCGGTCTGCCCAGCAGGATATTATATTCTACCAGGTAGCCGTTCACGTACTCCACTTCCTTGCCGGTCAGCTCCAGATCCACGCCGCCCACGGCATCTACCAGATTCGCAAATGCCTCAAAATTCACCAGCACATAGCGGCTGATATGAATGTCAAAATTCTGCTCGATGGTCTCCATCAGCAGCTCCGCGCCGCCGTAGGAATATGCCGCATTCAGACGATTATCCTTATGTCCCGGTATCTCTACATACATGTCACGGAGCAGAGATGTCATATATATCTTTTTCGTCTTGTTGCTGATAGACAGCAGAATCATGGCATCGGATCTGCCATCCTCCCCGTTCTCACGGGAATCGTTACCGATCAGGAGAATATTTGTAACTCCTTCTTCCTTCATGGGAGAGCTTGCCACAGATTCGATCTCTTCATAATTCATCTCCGCATAGACCTTGCCCACCAGGACGTACAACCCTGCTGCCAGAAATACGAGGATCAGCGCCACTGCGATCAGGAAGCGCTTGAAGCCGGATTTTTTCTTTTTTCTGCCGCTCCCGGCTTCCTTTTTGTTTCCTTTTCTGCTCTTCTTATCCGTTTTCGTGTCTATCTCCTCACGCTTCCCTGCTTTTCTTCCGGAGCGATTTTTTTCTCTGTGATCTTCGTAGTCCTCGTATTCGTCCGCATAGTCCTCCCTTCTGCTACGCCGAGGTTTATCGGATGCCGCCTGTCTGCGACGATCTGCATTACTGTTACTACGGCCACCACTATTACGATTCGCTGAAGTCTTACGCGTCGTCTCTCTGCGAGCCGCCTGTCTCTTACGATACGCGGGATCATCCCAATCCTCCGCGTAATCATCCGCTCTTGCTCGTCTTCCGGATCCGATCACATCCAGTTCCTCCTCATCCTCGTCATTCTCAGTCATGTCAAACATCTGTGGAGCCGGACGCTCTGCTGTCCGCCTTCCGGTCCCGGACTTCCCACTGCCGGAGCCGGACGTCTGCATTTCCTGCATCTCCTGCTGTAAAAAGGCTTCCAGCCCTTTCTGTATATCTTCCATCTCCTGAATGGAATCTCGTTCTCTGTCACTCATATTGTACCTCATTTCCACATACCGGCACCGGTACGTTCCTTAAGCCTCTTTCCTATTTGTCTCCTAGGATACCACACTCCTTTGTATTTGTCGCGGCAGAAATCCTTAATATTTGCTTAAATGTTGTCCGGCATTTTTTAAGACACACTTTCTATGGCAATAAAAAGAAACTGTCTACGGCATCCACAAGATTTTATCTTGTACATTTTCCACAGACAGTCTCTGCATTTTTGTTATCTTATATCATTCTATTTATGAGCGATTCTCGCATCTATGTAATTCTTCAGAGATTCCACGGTCTCCTCCACACCCAGCCTGCTGCTGTTGATGGACAGATCGTAGTTCCGGGAGTCGCCCCATTTTACCTTACAATGGCTGTTGTGGTAAGATTTTCTGCGACGGTCCTTCTCGATCATGCGCTCCTCCGCATGTCTCGCATCCAGCTCATAGATCTGCATAACACGCTCGATCTTGGCTTCTCTGTCTCCTAATACAAAGATGGAGATCAGATTCGGATTGTCCTTCAACACGATCTCAGAACAGCGTCCTACGATCACAAAGGATTCTCCTGCCTCTGCCTTTTTCTTGATATAGTCAAACTGCATTCTCGCCACATTATCTGCAGGAGAGCTGTTCATTCCCATCACACTTCTGTACAGGAATTTGTTACGTCTCTTTTCATCGAACTCTGCCAGCTCCTTGCTGCTCACATTCATGCTTGCAGCCACCTCATCTAACAGGTTATGATCGTACATTGGCAGCTTGTAATATTCTGCCAGCTTCTGTGCGATCTCATGTCCACCGCTGCCGTACTCACGGCTGACGGAGATAATCAGTTGTTCACTCATGGGTCTGCCCTCCTTATAGTCTTACAGATATCTCGCATAGATCATTACCATGGAGATTACTATTACTATTATAGTCGCAGGAGCCATAACTTTGCAATATTTTCCCCACTTGATCATATGACCTGCCTTTGCTGCGGTAGCGATACCCACGACATTTGCAGATGCACCGATAGGAGTTGCGCTTCCACCGATATCGGTTCCCATGGCTAACGCCCATGCCAGGATAGAGAGATCCACACCCTGGGCCGCGGACAGACTGCTGATGATAGGGATCATCGTCGCCGCAAAAGGAATATTATCCACGAACGCGCTGGCGATTGCGGAGATCCACAAAATAATCGCGATCATCAGCATCAGATTACCATTACTGATGTCACCGATGAAGTTCGCCATAACTTTCAGGATACCTGTCTGCTCCAGACCGCCTACCACCATGAACAATCCGATGAAGAACAGCAGCGTCTTATAGTCGATCTGCTTGATCAGCTTCAGGGCATCTCTGCCTGCGGCGATCAGTGTCACGATAGTGATAAACACGCCGATGCAGGATACGGTCAGACCGGTCTGTGCATGGGTTACCAGCAATGCTACTGCACACAGGAAAATAACGGTACTGATAATGAATCCCTTTTTATCGGTAATCGCCTCGGAAGGATCCGGGTAAGTCTGATTGCTGCCGGCTGCTGCCGCCTCGCTGGCACGCAGCTCCTTGTGGAATACCAGGTAAAAATACAATACAACTACGACCAGGGAAATACCTGCGATCAGACCGGTATTGGTCAGGAAATCCGTGAAGGAATATCCCAGGGAAGTACCGATGATGATGTTGGGGGGATCTCCACACATGGTAGCGGATCCGCCCAGATTCGCACAGAATACCTCTGCCAGGATCATAGGCACCGGATTGAATTTCAACAGCTGTGACAGTTCAATCGTGACTGCTGCCAGGAACAGAATTACGGTGATACTGTCAATGAACATTGCCAGAATACCGGATAATACCATAAAAGTCACGAACAGCGGCACTACCTTATACTTAACCATTTTAGCAAGGCGCATGCAGAGCCAGCGGAAAAATCCGACTCTCGCCATTCCCTCTACCATGATCATCATTCCCGCTACGAATACGATCGTCTCCCAGTTAATGCCGCTGGAAGTCTCCGCGGACTGTCCCGCCGTATACCAGAAATGACTTGTAAAAAAGCTGCCTAAATTCAAGGTCTCCCACACTGCACCCATACTGTGCATTCCCAGTCCGAATACCAGCACCAGCGTCAGCAGACCGCAGCCCAGTGTAATAACGTGTCTCTCCCATACTTCCAGAACGATCAGGACAAACATTGCTATAAATATAACTACTGCAAGTATCTGTGCTATCACTTTTCCTGCCTCCTCGTTAGTTTTTCTTATAAACGTACAAGAGTAGATTGTATCTGAAAAAGCAGGGGAAGTCAATCATTCTTTGGGAGGCTATGCATAAATATTCCGTTAAAGTTTTCCGGATCATTCATTCCGGAAGCTTTCGATATCGTTCTTACCCACATAGCGTAAGAACATGCGGCGCATGTCGATACCGCTCTCTCCGAAATATAATTTCATGTATTTCTCACCGTCCTGACGAATGGGCAGTGTTACAACACGTTCCATGGTCTGACCTTCCGTGCCGTTAAGGGTCACGGTCTGTTGTAATGTATTGTTCAGGAACACGGAGATCGGCAGCTGCGCCAGTTCTCCTAACGCAGAACTCATCCGGAATACCAGTTCATATCTTCCGATCCTGGAGAAATGCAACTGGTATACCGCACTTGTGCCCTTCTTCGTGGACAGCTTCTCCAACGGAAGGTCTATGTCCTCTAAAAGCTTCGGTTCCGGAAGTTCCAGACGCGCCAGCACCTGTCCGCTGTCTCCTGCGCCCTCGGTGCTTATCGGATTGTGAAGCTCCGTGCATTCCTCTTCCTCTCTGTCCAGAAACCGTTCCATAGCAACGGAACGTAACAGGAAACCACAGATATTTGCCGCATTCCGTGTAAGCTGTGCTCTGGTCAGTCTGCCATCTGCCAACCCTTCCGCGGTATTGTCCCCCGCGGAGTTGGATGCCGCATCCGCTACGACCATATAGATATCGTTCTGTGCCCGCACCATGGGAATCGTCTGTCTGCCAGAGCCGGGCTCACCCTCCTCGTTGATCTTTGCCCACCAGTCAGTCATCACAATGCCCTGATATCCCCATTCCTTACGGAGAATAGTCGTCAGGAGATCATAGTTGCCACCTGTCCACAGTCCGTTCACCGGCCCGTAAGTAGACATGATGCTGTAAGCGCCACCCTGTTTCACCGCGATCTCAAAGCCCCTCAGATAGATCTCCCGCAGTGCTCTCTCCGATACAATGCTGTTGGCATCATGACGCTTGAATTCCTGATTGTTACATGCAAAATGCTTGATGGTGCCGGTGACACCGTATTTTCCCATGCCGGTCAGCTGTGCTGCTGCCATGATACCGGTGAGATACGGGTCTTCCGAAAAATACTCAAAGTTACGACCGTTCAATGGATTCCTGTGGATATTGATGCCGGGTCCTAAAAGCGTATCAATCTTGTTCTTCCGAAGCTCCATGCCCTCCATCTCATACAGCTCCTCCACCAGCTCCGGATCAAAGGTGCAGGCAAGCAAGGTGCCGTTAGGCAGGGCATATGCCATGGTGCCGCAATCCATACGGATACCGGAGGGTCCGTCCGAACAACAGGCTATAGGAATCCCAAATTTCTTCAGTTCTTCTGTCACTCCGCCGAAGGCTGCTGCTGTACCCGGAGTCACTTTCGGGGAACACATGCCCTCTCCGCGGGTCATACAGATCAGGTCTTCGTCCGACAATTGTGTCAGAAACTGTTCCAATGTGATTTTTCCATCCGATACATCCGCCAGCTTCCAGCCACGGTCTCCCGCATACTCACTCTGCGTAGGTCTCTCCTTAAGAATCCTGTCCGCCAGATCTATCGTTCGTAAAGGTACATCTTCCCAGTTTGCAATGGCATGATCCTTTTCCTCGAAAAAGAAAGGTTTCAGGCGCTTAAACTCCTGTACCGGTGCCATTGCCTCCGTCACCATCCGCACTACCCGAAGCTCTGTCAGGGTCGCCTTGCCAGCCTCTACCGCACTTCGCACATCGGTTCCGGCATAGAAGATATAGTCTCCCTCTTCCAGTACATAGCAGGATTTATGTCCGGTGACACCACTGTCATCGTAGGATGCATACTCCGTCAGCTCTGTTTTCAGCAGCAGTTCTTCTGTCTCACCCGGCTTCAGTTCTTCTGTCTTCGCAAATGCAGTCAGCTGGCGCAGAGGCTTTCCTAATTTCCCCTGAGGTGCTTCCAGATACAGCTGCACAGTCTCCCTGCCGGATACTCCCCCGACATTGGTTACTTTTGCAACTGCCGTGACTGCCATGCCCTGTACTGAGAATCCTAGGATCTCTGTCTGGAACTTCGTATAAGATAATCCAAATCCGAAAGGATACTTCACCTTATCTTTCGCAAAAGTTTCAAAATAACGATATCCTACATAAATATCCTCAGTATAGAAATTCTCCACCGGATCTCCGAAATTTTCCGTGGAAGGATAATCTTCAATATCTTCTGCAATCGTGTCACTTAATTTACCACTGGGATTTACTTTGCCGGTCAGAACGTCTACACAGGCCCTGCCACCCTCCTGGCCTCCCTGCCAGATATAGAGTACTGCCTGCGGCTGATACCGGTCTACCCATTTCATATCTATAATATTACCGACATTCAGTACCACGATCGTATGCTCAAAAGCATGACATACATTACGAAGGAGCTCTTCCTCCAAAGCGGTCAGCAGATAGCTTCCCTCCGCCGCACTGTTATCCTTATCTTCTCCGGCAGTACGACCGATGACCACGATCGCTGCATCCGATTGTCCAGCTGCCTGCACCGCCAGTTCTTCATCTACGGGCATCTCCTCCTGATTCCAGGGTTCCATGGCCCAGCCTTCTCCCACATCAAAGGGATGCTCCTTCAGCCACTCACGGTACACCTTCTCCAGCGCTTCATTTACCTGTATGGTTCCATCTTCTTTCAGGCTGTCAATGATATTCGTGACATAAGGAGCATTAACCATGCCGCCGGAGCCTGTGCCGCTCTTGTAATGCTCAAACTGTGTTCTTCCGAATACAGATACTCTCTGTCCCCTGCGTAACGGTAAGGTATCCTCTTCATTCCGCAGCAGCACACTTCCTTCTGCCGCCACGCGTCTTGCCAGCTCCGCATACTTCTGATAATCCAGTGTATATTTCATTCGTTCAATGACTCCTTCCTGCAAACAACCTGTTATTGTTGACATCATTATACCGAAAGGAAGAAGTTTTCTCAATAGAAAAAGACACTGGAGAAAGTCTCCAGTGTGCTCAGAAGATAAGCCGGACTACAAATTCCTCGTCTTCCATCCGGAACTGATACTGTCCGTTGAGTTTTTCCACATAGTATACGATACTCCGAACCCCCAGACCATGTCCGGAACGCTCTGTGACCGGAATTCCATCCGTGAATACCGGCATTATCTGCACCGGATTTTTCACCATGAGCAGCAGATGCCCTGCCTTCTCCGACAGAGACAGCTCAATCCTTCGTCTGCTCTCCGGCAGCTCCTGTACCGCATGCATGGCATTTTCCAGTACATTCGACAGGATCGCACAGAACATCATTTCCGAACAGGGGAGCTTCTCTCCGATCGTGACCTGTGTATCCCAGGGAATTTTCTGCTCCTCAAATCGGGTATTATATGTAGATAGCACCGAATTCACCATTTCGTTCCTACAATATGCCTTAATGACAGTATCATCATAGGTCTGGCTGACCTCATTGAGATATTCCAGCGCTTTTTCACAATCTCCCTGCTGGATCAGAGTCCTCAGGACGGCCATATGATGTCTCGTATCATGCCGCAGGATTGACATCTTTTTCTCGCTTTTCCTTGTATTGTCCATCTCCGCCTGAAAAGAATTCATCTGCATACGGATCAACTCATTATACTGCTCTGCCTTGCTCTTCATCTCGTATTCCCGGAAATACACCAGCAAAAAAATCAGATACGACAGACAGATGGCAAATCCGAGAAATTCCGGCACCGCCCTGTTGCCGGTATAAAGCAGACTGGAAAACTTCGTCGTGGCATAGTCAAAAATATAATACACCAGCGGCAGACTTCCGATCAGCAGTAATTCCCGATTCGTCTTGGTCAACAGCATCGCCGTCGTCTGGCAGACATAGCGGCACAATACCCAAAATACCACCAGCGTCACCACGATACGGCAGGCGTAATAGCACCACTCTTTTCCTGTTACCGACAGTACGAACAACCCCATCCAGTTACTGCACTGGCAGCACAAATAGGCAGTGAAGATAGAGATCAGGGACGGTAATATTCTGAATTTATAATAGAGCACCAGCATCAGCAATAGCGGCACGTGAACGATCAGTGGGTATATCTGATCCATCATCTCCGGACCCAGCACAGATACGCAGACCATATATAATCCCCCGGAAATCACTGCCAATAGCAACAACTTCCCTACATTCGTTTTGTCCTTCTTCACACCCAGAAAAAAAGCCGACAGGAAGATGCCGAACAGCATAGTCGTAATATTATGTGTATATGTCAGAATTTCCAGTATCATAGGAGCTCCTCACTTTTATTTCGTAAGTTCATAGATGCTTTTTACAGCTTTACTTTTACAAAATCATGTTCCATGGCAGGAAGCACCTTTTCGATCAGATCCGCCGTCCGCATCCGGAGGCTGGAGGTATTGATGCAGGGGTGGCATCCGAAATATTCGCTGTTCAGCACCTCTTCATCGATCAGCAGCTTCACCTGATGTTCCTTATCGTTCATCAGACCGAGTACGCTGACAGAGCCGGGGGTGATATCCAGGAATTTCTCCATGTATTCCGGCTTGGCAAAAGAAAGCCTGGCCGAGCCGATCTGCGCCGACAGATCCTTGGTGTGGAACACCTTGGTATCCGGGATCATCAGCAGATAAAATGCGGTCTCCTGACGGTTGCACAGGAACAGATTCTTGCAGACCATGGATTCCAGGATCTCATCCACTTCTTTACAGTCCTCCATGGTCATCGCGGGCGCGTGATCCACGCGGTCATATTCCACGCCTAAGCCATCCAGCAGGTCATAGGTGCGTATCTCTTTGTCCAGTCTGCCGGTGATATCGGCAGGTCTTCCTTTTTGCAATACTAATGTCATTGTCTTTTCCCCTTTGTTGTCTAATAACCGATGGTGTCGTTTACGAGAATCACATGGATCCTGTCCGTATGTCTGGAATATCTCGTGATCAGGAACTGGCAGCAGATGGTATCCGGAGACTTACAATCGAAGCATTTTCCGGTTTCTTTGCAGGGAGTCTTGATGTCGAATCTCTGGGCATTGATAGGTGCAGCCACGTTTCTCGCACGCTTCATGGCGCTGTCTAAGTCTGCGCAGACCTTGTTCATGCCGACGATGAAGATTACTTTCCTCGGTCCCTGGGCTATGCAGGAGACACGGTTGGAATTGCCGTCGATATTGACCATGACACCGTCGCTGGTGATGGCATTGGCGCTGGAGAGGAAGATATCCGCATCATAAGCTGCCATAAGTCCTGCTCTGGCATCCATCTTAGAGCGGTCGATATAGTGGTAATTGCCTGCTTCCAGCGCGGAGATCAGTCCGATCTCTCCGGCACTCATGCATCCGCCCATGGCAATGGTGCTTCCCTCCGGGATCAGCTCCAGTGCCTGTTTCAGCGCAGCCTCTTTATCCTCTGCGTAATAACCTGACATGTTGCGGGACTGTAATCCCTTGATCACTGTTTTGGCCAGCTGTTCATTTCTTTTTCTGATCATTTCGTTCATCTCTTAACCTTCCTGCCTTTCCGTAATCTGCAAACTTTATTCCTGAGAACCAGATTCTTATTGACATCATTTTATCAAAAAAATAATTCTGTGTATAGCAACCATTTTATATTTGACAATACTTTTCGCATATGCTAGGATATTTCCAATATTAGGGAGTAGTTCACATCGGATAACCGGTGTTGTGTTGGTCGTCATCACGTTAGTGAAGCCACAGGCAGTCGCTAACCGGGCAGTACACTTCTACAGAAATGGAACGAGACTTTTATTGTATGTTTATCGTGCAGTAAAAGTCTTTTTTTTGCGTGATAAACAAAGGATCCGGGTACATTATTTAAGAAGGAGGATTTGTATATGACACAAAAAAACATCTGGAATATTTCTGTAAAAGAACTCATGGAAAAATATCAGGTGACAGAACAGGGGCTTACTACTGCCCGCGCGGAGGAGCTTCGCCTGGAAAAGGGTGAAAATATCCTACAGGAGAGCAGGCGCAAAAGTATACCGGAAGTATTTATCAGTCAGTTTGCTGATCTGCTTGTAGTAATCCTGATCATTGCAGCAGCGATCTCCATGTTTTCCGGCAATGCGGAGAGTACCATTGTAATCCTTCTGGTACTGGTGATCAATGCCATCCTGGGCACCCTGCAGCATGTAAAGGCCCAGCGTTCTCTGGATAGTCTCAGGCAGTTATCTTCGCCCGGTGCAAAAGTCATAAGAGACGGTGTAAAACGGGAATTTCCATCGAAAGATATCGTGCCGGGAGACATTGTCGTATTGGAAGCGGGTGACATGATCGTGGCCGATGGACGTATCCTGCACAGCTATTCGCTGCAGGTCAATGAAAGCTCTCTGACAGGCGAGTCTGCCAATGTAGAGAAAACAGATGCCATTATAGAGGGTGATGTGGCACTTGCTGACCGGGCAAATATGGTCTATTCCGGAAGTCTGGTTACCTACGGACGCGCCGAGATGCTGGTGACTGCTACCGGCATGGAGACGGAGCTGGGTAAGATTGCAGGACTGATGAATGCAGCCAAAGAGCGCAAGACACCGCTGCAGGAAAGCCTGGACAAGTTCAGCAGCAGACTTGCCATACTGATCATGCTCATATGTGCTGTCGTATTCTGCCTGTGTATCTATCGCCGGATGACGCTGTTGGACTCCATGATGTTTGCAGTGGCACTGGCTGTTGCTGCGATCCCTGAGGCACTGAGCTCCATTGTGACCATAGTGCAAGCCTTTGGTACACAGAAAATGGCAAAAGAAAATGCAATTATCAAGAATCTGAAAGCTGTGGAAAGTCTGGGCTGTGTCTCTGTCATCTGCTCTGATAAGACCGGAACACTGACTCAGAATAAAATGACGGTACAGCAGATTTATATAGAAGACCGGTTATACGAACCGGATCAGCTTGACCTTTTGAATCAGACTCATCGCTATCTGCTCTACGACGCAGTCCTCAACAATGATTCCAGTATCGTCGATGACAAGGGCATCGGTGACCCTACAGAATATGCCCTTTTAGAGATGTTTCGAAGGATTAAAGCGGATACATCTTCTATTTTGAAAGAAGCAAATATGCATGAAGATATTCTCCGGCAGAACATGCAGCGTCTTGAGGAAGTGCCTTTTGATTCCGACAGAAAGCTGATGAGTACGAAATATATACTGCATGGTGTACCCACGATCCTCACCAAAGGTGCTGTGGATGTTCTCTTAGACCGCTGTGACTATGTGCGCTGCAGTGACGATATCCGTCCTATGACGGAAGCTGAAAAAGACAAGATCCGTATGCAGAATCAGCTTTTTTCGGAAAATGGCCTGCGTGTATTGTCTTTTGCTTACAAGGAATCGGATGAAAATCTCGACATCCATGCGGAGTATGGCTATACCTTCCTGGGCCTGATCTCTATGGTAGATCCTCCCAGAGAGGAATCTGCAGCTGCCGTTGCAGCTTCCAAGAGAGCCGGCATCCGTCCGGTCATGATCACCGGTGATCATAAGGTAACAGCAGTGGCGATCGCCCGCCGGATCGGAATATTCGAAGAAGGAGACCTTGCACTGACAGGTGCGGAGCTGGATGCCATGAGCGACAGCGAACTGGAGGAACAGATCGCAGAAATCTCCGTCTATGCCAGAGTATCTCCCGAGAACAAAATCCGGATTGTAGAGGCATGGCAGCGCAGAGGTAATATTGTCTCTATGACAGGAGACGGTGTGAATGATGCTCCTGCATTGAAAAAGGCAGACATCGGTGTCGCTATGGGAATTACCGGGACAGAGGTATCCAAGGATGCCGCAGACATGATTCTGTCAGATGATAATTTTGCAACGATCATCAAGGCAGTGGCAAACGGGCGTAATGTATACAGAAATATCAAAAATGCCATTTTGTTCCTGCTGTCCGGTAATACTGCCGGTATCTTAGCAGTATTATACACATCCCTGATGGGACTTCCTGTGCCTTTTACACCGGTACATCTGCTGTTCATCAACCTGCTGACCGATTCTCTTCCGGCCCTGGCAATCGGCATGGAACCGGCAGATGACGACCTTCTGAAGGAAAAGCCCAGGAATCCGCGGGAAGGAATCCTCACCAGAGGTTTTATGATTACGATGATAACACAGGGTCTGCTGATTGCAGCAGCCTCCATGACAGCTTATCACATCGGACTGGCCGTCAGTTCGGCTATGGCCTCCACTATGGCTTTTGCCACACTGACACTGTCCAGATTGTTCCATGGTTTTAACTGTCGTGGCAGCGAATCCATCTTCCGGCTAGGACTGACCTCGAACCGCTACAGCCTCTATGCTTTCGCTGCGGGAGTCTCTTTACTGGCACTGGTAATCTTCATCCCGGGACTGCACAGTGTATTCAGCATAGCCGCTCTGCCTACGACAGCACTCGGTCAGATCGTAGGGCTCTCTCTGCTACCGACCGTGCTGATACAGATAATGAAAATCATCAGATATAAATAATTGATTTAATCAATAGCTTCCACAGACTGCAATCTTTCCTTTTTTACCTTCAGATATTCTTCCGCATAATGCGTCTCTTCGTCTGTTGTCAGAATGACCTCCTGTCCCTGCGGCATATCAATATCCGTTGCCACAAGCAGGAGGGAATCCTCCTTCAGCCAGCTTTCCAGCCCTGTGAAAAACTGCGGGTCGTAGTGATCTGCCCCGTTCAGCTCATTATGATATCTGTCAAAGGAATAGTCCACGGGAGACAATACATTATAGTCATAATAGCAGACACCCTGCCCTGTCCAGAAGCTTGTCACTACCAGATAATCGTAGCCGTCTTTTTGTGTAAGGAATATCTGTACGTTCCCGGCATGAGCAATGGCAAATTCCTGCGACCACAGCGGGATGATTCCATATTGTCCGTCTCCCAGATACTCGTAGACCTCTACCGTTCCCCAGTTTCCTGCCTTATGCAGTGCTTCCGTAAAGTCTTCGTTTTCCTCCTCCAGATAGACCTTCGTTACGACCTTTTCCTTGTAGCCGTTATGGGTCAGATCATAATATCCGGTATAGACCTCTGTCATATCCGGTTCTTCTTTGTCGATATTCTCCTCTTCCAGATAACGAGAATATGTTTTTTGTACCGAAAAATCTCCCAGAGAAAAATTACCATCTTTTTGCATGGATACCGGTGCCGTTATATTAAAGCCAGTCTCATAAACCAGGTCCGCCATCTCGTTCATATTTATGCCAACCCCTACATTTGCAAAGGGCTGTCCTCCACGAAAATCATACCGGATCTGCGCCCCCACACCGATGCTTTTATAAGTGTATCCTTCCAGTTTCTGCAACAGACGGGTCTGATCCAGATCAATACTCTTCTGAGCATCTATCTTTCCGTTTTTATCCAGAAAATCCACATGAAGTGTATGGAACTGTTCATCCAGCGTATCCGCCGCAAGGATCCGTCTGTCAAAATCTTCAACCACATTTGTATATTCGGAGACCTTCGGGGTTCCTTTCTGTACATCTACATAATACAGTCCTTCCACATAAATACCGGTTCCTGTCCCCTGTATGGTAGAAATATAGTACTCCTTGTCGCCATCCCCATCATAATCTGCGGCTTCTACCGCAGGTGGTGCCGAATACATATTTCGCCAGGGAATCCCCACCCTGTATTCCCGGTCTCCGTCGTGGATCACCAGACAGTCTTCTGCACCGTTGCCCCAGACACTGACTGTCTCATCATAGGAGTATGACAGCACACCATACTCTCCTTCCGGCAGCTCCCGGGCAGCATCCACCGAGACCTGATCCGCCAGGGTTTTCTCCTGATATAGTCCGGTCTGGTAGGTAATTTTCTCCGGCTCAGGTTCCGTTGTCGTCTCCGGGATTATCTGTGAGGTGGCTGGAGTGGCTGTAGCGGTTTCCTGACTGATTCCTTCTGCCTGAGCAGATTCGGTATCAGAGATTTCCAAAGCGTCCCTACTGCTGCCGCAGCCTGTCAGAGAAAATGCCACGATCAATGCCAGTAATCCGCTACTTATTTCTTTGTGAAGCTTTCTTTTGTACATACGCCCTCCCCCTATAGCCGGTAAATACATTTTCTATCTTTATCATATCTAACGAATCTGGCAAAGTAAAGCCCAAAAAAGCCCAAAAAGTGCCGACACCATGCTTTTCGGTATCGGCACCTTTTCTTTTTAAAATGCTGAAAATCACTCTGAAGACATTGTAACACCTAAAGCCAGCTTTAGATCAAGAATTATTGTTTTACATATCTCTGATTTTTACTATTTGGCTTTTCCGGCAATGTCATTTTTATTAGTCCCAACTCTATGGCAGGCTTGATATAATTTTTTCGAAATGTTTCCTTGGATTTCAAATGCAGTGCCTCCATGATCGCATTAGCGGTATAGGGAACGTCGTACTCCATTACTTCCAACATCCGTTTTACATATTCTGACATATTTTCATTTGTCTTATTTACCTGTATGATAACTTCATCTAATACCTGATCTATCATTCTTAACATAAATTCTATAAAAACATCTGAATTTCCATTCACATGGCATTTTGCTATTGCATCATAATATTCTGCCTGGAATCTTTCAATCTGGCTTTCCAACGGAATATATTCAAACACATTTCTCCAACGGTATAGCATTACCGTATGCCATAATCTGGCCATTCTTCCATTTCCGTCTGCAAAAGGATGTATAAACACAAATTCGTAATGAAAAACAGCTGACACAATAAGCGGATGTATTGTCCCTTCACTGTTTTTAACCCATGAAAATAAATCCTTCATCAGTTCATTTACCATATTCGGCGGCGGTGCCACAAAAATACACTGATCTCCGGAAAAGACACCCTCTTCCCCTTTTCTGAATACGCCGGATTCCTCTACTGTTCTATAGGTCATTATTCCATGGATTTTTTTCAGATCTGACATGCTTTGAGGATTTATTTCCGAGATTTTTTCATATGCAGCATATGCATTTTTCACCTCTTGTATTTCCTTTTGATCTCCCAATACAAGATGACCATTGATGACATCTCTCACTTCAGACAGAGACAAGGAATTTGCTTCTATTTTTAAGGAAGAATGAATGGATCGGATCCGGTTGTTTTTCCTTAAATGCGGTCTTGTTTCCAATTCCCTGTGACTGCTTATTTTACCTACTTTTTCAGATATAGAAGAAACAAGCTCCAACATTTTATTTGAGATCGTATATGGCGGTTCATATTTTCCCATTTATATCACTCCATCTTGCTTATTATCTTGCTTACTATCTTACTCGTTTTGGATATCATTAGCAATCTTTTTATTTTTCGCTTAAACATTTTCTTTCTCCTTTTCGCATTTTTTTCAACATATCTTGTAGTAATCAAGAAAAGCAGCTATTAAATAAAAATAAGTATTCATGTATAATTTATGATATACTATTTAAAATTATCATTCTGAGAGAAAGGAATTCCGGCTATGGGAATCAGATTAGTCTGCAGTGACCTCGATGGTACACTTTTACAATATGGAAAAAAAGAATTGGAAGGCGAGATCTTTGACCAGATCCGGGCACTTCATGACCAGGGGATCCTGTTTTGCCCGGCGTCTGGAAGACAGTATACCAGTCTGCGGAAGCTGTTCGCTCCGGTGGCGGATTGCTGTATTTTCTTATGTGAGAATGGAGGAGTAATCTATAAGGACGAGCAGTGCATTGCGAAAAATCCCATGCCCCGTGCCCTGGCAGAAGAGATTGCGGAGGATCTGTGGAATCGTAGTGACGGTCAGGGTGAAATCATGCTCTCCGGACAGAATACTGCGTATCTGATGGAACGTGGGCTTGGAATGCTGGATAGAATAAAGTTTATCGGCAACAACTATCAGGTCATTCAGGATCCTTCCGAAATTCCGGAAGACATCGTAAAGGTCTCCGTATATCTCCATGAAGGCGTAGCGGCTTATGCTGACCGCTTCGTCCCCCGCTGGGAGCAGGCGAACTGTGCAGTGGCCGGACCTTACTGGATCGATACTACCCTTGCCAACAAAGGCATCGGTGTCACCTCTATCTGCAGGATCCTTGGTATTGACCTTACAGATGTCATGGCATTCGGTGACAATTATAACGACGTATCCATGCTGGATATCGTGGGACATCCTTATATTATGGATGGTGCAGCGGCGCCCCTTCGGGAAAAATACCCGGATCACACGCCGCGCCCGGAAGACATTTTGCGGGAAATTTTAAACGGATACTCTTAAGCCATGTCCGGATGATCTGCTTTTTCCGGAGGTATTCTGCGACTTCGGCTGCTTCCTTCTGTCTCGTGGTAAAAGTACTGTTTTCGTAATGCCCGTTATATTCCGGCAATAATTTCTTTCACTTCTTCTAGCTGTTTGTCTGTAGCGGAGGCTATCTGCTCTGCCGACAGACCATTCTTATACATTTTCAGAATGAGGCCGGCTTCGCCTTCTATTCGGCCTTCTATACGCCCCTTTTCTCGTCCGATTGCAATTCCTTTTTCTTCAATTCCTTCGCCTAAATTGCACATAGCGCTCACATCCTTTCTCATATTTTCTTCTATGGGAATATTATACTCATTTCCTATGATGTTCAGCTTTTCATCTACACTCAATTCCTGGGACAGCAATGCCCCCAGCAAGCGGTGTAATTCGTAGGTTTCATCATGTTCCGGCAGTTCCCTTGCCAATCCTATCATTACGATGTTGATCAGATCCAGATTTCCCTTCCACTCATAGGAACCGATCACATCCTCTTTGGTAAGGTGGATATGGCTCATGGTATTCTCATCCATATTCATGCATACCCAGATAGAATACACACGCTTGATGTCATCGTAGCGGGAATTCTCAAAATCCCTTTCCTTCTGGGAAGAGACCAGTCTGCTGACATAGAAAATTGCCCGGTTTAAGATCTCGTACTCTCCCGGTTCATCCTTCTGTGCTTCTACGTTAATAATGATCTGCGACAGACCATCCTTCGTCCGCACATAAAAAACAATATCAAATCTCGCCAGTCCTTCGTTGATCTCCTGACTTTCCGTATTAAAACCAACAATACGCTGTCCGTTTTTGTCAAGCATTGCGTTGGTCAGCCCCGGCTCCACAGGCACAGTGCTGATATAAGGGGTTCCTTCTATGCAGTTTGCAACTGTTTTGGGATTCATCCCCTTAAATTCATCCACAGTTTTGATCAAAATCTGTGCCAGAACTCTTTTGTGTCCTACCAGCCGCTTCACTCTTGCATCATACTGTGCTTTCAGATCGGCTGCTTTTACCGCATTCTTCAATTCTGTATTCAATTAATTTCCTCCTTTTGTGTCAGGCAACTATAGATATTTTCAGACGCAAAAGGAATCTATACATATCTATATTATAGCTTACCTGTTTTTGTGATACAACTGGTTTTCTGTGGTGTTTTGCTCCCCTTATTCTTCTGTTGTATTATCTTGAGGGTTCGGCTGACTTTTTTATCAAAGTCTCAGACATCAGCTTTTGCTGACATAGAAATTTTCATAAGTGAAGTGTACTTATAAACAAAGCATACTCTATGTTTTCTAATTATGCAATAACTATATTTCAAAATGATATCATTTAAGGGGACCTTTTACGATCCCCTCGTACATTGCATGTAAAACAAACAAAATCGTTACCTTCCTTCGTTTATTTCCTCCCAGTGTGTTTTTGTCATTACATTTGTATGACCAGTTCTTACTTCCTTCAGTAAAGGCACGGGAACTTCTTCGCAGGTATGATGATACACGAACCCGACCTTTTCCTGCACTCTTTTGGATTTTTGATTTCCCTCATAATATCCGCACCATATGGTATTCATCCCAAGTTCTCCGAATCCATGGCGCAGAATTTCCTTTGCGGCCTCCAGCATGTAGCCTTTTCCCCAAAATGGCTGTCCCAGCCAATAGCCCAGTTCACACTCGTCCTCACGGTCTGTCATATCCGTGTGGCCCTTCAATTTCAGTTCAATGGCACCGATTGCTTTCCCATTCTCTTTTTCACAGATGGCATAGCACTCCGGACCATTGAATACATTTCTGATCACATCGAGGCTTTCCTCTACGGACTTGTGGGGTGGCCATCCTGCGATAGGGCCGACTTCCGGATCTTTTGCATACTCATATAAACTCTCTGCGTCTGCCTCTGTCCATTTTCTTAATACTAATCTTTTTGTTTTCATAAATAATCATTCTCCCATATAAGTGCAACCTCAAACTTCTCTTTTTTCTTGGTCATAGACCTTTTTCGAGTATAATATTGCAATAATCGTTGCTGATAATAAATACACCAATAATAAAATTGTACTGGTTATTCCATTGGCAAATGCAGCCGTAATAATGGTCAATACTCCTGCAACAACAATACTGATGGCTCCAAAACGGTTACTTTTTCTCCATGTATTATCATTATACATACTCCAGGCCGTTCGAAACCCAACTACCGTATTTCGCTTTGCCTTTGTCATATAATTTCCTACTACAACAAAAATAATTCCACATAAGATGCAGGAAATCCTTGCAATATCAACTGTTACCTTTGAACCATTCACATTTTCCTGCACACAAGAGGAATAAAGGATACAATAATTCATAATTCCAAACATGATAGCCTGCGATAGTCCTACCACGCATAGTACCCTTGCGGAGGAATTTGCTTCCATACGTTCTTTATCCGTATTTGCTTTCACGGTCTTTTTTTCGAATGTACCAATTAAAAGGTGCCAAAAGAATGTAACACACAAAATAACTATCGGAAAAATAAAAATTCCGATTTTATGCGGTATCATATCCGGTATCACCTGTAACATCATACTTGCAACCACCACTGGTAGCACCGCAACAATCCACATGATTTTTTTCATCCCTTTGCTCCTCCAAACTGGTTAATCCATAGAATTAATTCATCAAAAACTGTCGTATTGATTTCGTAAAATATAAAGTTTTTTTCCTTATATTCGGATACTAAGTCGGCGCTTTTTAACAGTTTTAAGTGGTAAGACAAAGCAGCCGGTGTGACTTGTAATTTTTCGGCAATCTCCCCAGCATTTAATCGGCCATCTTTTAGCATTATCAGAATCTCTCTCCGTTGTTGATCCGCCAATACTTTAAAAATATTTGTTTCTTTCATAATCTTCTTACCCATTTAAAATTATCTTTAAATAGAATATAGCATACTCCCTTTTGCTTGTCCACAGGTATTTAAAATATTTTTGAAATAGTTGTGTCTTCCGAAACATCTTTATTCAACTGGGGTGTGACGCTAATATTTACATAGATGAGAATGACAAACAGACTGTTATTTTCGCTTATCCAAATCTGTTCACAAATCCTTCTACCCTATAGGTAATCCGCCTGAAAATCGGTGCATTAGCAGCCTGGACACCTGCTAAAATTGCAAGCATTGAACCGTATACAGCTGTATACTACCCAAAAATCTTTGAGCAGAAAAATACTGAAATTCATGCCACAACGATATTCCAGACATTACTATGATCTTTATAGAATGGCCCAGACCCCTGTAAAAGATGTTGCTTTCTCTCACATAGATCTTCTGAAAACAGTAGTTGATTTCAAAATGAAATTTTATCCAAGAGCATGGGCTAAATATCCGGAAGCAATTCCCGGCACCTTAAAGCTGATTCCACCGGAATACCGCTTTCCAGCCCTCATCAATGATTATGAAGCTATGAAAGATATGTTATATGGCGATATTCCAAGCTTCAATACTATTATGGAATCAGTTCACCAATTAGAGAACGAGATCAATTCTCTTTACATAATTACTTTTTATTCCTAACAAGCTTCTTGCTATCTGTGAACTGCTGAATATCCACAATATTTATACAGAATTTATTGGGAAAAATTCTGATAATCCGCAATGATGCCCAGCTTTATTTTCATTTTCAAAATACGCAGAACCGATTCGTTGAGGCGTTCCTCGGTAATCTCACCGGTTTCGACCGCCTTGATGACTGCGGGTACCTGTACTTCAAAATCGGTGCAGCACAGCATATCGTTTCCCGCCTGTACCGCCCTTACGGCAATCTCCGCATCCCCGGCGAACTGCCGTACTCCTTCCATGACCAGATCATCGGTAATGATCACGCCGTCAAACCCTAATTCATTACGCAAAATATTATGTACCGGTAGAGAAATAGATGCCGGTACCTGACCATCCATGCAGGAGACAACATTGTGGGCTACCAGCACCATATCCGCCCCTGCATCGATGCCTGCCTGAAACGGCAGAAAATCAGAATTTACAAACCTCTCTATGGGACGTTCATCATAGGCGATCCCTGTGTGCGTGTCCGAGTTGTTGCCATATCCCGGGAAATGCTTTAATACACTTCCCATCTGTTCCTGCGACATGGTCTGCACGACAGTCCGCACATATTCCGCTGTCTGTTCCGCATCCTGTCCAAAACTGCGGGCATAAATAAAGTCCTGCGGATCCTGTGAAACATCGCATACCGGAGCAAAATTCAGATTAATTCCCAGGCTCTGCAGTAATTGACCTTTTTCCTGCGTATCACTTCGGATCATATCCCATCCGCCTGCGGTATACAATTCCTGCGGTGATGCAAAGGGGGTCTTCCGCAGATTCGTATTTTTGCTGACACGGTTTACCGTGCCGCCTTCCTCATCCACACCGATCAGCAGAGGTATTTCCGCAGCATTCTGATAGCTTTGAATGGATGCTGTTACTTCCTCTTTTGTTTTCCCGGTAAAATCCCGGGCAAATAAGATATAGCCGCCGAGATGATACTGTGTCACCTTGGATGCTGCATCCGTCTCCGGGCACCGGGCGATGAACATCTGTCCGACTTTTTCCTCTAAGGTCATTCCTGCCAGGAGTTCTTCTGCCCTCTTCTCTACAAGATCCACTGGTTCACTTTCTTCCGTCTCCGGCAATTCCGTAGGATCTCCACTGTTCTCTGCGCTGTTGCCGCTCACATCAGAATCCGATACACTCTGTTCCGACATAGGTTCCGGCTGAACTTCCGGTATTATTTCCTGTGCAGACTCCTCTGTACTTCTTAAATTCCACAACAAAAAAACCAGAATTCCAACACATATGACAGATAACACGATCACTGCGATATTCCGTACCTTTTTCATTTCCATTTCTCCATAATATTATTAAGATGCCATGATCAAAAGGCCCCACTCTTCGGCTGATACTTCATACTCGATACATTATATACGGTAATAAACGCCTTGGGGTCCAGTTCATTGATGAATTTCATCAGCTTCTGGTACTCGCTTTTGTCCACAATGGTGATGATCTCGTTGTGTTTTTCAAAATGATAGGCACCGATGGCTTCATAGATCGTGGCACCGCTGTGCAGATCTCTTGTAATAAACTGGCGCAGTTCTTCCTCTTTCTTCGTAATAATGCAGACACGTCGCTTGATATTATTGTCAAAAATAAAATGATCCAGAATGATTCCGTTGAAATAGGTACCCAGGATACTTAGCACCACAGTCTTCTTATCATATACCAGTGCTGCGGACAGCGCCACACACATACCGGAGAGAGACATAGCCTTACCCAGTTCCATGTGGAGATATTTGTTCATGATCTTTGCTACAATATCCAGCCCTCCGGAAGATGCATTCCGGTTGAACAAAATGCTGAGTCCCACGCTGATCACCAGAATATAGCACAGTACATCCAGTTCCTGACTGTCCGTCATGGAACCGAAATTCGGAAACAGCATCTCGAAAAGCCCTAAGAATACCGGCAACATCACACTGGTGTACACCGTCTTTACCCCGAATTCTTTCCCGCAGGTGGCAAAGCCGATGAGCAGAAGCACCACATTCAGGATCATCGTAATGACCGACAGTGGAAGTGGTATAAAGTTAGACAGCACAATGCCGAGACCGGAAATACTGCTGACCGACGCATGACTCGGCACCAGGAAAAAGTAGACTGCTGCCGCGATGATGGCTACCGCCACGGTCAGGATTCCTGTCTCCTTCATAATTTCTGTATAATTTATTTTTTTCTTCATAATAACATTTTCTCCAGCGATATATTTAATTTGTTTCTATACTTTTCTCATCTTATTATTCTTAGAGTACTATTACAGCTGCATCAAGTCCCTCTATTTTTCCATCAAAGGGATTCTCTCTAAGTAAATCATATTTTTGCGCATACTCATTAAACATTCTTGCGCTGCTGCTGCAGTTGAAGATCAAAGCGAGTGTCTCTTCTCCATTTTTTCTGGTCAGGACGATCGTCTCTTCCTCGTCCCTTGCAGCTATTTCAATTGGTTCACCCTCTACGATACATGCATGGTTTTTTCGCACCTTCAGCAGCTGCTTATACCATTCAAACATCTCTTTATCCTGGTATTCTTCATCCCAGTACATCCCACGTCTGCAATCCGGATCATTTGCTCCGGGCATCGCAAATTCATCTCCGTAATAAATCATGGGCATTCCCGGTAATAACAATTGAAAAGCTGCTGCCAAATGCTGCTTTTTCTTATTATCATTGCATAGATGTAAAAATCTTGCTGTATCATGGCTGTCGATCAGATTCCACATTAGAGGATAGCATTTTTTGTTTAAGCGCCCCTTCAAATATCCAAGATTCTGTATAAACTGGCTGACATTGATTTTTTCATCTGCAAGCAGATCTATGAGATTCAGGTAAAATGGATAATTCATGACCGTATCCCATTCATCTCCCTCAAGAAAATCTCCTGCATAATGCCAGATTTCTCCAATGATCAGCAGATCCTTTTTTACTGCCTTAACAGCCTTTCTAAATCGCTTCCAGAAGAAATGACTGATTTCGTCACCTACATCCATTCTCCATCCATCGATATCGCATTCCTTAATCCAATAACATGCAACATCTGTAACGAATTTTTCAACCTCCGGATTTTTCAGATTTAACTTTGGCATTCCATCATAATAACCAAAACATTTGAAGTTAGGAGCTTCTCCTTTTTCAGCCTTCAGCGGAAATCTCTCGATAAAATACCAGTCCAAATATCTGGATTTATCTTCTTTTTCTATAATATCCTTAAATGCAAAAAAATCTCTTCCTGTATGGTTGAATACCGCATCCATCACTACTTTCATTCCACACTCATGCGCTTTTTGCACCAGCTCCTTAAGATCCTCTGTTGTTCCGAAGGAAGGATCAATCTGGTAATAATCAGTGGTATCATATTTATGGCAGGAATCCGATTTAAAAATAGGTGTTAAATACACAACATCTATTCCCAACTTCTGAATATGATCCAAATGATCAATAATTCCTCTGAGATCACCATGCAGATTATCCTTAGATGTAATGGGTGCTTTATACCACAGTTCCTTGTCTATTGGCTGTGATGCTGCAAAGCGAGATGGAAAAATCTGATACACAACCTTGTTTGCTGCCCACTCCGGCACCTCAAACATTTCTTCCTCACGAAGGTTTTGCGGACAGTCGAACATTCTGTCCCTGTTTGTAATGCATTCCCTGCTAAACTCATAGTTGCCGTAATATACCTTTTCTCCCTGCATATCCGTAAATTCAAAATAATAGCGGAGGCATATCAAATGCATCTGAAGCTGTGCCTCATAATAATCATGAAACTGTGATGTGGCAACCTTCTTCATCGGAATCGTCTTTCGCGTATCCTTCCATTCCAATGGTATGTACTTGTCCTCATAATGGAGAATGATCTCTTTTATATCATCTTTTTTTACCTGCACACGTATCACGAATAAATCCTTATCGATTGCATAGCAGAATCTCTTATCCATATCATGAAGAATTGCCGAATATTCCATAATTTTTTCCTTCCTTTCATTTAAGGTGCTCAGTTATCCCATTCCATCAACTTAAAAATATCTCCATCATTTTGCCATCAAATGATGGAGATTTCAATAGGTATGATGGAGATAGACTCCCCATATCCACAAGGAATATAGGATAAAGTTCTTTTTTTGTGAAAATTTTATGTACATTGGTTTTTTTGAAAATGGTGATACTATGAAAATTTTTTCTGTATCTTCTCTTTTCCAACGGCGAAAAGCAGCAAGGATTTCCTCTATGTCATTCCAACGTTTATAATACTTCCAGTTCATCCTTTTCGACTCTGCAGGCAAGATTCAATACTTTCACTCTCGCTGCCTGTGCTTCATAAAATGCTTCCGCAAACTCCTTGTCCATCGCGGCATTGGGATACACCATCTTCACACCCTCCATGGGAATGACAAATGCGATATAACAATTATATCCTTCCGAAACCGCCTTTATAAGTTCACGAAGATGCTTTGTCCCTCTCTCCGTCGGTGCATCCGGAAAATACCCTGCGCCGTCTATCTCAAGTGTACAGCCTTTTACCTCCATGAGATATTTCTTTGCACCCTTTTCCATGTAAAAATCTATTCTGGAATTTCCATACACATACTCCGGCTTTACATAATCATACTCCTGTTTCTCAAGCCATTCCCCTACCACCTTATTCGGTGCCTGACTATCAATATTTACCCAACCGGACCCTTTTTTATATACCGATATCAGATCATACTTTGTTTTACGGGCCTCATTGTCCGACCTTTGAATACCAACGGTATTTCCCGGCAGCAAAAGCTCCCGACACCGCCCTGTATTTTTTACGTGTACCGTTTCCATCCTGTCTGCGACCTCCACATAGGCGATAAATCTGTTAGGTCTGTTGATAAATTTGCCTTCCACAATATTTTCATACTTCATAATATATACCTTCCTCAGATATCCTATTTACAGTACACTCAGACAATTCCCGGAAAACTGTCGGTGTCAAACATACAATTTATAGTGCCATTATAGAGCAATCCATCTATTTCAACAACCAAGGAATCCCATACCGCCTAAAATATTAAGTACTGTCGATTTACCGGCACCAGACTGTCCCAGTATGACTACAAATTCGCCTTCTTCTATTTTAAAGTCAATATGGTTGACTGCATATAAAAGAGCATCACCGCTTCCATATGTCTTTACAATATCCTTAAACTCAACAATTGTTTTGCTCATAGCTCCTCCTAATCTTATGTCTTCTATCATAATTTCTATTTGAGACAACGCAATTTTAACACCTTATATTATTAGTGTTACATTGTAGTTAGTCCCTCTGGGTGACAGACCAAAAAATGTGAATCGGTGACAAATTTGTCACTGAAATTGCAATTCTGCACAAAAAAAGCGGTAATGAAACAATCTTCATTACCGCTAAAAATGAGCGGCTCCTATAGGAATCGAACCTACAATAGAGTCTTAGGAGCTCGAGATACCACTGTAAATACATACAATGATTAGTCAACCTAAGTCAAGGAAATCCTTGGTTTTCCTAACTATTCTGTTACTCCCTGTCAAAATAAGAAAACCTGTTTTCATCTCTGTAAAGCACCTTTCGGTGCTCGTACGGTGCTCGGAGCACCCGGAGGATATAACCATTCCGTTCCATCGAGTTCACTCAGTTGGCCACCATTACGATTCAGCTTCGTAACAATGATCACTTGGTTTTCTTATTAGATTAACTATATTATAACGTGCTGTAGGTCGGATGTCGATGATTTTTTGACCATATTTTACTCGGATTTACTTACTGCTACTTCTAGATAAAAAGATGGAAGCAGTTGCTCCGTATTATTTTTCAAACTCTGGTTTCCAGTTTGCAAACTGTACAAGCTGTTCATTCGTGCGGTGATAATATCTTTCATTCTTAACCTTTTTTCTTTCTAACCCACGTTATTTTGCAGCCACGGTTACCACTGTTTTCTTTTTTTTCGACATAAGCCAATAAAACATAGAACAAAATATTAATGCAAATACAACGCCAAAAACATTCTGAATCACTCTAAGACCAACTGCTTCTTTTAGTCCATAACTCTCTGTAGCAATGGCCAAAGCACCAAATGTGTTAAATACTGCCTGCCAGCCATATTTTGCAGAAAGTCCTACACCAATTCCGCCAAGGATTCCTATGTATGTATAGATGGATGACGGAAGCAGAAAATATAGTACTGTAAAGCATATTACACCTGCAATATTTCCGACAATCCTTTTGCGGACTCTGTATTGCATGTCCTCCATAAATGGTAAGATTGCTGACATTGCCGCAATTCCAGCCCACATTGCCCGTGGCATATTGCAGAGTTCCGCAATGCAGAGTACTGCCGGTACGCATATGATCTGACATAACTGCCACTTTGTTCTGGAAGAAGATATATCAAATTCCTGTACCAAATCATTCAAATTTCTTTTATACGTTCTGTTTTTATGATTTCGATAAAATACGAAGCAGGTAAGTGCTGCACCTAAAG
>OHJO01000280.1_pt1 | contig 32477 bp, 32 predicted proteins | sample 1568561 | NCBI WGS metagenome assembly OHJO01 (sample SAMEA3879556, study PRJEB24766) | human gut metagenome | biome: human-associated habitat; feature: feces | place: USA | collected 1985/1987
CTGAACCTGTTCTTTGTGATCCAGTGCCACATGGCCGCCCTCGGTGTGGCCACCGCCAGCGCCATCGCCCAGTGGCTGTCCGCTCTACTGATCATGCGGCATCTGATGAGCCAAAAGGATGCCTGCGGAGTGCATCTGAAAAAGCTGTGCATCGACAAGGCCGCCGCCAAGCGGGTGCTGATGATCGGCATCCCCTCCGGCCTGCAAAACGCCATCTTTGCCCTTGCAAACCTCTTCGTACAGATCGGCGTCAACAGCTTCGATTCGGTGATGGTATCCGGTAGCTCGGCAGCTGCCAACGCCGATACGCTGATCTTCAATATGATGTCTGCCTTCTATACCGGCTGCGCCACCTTTGTCAGCCGCAACTGGGGTGCCGGAAAGACGGATCGTATCCTCAAGAGCTACCGTATCGTTCTGCTGTATTCCTTTCTGGTGGGCAGCATCTGCGGCGGACTGCTGCTGCTGTTCGGAGACAAGTTCCTTGGACTTTTCGCCAATGAGGCGGACGTGATCGCCGCCGGTATGCAGCGGCTGAAGATCATGGGTTTCTCCTTCGGTGTCAGCGCCCTGATGGACGCCAGCATTGCCGCCTCCCGTGGAATTGGGCGCAGCATCGTCCCCACCATCATCGTCATCATGGGCTCCTGCGTGTTCCGGGTCATCTGGGTGTATACGGTGTTCACCTACTTCGGCACCATCCCCTCCCTGTTCCTGCTGTACATCTTCTCCTGGGCCATCACGGGCATTGCCGAGTGGGCCTACTTCCGGCACAGCTACAAGAAATACATCCTGCACGGACAAATATGGTAAACGAACGCCCCGGCCAGTTGACTGACCGGGGCGTCTTTTTTCGGTTCTGGTTGCACATACAAACAACTGGCCCTCCGGCATACTCGGAGGGCCAGTTTTACAGCTTATTCAGGATACGCTTACTCGGCGTCCTCGTCCCCGTCGTTCAGCAGAGCACGGATGGACAGGGAGATCTTTTGCTTCTCCTCATCCACAGCGGTGATCTTGGCATCCACGATCTGGCCCTCGGACAGAACGTCACCGGGCTTCTCGATGCGGCGATCGGCGATCTGGGAGATGTGGATCAGGCCATCCACACCGGGAACGACCTCAGCGAAAGCACCGAAGGTCATCAGCTTCACGATACGGACGGAAGCCACGTCGCCCACCTTGTAGGTCTCCATGAACTTGTCCCAAGGATTGCAGGAACGGTCCTTCACACCCAGAGAGATCTTGTGCTTCTCAGGATCGAAGGAGATGACGTACACATCCAGCGTGTCGCCCACAGAAACCACCTCAGCGGGGTTCTTGATGCGGGACCAGGACAGCTCGGAGATATGTACCATGCCGTCCACGCCGCCGATGTCGACGAACACGCCGTAAGAGGTCATGGACTTGACAACGCCGTCATAGTGCTTGCCGACCTCGATGCCTTCCCAGATGGCGGCCTGAGCAGCCTGACGCTCCTCGTTGAGCACGGACTTGATGGAGCCGACGACGCGGCGGCGGGCACGGTTGACCTCGGTCACGCGGAGCTTGACCTTCTGCTTGACCATCTGGCCAAGGTCGGAGTCCTTGGGCATGCCGCTCTGAGAAGCGGGCACGAACACGCGCACGCCCTTGACAGAAACGACGATGCCGCCCTTGTTCACTTCGGTCACGGTGCCTTCGAGAACGGTCTTGTCCTCAACGGCGGTCTCAATGTCTTCCCAGAGCTTGACAGCGTCGAGACGCTTCTTGGAGAGGGTGGCGTAGCCTTCCACGTCGTTGACGCGGACAACGTAAGCCTCGATCTCGTCGCCGACCTTGACGACGTCCTCGGGCTTGACGTCGGGGTCGCTGCTCAGCTCAGAAACAGGGATATAGCCTGCCTGCTTGCAGCCGACGTCGACCTGGATCTCGGTCGTGCCGATGGCGGTCACGATACCGGTCACCTTATCTCCTGTATTTAGAGTCTTGAAAGATTTTTCAAGCAGTTCTTCAAAGGATTCGCTGGTTTCAGGGGCAGTGGTGTTGATGTTTTCTTCCGTCATTGTTGTTAATACCTCCATAATGATACTCGCAGGAGTAGATGCGCCGGCTGTCAGTCCCGCCACACGGCATCCGGAAAAGAATTCCGGTGAGAGCTCGTCTGCGGATTCGATCTGGAGGACTTTTCCGCAGTTCTCTCTGCAAATCTCGGTCAAATGCCTTGTGTTGGCGCTTCTTCGGTCGCCCACAACCACCATCGCGTCTACCTTGGCGGAAAGTTCTGCCGCCTCAGTTTGACGTTTCTGCGTAGCATTGCATATTGTATCATTGATTTTCAGATTTGTACACTGTTTTTTTAGAAATTTCACGCAACTTTCCCAAAGCGCACGAATGCAGGTCGTTTGCGCCAGCATGATACTGGGTAAAAGGGCAAAATCGGGGTGTTCCTGCAAGTATTTTTGCGCTTCCTGCACATTTTCAAAAATCAGCGGGTCGCTGCACCATCCTGCGATGCCCTGCACCTCGGGATGATGGCGCTCACCGATCAGGATGACGCGGCGTCCCTCGTGCTCTGCCTCCTGTGCAAGCTTTCGGATGCGCTCGACATGCGGGCACACGGCGCTCACGACCTCTGCCCCGCGCTCTCGCAGCGCATCAAGTGTCGCTCTCGACTCGCCGTGGGCGCGGATGAGCACGGTCTCCCCCGCCTTTGCCTGGTCGGGCGACGTGATGAGGCGCATGCCAAGGTCTTCGATCTCGCGCACGACGCCCGCGTTGTGCACGATGCTGCCGAGCATCGCGCCGCCGCGCGCTTTTGCCGTTTCGCGCGCAAGGTTGACCGCGCGCTCCACGCCATAGCAGAAGCCCGCGGTCTCAGCTAAGATGACCTTCACAGCGGCGCGCCTCCCACCTGCTGGCCGCCGAGCGCGTAGGCCTGACGCAGCATTTCGTCGGCGATAGCCTGCAATTCTTCGGACGTGCCGCGGCGGCCCGTGACCTCGGGCACATACGGCTCGCCGAAGATGATGCGCGTTTTATGGAAGGGCTTTTTCTGCCCGTCGCAGAACACTGGCACGAGCGTCGCACCCGTGCGCACGCCGATCATCGCGATGCCCGCGTGCGCGTGCGCGGGGAGTCCGTCGTGATAGCCGACGCCGCCCCGGATCGTCGTCCCCTCGGGGAAGATCAGAAGATTCTCACCCTTGTGGAGCACCTGCATCGCGGTCTTGATGGACTGGATATCCTTGCCGTCGCGCTGGACGGGAAATGCGCCGAGCGTGCGGATGAGCCACGCGAGCGCGCGGTTGTCGAAGAGCTCGGACTTGGCCATGAAGTGCAGATGGTAGTCAAGCGGCAGGCACAGGCCGATGAGCACGGGGTCTAAGTCCGTTGAATGGTTCGGGCACAGCAGCACGCTGTGCTTGGGCAGATTTTCAAGTCCCTTGACGTCCACGCGGTAGATCCACAAAAGAACCCGACCGATGATCCAGATAAACGCAAAAAAGATACGGTGCATCATTTCAATTTCTCCTGAATGAGATTCAGCAGCGCCCGCTCGCTCTCTTCAAAGTTGAGCTTCGACGTGTCGAAGTGCACGGCATCCTCTGCCTCGCGCAGCGGGGCGATATCGCGGTGCATGTCCTGATAGTCACGCTCGTTGATCTCGCGCAGCACCTCTTCATACGCCTTGGGCGTGCCGCGCTCAGAGAGCTCGAGACAGCGGCGGCGCGCGCGCTCCTCGGCCGAAGCAGTCAGATAAATTTTGAGGTCGGCGTCCGGCAAAACGACTGTGCCGATGTCGCGCCCGTCCATGATGACGCTTCTCCTGCGCGCGATATCGCGCTGCATCTCAAGAAGGTATGCGCGCACGCACGGCAGCGCCGAGACGTTCGAGGCGTACATCGAAATTTCCGGCAGGCGGATCTTGGTGCTGACATCTTTACCGTCAAGCAGCATTTTCTGTCCGCTATTCTCGTCAAATGCTATGTCGATCTGAATTTCTTTCAGCAGCGGCGCGATTTGAGATTCGTCCTTTGCGTCCAGTCTGCGGGAAAACGCCGCGTAGCCGATGGTGCGGTAGATCGCACCCGTGTCGACATGCAGAATGTTCAATTTCTTGGCGACGGCCTTGGCGAGCGTACTCTTACCCGCGCCGCCGGGGCCGTCAATGGCAATGGAAAAATGCTTTTTCATCTGTTTGATTCTTCTCTCTTACAATAAATATGTGCTTACTGCGTCAGCAGTGCGTCCGCGGCAGCCTCGCCCGCGGCCTTGCCGGTCGCCCAGGCGATTTGCAGATTGTAGCCGCCCGTATAGGCGTCTACGTCGATGATCTCGCCGGCAAAATAAAGGCCGCCAACCTTTTTCGACGCCATGGTCTTCGGGTCGATCTCCCCCACCTTGACGCCGCCGGAGGTGATGATCGCATTTTCGACCGGCATCGGCGCGCTGACATTGACCGTCCAGCGCTTTAAGAGCGTGCGGATGGTCTCGCGCTGGGCACGCGTGATATCGTGCACCTTTTCGTGCGGCGGGATGCCCGAGCGGTCGATGAATTCGTCGATCATCTTCTGCGGCAGGAGCGCCCCAAGCACGTTGCAGTAGTCGCTGTTTGCGTGCTTTTCAAAATCCGACAGCAGGCGCTTGTCGAGCATTTGCTCGTCGAGCGCGGGCTTGAGGTCGATCTCCAGCCGGTACTGCTTTTTGTCGAAATGCCGCATGTGCGCGCTGGCCGACAGGATGAGCGGCCCGCTCACGCCGAAGTGCGTGAACAGCATTTCACCGAAATCCGAGTGGATCTTTTTGTTGTTTTCATATACCGTCAGCGCGACGTTGCGCAGGCTCAGCCCTTGCAGCACCGCGCATTCGCGCGCCTCAAGCGGCACGAGCGAGCCGCGCAGCGGCGTGACTGTGTGGCCGAGCGCCTCCGCCATGCGGAAGCCGTCGCCCGTCGAGCCCGTCGCGGGATAGGAAAGCCCGCCCGTCGCCAGAATGACGGCGGAGGCGGTGTACTCCCCTTTTTCGCCCTTGACGGCGGCGACATGGCCGTCTTCGACCGAAATACCGAGCGCACGGTCGCGCACGAGCTTGACGTGCAGACGCTTGAGCTCGCGCTCAAGCGCCGCTGTGATGTCGAATGACCGGTCGGACACGGGAAACACGCGCTTGCCGCGCTCGACCTTGAGCGGCACACCGAGCCCCTCGAAAAAATCGATGGCGTCGTGCCCGTCGAAGCGGGAAAACACGGAGTATAAAAACCGCGGGTTCTGCGGCACGTGGGCAAGCAGCTCTTCGCAAGTGCTGTCGTTCGTCACGTTGCAGCGGCCCTTGCCGGTGATGTTCACCTTTTTGCCGAGGCGCTCGTTTGGATCGAGCAGCGTCACGTGCGCACCCTTGCGCGCGGCGCAGATTGCGGCCATCATGCCGCCCGCGCCGCCGCCGATGACAACGATCGCCTTATTCATCTTCGATCTTGCCGAAAATGTCGAAGCGCTCCCAGATGTGCTCGAGTTCGGAGAACGTCGCGGAGATGTCTGCGCCCTTCTTGTTGGCCACGGCCAGAATGAGTGCGTTGAGCATGCTCATGGGCGCCGCCAGCGAGTCGACGAACGAGATCATCTCGCTGCGCACGAGCAGCGAATTGCCGGACATCTGGTTGATGGGCTGTCCGTCACGCCGACGATCGTCGCGCCGCGGTCGCGCGCAAACTGGATGGTCTTGAGCGCAAGCTCACTGTAGCGCGGGAAGCAGATACCAATGACCACATCGTCTTTGGAGACGCGGAAGAGCTGGTCGAACGAGCCGGCCGCGCCGCCGTTGACCAGAGTGACGTTGTCGAAGATCAGGCGGAAGTAGAAGTTTAAGTACCCTGCCAGAAACGAGGACGAACGGAAGCCCACGATGTAGATGCGGCGCGCGCCGATGATCGTGTCGACCACGCGCTCAAATTCCGCGCCGTCGGTCTGGTCGATGGCCATGCGGATCTTCTCCATGTCACGCTGCAGGACGTTCGTCATCAGATCGGACCCTGCGAGCTCGCCGTCCGACGCCTGAATGCGCTGGATGCTCGTGAGCTTGCCGCGAATCATCTCCTGCAATGCACGCTGCATGCTCGGATACCCCTCGTAGCCGAGCTGGGTGGCAAAGCGCACGACGGTCGACTCGCTGACCTGCACGGTCTTGCCGAGCTTGCTGGCCGTCATAAACGCGGCCTTATCGTAGTTTTCCAGAATGAAGCGTGCGATGAGCTTTTGCCCCTTGGAAAAGCTGCTCATGTTCTTTTCGATATTATGTAAGATATTCTTTGTCATAAGATCGTCCTCTGTTACTTTGATTTTGTTGCTTGGAGCTCCTGCTCCGTAAGATCGCGCCACACGCCGACGGGAAGAGCCCCGAGTTTGAGCGCGTGCTCCTGCACGCGCTTTAGGCGCTTGACGTGTAATCCGGCGGCGGCGCACATGCGCCGGATCTGCCGGTTTTTTCCTTCATGGATGGTGATGGAGAGAACGGCGGTGTCCCTCCCCTGCCGCAGCACGCGCACCTGCGCGGGCCGGATGGGCTCGCCGTCGAGCTGTGTCATGGAAGCGAGCGCTTCCGCCGCTTCTCGGACCTCGCCCGCGACGCTGACCTCGTAGACCTTGTTGACCTCGTAGCGCGGGTGCAGAAGATGCTGCATCCATTCACCGTCGTTCGTCAAAAGCAGCAGTCCCTCGGAGTCGAGGTCGAGCCGACCGACGGGATAGACGCGCTCGCCGCAGTCTTTGACGAGCTCGGCGACGGTCTTTCGCCCTTTTTCGTCAGAGAGCGTGCAGACATAGCCGCGCGGCTTGTTGAGCATCAGGTAGCGCTTCTGCCCCTCCAGCGCGAGCGGCCTGCCGTCGACGGTGATCTCGTCTACTTCGGGGTCGGCCTTCTGCCCGATGAATGAGGTCTCGCCGTTTACGCGCACGCGCCCAGCGGCGATCCACTGCTCGGCAGTGCGCCGGGAGCAGAGCCCCGATTCGGCGATGAGCTTTTGAATTCTTGCTTCGGCCAGGTCGATCCCTCCTTTACTTTGCCGACAGAAATTGCCAGAGCTTTTCCGCCAGCGACTTATTTTTGCTTGTTTCGCTCTTTGTTTCCTGCGCCTGTACGCTGCGCGCGCTGACAAGGTCAACTCTTCCGACCTCAGTCTCGCCGCAGGAGATGACGAGCGTGCCGAACGTTTGTCCCTTCCGCACAGGGGCGGAGACGGTTTGCGGCAGCTCGGCACGCACGCTCAACGATTCACTCTCCGAGACAGGATAGCAGAAGCTCTCCGCCGCCACGGCGGACACGCTCTGCCCGTCGACGCTCACGCTGCCGTAGGCCTCGCCTTTTTTCGCACCGCTTGAGAGCGCATACGCCGAAAAGCCGTAGTCGTAGAGTGCAGCATGATCCGCCCAATCGCTGCCGTCGTGCAGCGTGACGGCGATCAGGAGCATCCCGCCGCGCTCGGCACAGGTGACGAGCGTGCGCCCCGCGTCGCCGGTGTAGCCGGTCTTGAGACCGACACAGCCGGAGTACGACGCAAGCAGCTTGTTGTGGTTGGTCATCGTGCGTGTGCCGACGCTCGCCGTGCGCGTTGAAACGATGCGCGCGAACGTCGGGTTCTGCATGGCGTAGACCGCAAGGCGCGCCATATCAAGGGCACAGGAGCCGTGCCCCGCTTCGTCGAGCCCGCTCGGGTTGGCAAATGACGTGTGCTCCATGCCGAGTGCCTTCGTCTTTTCGTTCATCCATCGGACAAACTGCGCGCTGCCGCCGCTCCCGCCGCAGTGGGCGGCGATGCACTCCGCCGCGTCGTTGCCGGACGGCAGCATCAGACCGTAGAGAAGTTCCTCCATCGTGAGCGTTTCGCCCTCGAGAAGGTACATCGACGAGCCCTCGCACAAGTGCTCGCGTTTGACCGTGACCTGCTCCGTGAGTTCGCTGTGCTCCAGCGCGACCAGGCAGGTCATGATCTTCGTCGTACTCGCGATGCTGCGCTCCTGCGTTTCATTGCGCGACGCCAGCACCCGCCCGCTGCCCGCCTCCATCAGAATGAACGCGGCGGCGGCAGTTTCCGGCGCGGCAGCCTGACAGGTCAAACTGCTTGACAGGAAGGAAACAGCAAGGAAAACGGCAAATACGCATCGGGCAAAACGCGGCATGGAATCACTCCTTCGTTCGGAATGCCCCTATTATGCCCGAAATCAGTAGATATCTTTCTCTTCTCTCTTCTTGTCCACGAAATTCTGCACGCGGTCGAGCACTTCCGGCACAAGATCAAGAACTCGGTCGACCGTTGCCGCCGCAGGGATGGCCACGGGCATCACGCGCGTCAGACCGTCCTTGACGACGAGGAACGCGACGGGGTCGACCTTGACGCCCGCACCCGCGCCGCCGCCGAAGTGTGCGGTGTCGGTCTTGCCGTAGTCGCCGCCGCCCGCGCCGAAGCCAAAGCTCACGCGGGAAACGGGAATGACGGTCACGCCGTCGGGCGTTTGGATCGGCTCTCCGATGATGGTGTTGGAATCGACCATATCACGGATCTTATCCATCGTGGTGTCCATGAGATCGTTGAGTGGGGTCTTCTTTTCGATGTTTTCCATGAGGTTCATCCTTTCTTTTTATGCGGTCAGTTTTTCACTGTGTTCACTGTTTTGCGGAGTGCTCTCCGTTGGTTTTTCCGCGGGAGCGTCGTTTTTATGCGCCTTTTTATAGCGCAGGTACCATTTGAGCATCGGAATGAGCAGCGCAAGTGCGATGTGCAGCCCGTCGCGGATGCGAAGCGACAGGCCAACGGCACCCTCTGCGTGCGTCTTTTCAGAGCTGTAATCCATGCGCAGGTGCATTGAGGGATCAGGGATATGGAAGAGGTCTTCAAGGTGCGGCATCACACCCCACATCGCGGCGCTCGCATAGCCGTAGGTCTGCGCGATATCCGCGGGGTCCGTGCCGCCGAAGACGACGAGAATTTCCAGCGGGTCGATGCGAAGGCGCTTGCAGGTGCGTTTCGCTGTCTCCTTGAGCGCCGAGAGCACCGTCGTGATGAGGTCCCTGAGCTCCTCTTTTGTCGGCTTGGGGAGCGAGGGCTTTTTCTTTTGCTTCGCCTCTTCTCCCTCTGACTTTGGCTTCTTCTCCTTTGCCTTTTTTTTCGACGTTTCTTTCTTTTCCTTTGCTGGCAGCAGCGTGAAGCGGAACGGGCCGACCGAAAGCTGCATGCGCAGCTCGTCGCCGAACTGCATCAGCGCGCCCACGCGCAGAAAGCCGATCAAAATAAAAATGAGCAGGATGATGCCAATTACCTTCAGCGCAGTCAATCGACCACCTCCCTCTTTTTACGCTTCACGCGGTTTTTATGCTTTACGCGGTCAGTGTTCCCCGTTTTCGGGAACGCTGCCTTCTTTTTCCGTCATGGCGCTGGGGTCGAGGATCGTGCCGTCCTCCGTCATGCGGAGCTGACCGTCGGCCTCAAGACCCGGCATTTCCGGCAGTTCCTCGAGCGAACCCAAGTGGAAGTCGCGCAGGAACTTTTTCGTCGTGCGGTACAGCCTCGGCCGTCCGGGCACCTGCAAACGTCCGCACTCCTCAATGAGCCCGCGCTCAAGCAGCAGGCCCACGGTGTACGAGCTGTCCACGCCGCGCACCTGATCGATGTAGGCGCGGGTCGTGGGCTGGTAGTAGGCGATGATCGTCAGCACCTCCAGCGCGGGCTGAGAGAGCTTGGCGGTCTTGCGAATTTCAAACGCCTTGCGGATGACGTCGGCATAGTCCGGCGACGAGCAGAGCTGATAGCTGTCCTCCATGCGGACGAGCCGGATGCCGCGGCGCTCAAAGGCGTAGTAATCGCCGAGCTTTTGCAATACCTGTTCCGCGGTCGGACGGTCCAAATCGAGCGCAAGGCAGATGCGGTCGATCGGGAGCGGTTCGCCGCTGGCGAACAAAATGCCCTCGATGGCCGACTCGACCTCGCGCAGGTCCAAAGATTCCAAAGACATAGCGTTCCTCGCTTTTTACAGATTGATACGGTCGGGGGCGTCGTCCCCGCACTCCACGGTGCAGTCCGTGTCAGAACCGGCCAGATGGATGACCTTTTCGCGGCAGAGCTCCAGAACGGCGATGAACGTCGCCACGATCTCGCTGCGGCTGCGGCTGCCGCGGAACAGCAGCTTGAAGCGCGTCATGCCGAACTCCTTGAGCCGGTGCAGAATTTCCTCCGCCTTGCCCTTGACGGGATACGGCTCGCGGCGCACGATCTCGCTCAGCGCGGCGCTCGGCGGCGCGGCCAGCTTTTCCCCGCGCTCCATGATCGTCTGCATGGCGAGCACGAGGTCGGCCTTTTCATGACTGTACTCGTAGATTTTGCCGCGCCGCATGGGCTCGGGCTGGCGCGTCATGATGCTGCGGCCAAACTCGCCCATCGGGCCGAGCGTTTCGGTCAGCGTCTTGATGCGAAGGTACGTGTCCTTTTGCTGGCGCTCTTTGAGCGAGGCAATGAGCTCGTCCATCTCGCTCTGCGCCTGCTCATCCTCAAGCGAAAGCAGCATGCGCGTTTTGATGTACATCAGATGCGCCGCCATCGTGATGAATTCGCTCGCGACCTCGAGATCGAGCTGCTTTCGCTGCTCGAGATACGCAAGGTACTGATCCAGGATCAGCGCGATGGGAATGTCCTGGATCTCTATTTTATTTTTCGACAGCAGGAAGAGAATGAGGTCGAGCGGCCCTTCAAAGTCCTGCAGCGTCTCCGCGCTGCGCTCGTGCACCACGCCCTCCAGCTTGAAAACGGGATTGTCCATGACATTCCTCTCACTTTATCAATATACGATCCAGTTGATCAGAAGCTCGTACATGCGGTAGATGCCCTCACTGAGGATATTGTCTCCCACGCCGAGCCAGACGAGCACAAAAAGAACAAGCATGCCGTATTTTTCATACCGCATCAGCGTCATGTACGCGCGGTCGGGCAGAAAGGCGAAGAGCACCTTCGACCCGTCGAGCGGCGAGATGGGGATGAGGTTGAAAAGCCCCAGACCGACGCTCATGTACGCCGTCATCGCAAGGAAATTCAAAAGGCCGCTGCAAAACGCGGTATCGACATAGTGCGCGATCGTGATGCGCGCGCCGAGCAAGAGCAGCATCGCCAGCAGCAGATTCGACACCGGCCCCGCCAGCGCTGTGATGGCCATACCCTGCTTCGGCTTTTTGAAATACCGCATGTCGACCGGCACGGGCTTTGCCCAGCCGAAGCCGACGAGCAGCATGGCAGCCAAGCCGAACCAGTCGATATGGTGCAGCGGGTTTAAGCTCAAGCGGTGCTCGCGCTTGGCCGTCGGATCGCCGAGGGCATAGGCTGCAAGGCCGTGACAGGTCTCGTGCACCGTCAAGCATAAAAAGACGCCGAGCACACGCAAAAGCGCGTCGGTCAGCGAGCCCCAGTCGATGGACTGGACCAATTCCTGAAAACTGTTCACGCAATTTCTCCGTAAAAAATATGCAAATCGCGAAGACTTGCATTGCATTCTATTCCTATTATAACAGCCCTTTTCCCACATGACAAGGGATTTTGCAATTTTTGCTGCATTTTGCTTTCAAAAATTGACGCATTTTTCTCTGTCAAATTGCGAAAAATGACAAAAAGCGTCCCAACCGCATGGTTGGGACGCTTTGCAGGATAGGATATCCGGTTATTTCTTGAGGCGCTTGTCGCTCTTAGTCGCAAGGTGCGTGCCCAAGGACTGGAAGATCTGCACCAGAATGATAAGCAGCACGACCGCCGCAAACATCACAAGGTACTTGTAGCGATAGTAGCCGTAGTCGATGGCGATTTTGCCGAGGCCGCCGCCGCCGATGATGCCGCTCATCGCCGAGTAGCCGAGGATGGTCGTGAGCGCGATAGTGAAGTTCTGGAGGAGTGAGGGAACGCTCTCGGGGATCATCACCTTGCAGATGATCTGCATGGGCGTTGCGCCCATGCTCTGCGCGGCCTCAATGATGTTGGGGTCGACCTCGCGCAGGCTGCTTTCAACAAGGCGCGCGACGAACGGGAACGCCGCCACGACCAGCGGAACGATGGTCGCGGTGGTGCCGACGGTCGTACCGATGATAAGGCGCGAGAGCGGGAAGACCATGATCATTAAGATGAGGAACGGGATTGAGCGCAGCAGGTTGATGATGACATTCAGAATGCTCATCAAGGCCTTGGGAAGCGGCAGAACACCGCCCTTCTCACCCGCTACGAGCAGCACGCCAAGCGGAAGGCCGATGACGACGGCCAGCGCCGTTGACAGCAGCGTCACATAAAACGTCTCCCAGATCGCCTTGGGGAACTGCGTCTGCATGGCGACGGTGAGCTCTGCGATGGAATCCGGGGAAAAGAGATTACTGTACATCGACGCTCGCCTCCTCTACCTGAAGATTTTCAATGCCTCTTAAAAAGTCCATAGCCTGCTCAAACTGCGCGTTCGGCACGCCGAGGAGCATGCTGCCGTACACCTCTTCGGAGAGCTTCTGCGTGTTGGCTGAGATGACCGTCGCGCTGATGCCCTCGTCGGTCGCAAGGCGCGCGACGAGCGGAATGGATGTCGTCTTCGCGCTGCGGAAGATGAGGCGGATGCGGCGCTGCTGCTGGGGGTCGGACACGTCGATGTCCGCGCCGCGCGGGAACACGAGGTGGCGCGCCGCCGCGGACTTGGGCGCGGAAAAGACGGTAGAAACAAGGCCCTCTTCCACGACTTCGCCGTCGTCGAGGATCGCAACGTGATTGCAGACCTCCTTCACCACGCTCATCTGGTGTGTGATGATGACGACGGTGATGCCAAGCTTTTTGTTGATGTCGCCGATCAGCTCGAGGATCTGGCGCGTCGTCTTGGGGTCGAGCGCGCTCGTGGCCTCGTCGCAGAGCAGAACTTTGGGGTCCGTTGCCAGTGCGCGGGCAATGGCAATGCGCTGCTTCTGGCCGCCGGACAGCTGTGCCGGGTAGGCGTTGGCCTTATCGGGCAGGCCCACCACTTCCAGCAGCTCTCTGGCTCGCTGTTCGCGCCACTTCTTCTCTCCCCGCAGTCCGGAAAGCTCCATTGGGAAGCAGACGTTATCGAGGCAGTTTCTTTGCATCAGCAGGTTGAAGCGCTGGAAGATCATCGTGATCTCGCGCCGCGCCGCACGGAGCTGCGCGGGAGTCATCGTGTCCAGACGCTGTCCGTTCACGATGACCTCGCCCTCCGTCGGGCGCTCGAGCATATTGATACAGCGCACGAGCGTGGATTTGCCGGCGCCGCTCATGCCGATGATGCCGTAGACGTCGCCGTCTGGAATGGTCAGGGAGACGTCCTTGAGCGCGTCTACCCGTCCGCCGGCTGTTTCAAAGGTTTTGCTTAGATGCTTCAGTTCGATCAAGAATGCTCCCTCCTTTCTTACTTACTTGGCGCTCAGCGCGTCGAGCGTGGTCTGCTTGCCGCCGTACAGGCCCATGGGCTCGACGTGGATGGCGGCAACAGAGACGATGTGGGTGCTGTTCTCGGCGTTGAAATCGTCGAGATAGGGCTTGTGCTGGAAGTAGTTGGCGTCGACGGTGCCGTCTTCGACAACGGTGTTGGGCACGACATAGTCATTGTAGACCTGAATGTCGAGAGTGATGTTCTTTTCAGCAAGAATTTCCTTCACGACCTCGAGGATCTCAGCGTGCGGGGTCGGGGAAGCGGCGATGGAGATGGTCTCACCGCTCAGAGCGTCGTAGTCGACCGTGGCGTCAAAGCCGTCGGTCGGGTTCTCCACAGTGCTGACAACGGAGCCGTCATACTTCTCGTTGATGTAGTCGACGACCTGCTGGCTCTCCAGAGCGGCGATCAGGGCAAGGACCTTGGGAGAGGACTCGTTGCCTTCCTTCACGGCCAGAATGTTGGCGTAAGCGGAGGAGGAGCCTTCGATCACGAGGGAGTCGGCCACGGGGTTCAGGCCCGCGTTGATGGCGTAGTTGGAGTTGATGACGGCGTAGTCAACGTCCTGCAGGATGTTGGGAATCTGCGCAGCCTCGGTCTCGACGATCTCGACGTTGTACGGGTTTTCGACAATGTCGTTCTTGGTGGCGGTGATGCCGGCGCCGTCAGCGAGCTTGATGATGCCGTTGTTCTGGAGCAGCAGCAGCGCGCGGGCTTCGTTGGTCGTGTCGTTGGGGACGGCGATCTGGATGGTGGTGGCACCGTCGGAGTCATCGCTCTTGGAGCCGCAGCCGGTCAGGGCCAGAGCGGCAGTGAGGACCAGTGCAAGGACAAGTGCGGTCAGCTTGATAGAATGCTTTTTCATCGTTTTGTTCTCCTTACTTATTTTATAATAGCTTCTTTTTGGAACGGACAGACTGCGGGGAGTGTATGCTGTTCGAGCAGTAAAAAACAGCGGGAGGTCATTGACCTTCCGCTGCCGCTTCGCTGTTTTTCTCAGACAGTTTCTGAAAGGAAATGACCATTTTCTCCATGACAAAGCATGCACATGCTGAACATGCGCATCATCGGCATCATCATGCAGTTGGCAGAGTACGAAGTCTTCATGCCAATGGATCCTTTCCTTCGAGCATTCCCCACGGGGTGGGTTCCGTTTCAATGTGCGTATCGTAGCACCGACGATTCCGCTTGTCAACACCAAATGCGCACTTTTGTATGATTTTCCACTTTTTTGGCGTTTTCTGCGGGATTTTTTATTTATTGCTCCCGTTTTTCAAGCACACGGACGAGGTGAATGAGAAAATCGGTGTCCTCCATGTCGCCCAGCGCTTCGACCGCGCTCTCGCTGTGCGCCTCGATGACGCGCTGGCAGCCGTTGAGACCTAAAATGTCGACAAACGTCGTCTTCCCCTCTTCCCTGTCCGAGCCGATGGGCTTGCCGAACGTCTTTTCATCGCCGATGACATCGAGCATGTCGTCGCGCAGCTGGAACGCGAAGCCGAAGTTGTCGGCGTAGCTGGCCGCAGCCTCCTCCTGCTCCTTCGTGCCGCCCGCCGCGGCCACACCCATCAGGCACGCCGCGCGGATGAGTGCGCTCGTCTTGCGCAGATAAATTTCCTCGAGCTCCGGTGCACTTAAAATTTTGCCCTCCCACTCAAGGTCGAGCTGCTGGCCGCCGCAGATGCCCTCGTGTCCCGCAGCATTAGCTAAAATCTGCGCGCATTTGAGCGCGCGCAGGGCGGGCAGGTCTGCTTTTAAGATCGTTTCAAACGCCAACGCCTGCAGTGCGTCGCCCGCGAGCGTCGCCGTGCATTCGCCGAAGACCTTGTGGTTCGACGGCTTACCGCGGCGCAGATCATCGTTGTCCATCACGGGCAGATCGTCGTGGATGAGCGAATACGTGTGCAGCATCTCAACGCCGCAGGCCAAGGGCAGCGCCTTTTCGACGTCTCCCCCGCAGATGCGGCAGAATTCGAGCACTAAGATTGCGCGCAGACGCTTGCCGCCCGCGGTCAGGCTGTAGTGCATCGAATCGGTCAGCTTGTGATAGCTTGCGCACTGCGTTTCCTCAAGGCAGGCGTCAAGATACTTGTCCACCGCCGACTTATACTCCGCCATGCGGGCGGAAAACAGCTTTTCGTCCATGGATTACTCCTCCGAAATGAATGGGCTCTCGACCGGCGCGCCGTCCGCGCCCTTAGAGAGCTTTGCGACCTTCTGCTCGGCCTTGTCGAGCATCGCGCCGCAGTCGTGCACGAGCTTCGTCCCCTCTTCAAAGAGCTTGAGGGAATCGGCGAGCTTTGCGTCGCCTTTTTCAAGCGCCGTCACGATCTCTTCGAGACGCGCGATATTGTCTTCAAACGTTTTTGCCATTGTCATTTCCTCCCGTATTGCACGCATTCACCGTGCAGCTGAGACTTCCCTGCCCGAGCAGTACCTCGATTTTTTCGCCGGCTGCGGCCTCCTGCGCCGCACGCAGAATTTGTCCCTGTTCATTTCGCGCCACGGCGTAGCCGCGGCCGAGGACCTTGAGCGGACTCAGCGCGTCGAGCTTGGCCGCAAGCGCTGTAAACTGCTGTGTGCGCTGCGCCATCTGATGCTGCGCAAGCGCGGCAAGGTTTTTCTGCGTGTAGTCGAGCAGCATCCGCTTGTCGTCGATAAATGCCATGGGGTCTTGCAGCGCACGGCTGCGGGACGTCTTTTCAAACTGCTCGCGCAGGGCTTTCACGCGCTTTTGCTCGCTCTGCACCATGCGCGTTTGCAGCGCGTCGAGCCGGCGGTAAATTTCGCGCTGGTCCGGCACGGCGATCTCCGCCGCGTTCGACGGCGTCGACGCCCGTGCATCGGCAACAAAATCGGCGATCGTCACGTCGGGCTCATGCCCGACGGCGGAGATGACCGGAATGTCGGAGGCATAAATCGCGCGCGCCACGCGCTCATCGTTGAACGCCCACAGATCTTCGATCGAACCGCCGCCGCGCCCGGTGATGATGAGGTCGGCAATCCTCCATTTGTTCGCATAGCGCAGCGCGCCCGCGATTTCCGGCGGCGCTTCTGCTCCCTGCACGCGCACGGGCAGGAGCACAATCTCGCTCATCGGCCAGCGCGCGTTCAGGATGCGCAGCATATCATGCACTGCCGCGCCCGCGGATGAGGTGATGATGGCGATACGCTTTGGATATTTCGGCAAGGGCTTTTTATGTTCTGGGGCAAAAAGCCCCTCCTTGAAGAGCTTTTCCTTGAGCTGCTCGAAAGCGACGTGCAGGTCACCCACGCCCTCGACGCTGAGCTCTGAACAGTAGAGCTGGTACGCGCCGTCGCGCGGGAACACGCCGATGCGGCCAAAGGCGATGACCTTCATGCCGTTCTGGGGCCGGAAGCGCAGGTTGACCGCCTCCCGCCGGAACATCACGCATTTGAGCGCGCTCCCCTCGTCCTTGAGCGTGAAGTAATGGTGCCCGGAGGGATAGAGCTTGTAGTTCGAGATCTCGCCGCGCACGAAAATGGTCTGGAGCTGCGGCACGGCGTCGAGCAGCGCCTTGATGAAATTGTTGGCTTCCGATACGCTGAAGATCATCTGCTCCTGCGCCACGCCGCGTCACCCCTCTCTCAAAACAAAATGAAAAACGGAAGAAAAGCAGAGCGCCTGTCGGTACTCTGCTTTTAAGAGCATTTTTTATTCCGCGCTGATCTCGCCGCGCACGAAGCTGCCGAGGATGCCGTTGATGAACTTCACCGTCTCGGGTGTTTCGTATTTCTTGGCGATCTCCACGGCCTCGTTGACGGCCACGCGCGTCGGAATGTCACTGCGGTAGAGCGATTCGTACATCGCAACGCGCATGATCGCCGAGGCGACGAGCGGGATGCGGTCAAAGCTCCAGCCCTTGGCGTACTTGGCGATGTAGCCGTCCAACTCCGGCGCGTGCTCGGCAACGCCGGAAACAATAGAGCGGATGTATTCCGCCTGCGCGGCGCCGGGGGCCTTTTCGTAGATGTCGTCCTCGTCCTTGAGCGTGTCGAAGTATTCCTTCGTCAGCCGCTCGTCGAGAAGCTCCTCCACCGTCTTATCCGTAAAGCTCAGTTCGTATGCAAGATGCACTGCGATCTCTCGCGCTGTATTGCGAATCATTCTCGTCTGTTCCTTTATCTGTTGATCTTATCTTTCTTTAGTTGAAGCTGATCCCGCCGACGTGGACATTGACCGCGTGGACATTGTAACCTGTCATGCCGCTCACGGCGGCGGACACGCTGTCCTGCACCTTGCGCGCGGTATCGGGGATGGCGTAGCCATAGCGCACCATCAGGTAGACGTCGACGATGATCTCGCCGTCCTTGACCTCGGCGCGCACGCCGCGCAGGCCCTTTTTGCCCGTGAACTGCTCGGTGATCTGTTCGGTCATATTCTGGCACATGGAGCCAACGCCTTCGATCTCGCCGATAGCGTCGGCGGCAATCGCGGCGACCACGTCTTCTGCGATGTTGATGCTGCCGTTTTCCTCGGCGCGGGTCAGATACTCTCGATTCTCAGCCATTCAGATATCCTCTCCTTGTTTGTGAATGCTCATATCGAAAGTATTTTATCATCTTTTTCCCAAAATTACAACAGCTAATTTACTTCCATGATCTTGATGCTCTCTGCATTGAGCCCCGTCTCCTGCTTAACGATGTCCGTGATGCGGGCAATGTCCTCGGTCTGAAGCCCCTCTTCTCCCGTCGAAACGACCACGCTCACACCGTCTTCGGACATGAAGACGACGCAGTCCTCATAGCCCTTGGCCGTGACCATGTTTTCGATCTGCGCCTCGCTGAGCGTATAGGAAGCGAGCGTTTCGATGCTCTTTGCCGCCTCGCTCGCGGTCTCGGCGTCCACGTCCTGGTTTTCGCTCGCCTCTTTCAAAAGCGACAGCGCGCTGTCGCGCGCCTGCTGGCGCGTCAGGCGGGCTGAGGCAAAGTAGTCCTTCCCCTCTGCGTTTGCCGAGACCTCGGCGGCGTCGCCGTCCGTGCTCACAAGCTCGGACTGACCCAAGACCTTCGTGGGCTTGTCGACCTTTTCGGCGTACTTTCCGTTCAGAAAGATCGCCGCACAGACAAAGACCAGGATCGTGCCGACCACTGCGTTCCGCTTCCATAATTGCTTCATAGCTGTTTCCTCCCTGCGTTTTGCATAATAAAAATATTGTAGTTTCATGGCGTTCCTTTAACAACGGAGATGCGCTCGGACGAAAGCCCCGTCAGCGCGCTGACGGCCTGCGTCACCTTGAGCTGGACATCCGCGCGGTCTCCGCCCTCGCACACGATGAGCGCGCCGACAAAGCGCGGATAGCGGCTGTGGGTCACGACGACCTCGGCGCTTGTGCCGCCGCCGAGCACAACGGTCTCCGTCTTTCGCGTCTGCTCGTCGACCTCCTCCCCACGGCTTTTGAGCGACGCGGTCTCATCCTGCGCCAGCTCGTAAGCGCCGCCGCCCTCGACCGTCAGCATGAGCGAGAGCTTTCCGACGCCGTCGAGAGACGATAGGATTGTTTCCATCTCGTTTTGCAGCGCCTCGCGGTCGAAATTTTCCGCGGCGGACGGTGTCGCGGAGCCTGAGTCTGCCGCTTTCTCGTTCTGCGGCAGCAGCAACAGCAGCACGCCGAGCAGCGCCGTCAGGAGGACGTATTTGTACTTCTTGATGCCTTGCAGCGCCTTCTGCACGGGCGATGCGTTCACTTCGGTTCGATCCATAGCTGATTCTCCTCTGCAATGCCAAGCTCCTGTACGATGTACGCGCCGAGCGCCGCGCTGTTTTCTCCGTACAGTGTGACGCTGTCCGGAAACGGTACGCCGTCGCGTAAAGCGGTCTGCACTTCGGCGCGTACGCTCAGACCTAAGGAGCTGGCTTTGTCCTCAATATATGCCTGTGTCTGCGCAGCTATGCTATCGCTGAGCGCGCTGTCCTGCTCGGCGTTCAGCGTTTCCTTCAGCGCTTCGACCGCCTCGCGGTAATGACCGCCGTCGAGCTCCGGCAGATTGAACGTGAGTGAGAGCAGCGGGCGCAGCATCGCAAGCATCAGCACCATCCCGCCGACAAAACGCACGATCTTTTTCATCGCGCCGCCGTCCGTGAGCTGCTGGGCAATGCTCACGAGTACCGCGCAGGCTGTCACGCTTAAAAGCCACGAGCGAAGAAACGTCATACCGTCACCACCATCATCATTGCAATCAAAAGCGACACGAGCAGCAAGAACGCCCCGCCTGCCGTCATCGCCAGCATCAGTGAAAACGCGGAGGAGAGCTGCTCTAAAAACTTGCTGAGTGATTGTGACCCCACCATGCCGCTGAAAAACGCCGCGAGCTGATAAAAAAGATACTGCACCGCCATGCGCAGCAGCGGCACAAGGCACAGCGCCAGCACCGAAAATACGCCCAGCACACCGAGCGTCCCGCGCAGCGTGAGTGCCGCGGCGGCGACGGCCTCCGTCGCGTCGGACAATATTCCGCCGACGACGGGCACCGCGCCGGAGATGACGGTTTTGCCCACCTTGACCGCGAGCCGGTCGGCAGAACCGGCCAGCAGGTTCGAGATCGACAAAAATGCGGTAAATACGATCAGAATCGCGCTCAAGCCCCACGAGAGCAGCTTGCCGATGCCCTTGGAGAGCAGCGATAAGCGGCTCTGTTCCAAAAGCGCTCCCGCGGCCGCCGTGCCGATCATGCAGTAAAGTACCGGCACGAGCACATCGCGCATCAGCGAAAGAAAGACGTCGCTCAGCATCAGTGCGCCGACCTGCCAGACGCTTGCCGAGCCCACACAGCCCCCGCCCGCCATCGCTGCAGCGATCGTCGGCAGCAGGAGCTTTGCCATCACCGAAAGCTCGTCCATCGTCTCGACGCCGAGGCCGATGAGCGCGCTTAAGTCCCCTGCCGAAAGCACCGCCGCGCCCAGCACGCCGAGATAGCCCGCGTATCGCGTGGGCGTCTCCCCCACGCTCTCCGCCGTGCCCTCGATGAGGCCGCACAGGAGCGAGAGCAGCATCAGCGCCATCGCGCCGCGCAGCGAATTTGCCACCGCATCCTGCAGCGCCGAACGGAAGCACGAGAAAAGGTACTGTCCGCCGCGCAGGAGCAGATCATCCCCCGCCTCGGCGCTGTCGATGAGCTCGCGCGGCACGGTGCCGTCGAGTTCTGACGGCAGTTCGAGCGCCGAGGCGCTCACGCAGAGCAGCAGCGCGGCAAAAAGAAAGCAGGGCAGCCTTTTCATAGAAATCCCTCCACCATCTCGAGCAGGGCTTCCATCAGCGGCAGCGCGCAGACAAGCGCGCACAGCGTCCCCGCCGCGGCGAGCAGACTTGACAGCGCGCTCTGTCCCGCATCCGCGCACAGCGCGCAGGAAAAGCGCGCCACCAGCGCGATGGCCGTGACCTTGACGACCGGCACGAACAGCGTGAGCGGCAGATCCGTGAGCGATAGCGCCCGCTCGCAGAAGTCGAATAGCTCGGAGAGCGCGGGCAGCAGCATCGCGCAGCCGACGAGCACCGCCGCAAGCAGCAGCAGAAGCGAGAGCGCTTCGTCGCTCTTTTTGAGCAGCGCCGTCACGGCGCTCACGCACAGGCTCAGCGCCGCAAGCTTGATGAGCAGCTCCATCCTAAAACCCAAACAGGCTCTTGATGAGATCAAAGAGCGAGCTGATCTCCCGCACGAGCAGCATCATCGTCGTGATGAGACCGGCCAAGCTCACGAGCATTGCCTGATCCGGACGGTCCGAGCGCACGAGCAGCTGATTGAGCACGGCGACGACGATGCCCACCGCTGCGATCTTGAACACGAGGTCAATATCCATAGACGTCTTCCTTATGTAAAGCGTATATCCTTTTCAATAACGTTATAGCAGCAGAATACAGAGCATTGCCCCGCCTCCGAGGCACAGTGCCGCCGTGATGCGGCCCGTTTCGCGCTCCCTTTGCCGCAGCTCCTCTTCAAGGCGCGAGAGCTCGCTTGCCGCGAGCGTCAGCGCGGCGCAGACGCTTTCCTCATCCCCGCCGAGCGCGTGTCCCAGCGCCGATACAGTCTCCCGCTCCCGCGCGGCGATGGGCAGAGTCTTTGCGGCGTGCTCCCATGCAGAGGCAAGCGGTTCGCCGCGCGCAAGATTGGCGGTCACACCTTCAAAGAAGCCCGCGGCTTCCGGTTCGCAGCTCAAGTGACGCAGCAGCGCGGGCAGCGGCGTCAGCGTCAATCGGACGGCGCTCTCAAGAGCGAGGAACGCGCCCGAAAGCGCGCGGAGCGTCCTTTGCCGCAGTAAAGTACGTAAATGGAAACTCCTTTGCAGCCACAGCGCCGCACCGAGGATCAGCACGATGCCCGTCAGTCGGAGCATGGCAGGTCACCCACTTCGTAAGAACGTGCACCGCCGTTCGAGCGGATGACGATGCAGCGGCGAAACACCCTCGCGCGCAGAAGCTCCCGCCAGAGCGGCTTCTGGTGCAGCTCGTCAACGCTCGCGGCGTGGATGCTCGCGAGCAGCCCGACGCCGCAGTTCGCGGCCAGGCACATTGCGCGGATATCCTCCTCCGCCGTGATCTCATCGACCGCGATGACCTGCGGGTTCATGCCGCGCAGCAGCATCAGCATCCCCTCGCCCTTCGGACAGCCGGACAGCACGTCCGTACACGGCCCGAGGTCAAACTGCGGTACGCCGTGCACCGCTCCGGCGAGCTCGCAGCGCTCGTCGATGACCGCCACGCGCAGCGCGCGGTGTTCGCTGTCCCCGAGCGAGAGCACGCGGATGAGGTCACGCAGCAGCGTCGTTTTCCCGCCGCCGGGCGGCGAGAGAATGAGCGTGCTCAAAAACCGCCCGTCAGCGCTGAAGAGCTGCGGCGCAATGTCGCTCCCGAGCCCGATGTGCTCGCACACGATGCGCAGCGCGAGCGACGAAATGTCCTTCAGATTGCTCACCTCGCCGTCGCGCACGACGGCGCTGCCGCACACACCGAGGCGGAACCCGCCCCGCAGCGGCAAAAAGCCCTGCCGCAGCGTTTCGATGCAGGCATAGCGCGAATACTCCGTCACCGCGCCGAGCATCTGTTCGAGGTCTTCCGCCGTCACGAGCGACGCACGCCCGTCCGGCGCGGCGTTCAGCTCGCCCTCCAGTGTCAGCACCGTCAGCGGGTGCATCACGCGAAGGCGCAGTTCCTCGACGCGCTCTTTCTGCTTGTCCGGCAGCGACAGGGCGAGACTTTTGAGCCGGTGCGGTAAAAACTCGCACGATTGTTCGTAGCGATAGATCCGTTCCAGACGTTCCACCGTTCCCACTTCCCTTCTTTGGTGTTAGTCCAATCTATGAGGCGGTGGACACGCTTATGCCGGTTTGTCCCGTTTCGGGCAAAAGAAAAAACGGGGAAATTCCCCGTTTTTTCGCGCTTGATTTTTTACTGGTTACCGCAGGGGCACGCGCAGCCGCAGCCGCCGGGCACCGCCGCGGGTGGGAAGAAATCGTCCATCGGGAACTCCACCGCATCGAAGACCTTGCACGGGTCCTCGCAGCTGCAGTCGCCGCCGGCAAGCGTGCACTCGTTGGACGGAATGCAGTAGTCGTACACGGGGATGAGAAGCTGCGTGTCGCGCTCTAAGCGCACGGTCGAAAACTGGCCGAGCGAGATGCACACGCGGCGAATCGCGGACTCGTCGAAGATGATTGGCTCGTCGAATGCTGCCAGAATGCCCGCGGGCACACCGCCGAGCGAGCCGCGATCGCAGCCGCAGCGGCAGTTGCAGTTGTCGGCAAAGTGCGCGCACAGCAGCATCGGGTCGACGACCTCGACCACCGCGGTCGGGAGATTCGCCGTCAGGTTCAGCGGCGCATCAATGGCGTTCGCCTCGGGGATGGAAGAATAGATTTTCGCGCCGCTCTCGCTGCCAAAGAGCACCACGCGCTTATCAAAGGTCGCAAGACCCTCGATCTCCGTGTAGCGCGTGCTGCCATTGAGCGCCTGTAAGGTGATGCGGTAGAAAAAGTGCATGTCGACGGTGTAGTACCCGCGGTTGAAGTTCACGGGCTCGACGTCGACAAACGTGTAGATGAGCTCGGCGCTGCCGCCGCGTAGCCCCTGCGCCGTGCTCAAAACGCTCTGCGCCGTGGCCGTGGGGTAAAAGCGCAAATCCTCAATGCAATCCTTGTCGCGGCAGGATGAATAGATCTTTTTCGTATGAATACAGACCGCCTCGCGCGCGCCGTTCGCGCCGCCGACGGGGCCTGCTGCTACTTTATCAGCCATAAAGCAAGAATACCTCCTATTTTAAGTACTGGAAAGTCGGGCGCGACCGCGCCTTTCTTTCACCCCAGTCTATGCCGCGCGCAAAAATGGGTGTGCCGCGTTCTTAGTGTTTTTGAAAAAGACCTATACAAGCGAAAAAAGGTGTGCTATACTAAATATAGTTTTTGACCGACTGATACCGACAACTTTTTGTGGTATTGGCAGTCATTTTGTGTTATGATCGCTGTAAATTCACCCGAGGAGGTGCGCTATGGGGCGCGTCGGTTTTATCCAGGACAAACTGGAGATCAAATTTCTCATTCTGTATGTTGCTGCCCGGCTCATCGAGCCGGTCCCGTTCGAGGCCATGCAAGAGCTGACGATGTGCGACGACGGCATCGACTTTTTTGACTTTTCCGAATGCCTGAGCAATTTGGTCGAGTCGCAGCATTTGACGCTTTCGGACGACGGGCTCTACGCCATCACGGAAAAGGGCCTGCACAACGGCGCGATCTGCGAGTCGAGCCTTCCCTACTCTGTGCGCCTGCGCGCCGACAAGAACATCACGATCTTCAACCAGAAGCTTAAGCGCCGCGCGCAGATCCAGTCCGACATCGCGCCGCGCCGCAACGGGACCTACACGGTCACGCTCGCGTTCAACGACGACGAGAGCCAGCCCATCTTGAAGATGGAACTGATGGTTCCCAAGGAGGTCATGGCCAAGGACCTTGCCGAGCGCTTCCAGAAAAATCCCGAGCAGCTCTACACCGGTGTTTTGAACACGCTCTTCTCCGAACCCGACGAGGGAAAATAACATACATATCAATATGCAAAAAAGAGACAGCCGTTCGGCTGTCTCTTTTTTGCTTCAATCTTCGCTTTTCTCATCCTGCGTCTCATGCAGCAGTTCTTCGACCGGTATGCCGTAGAGCTTTGCGAGCGCGCAGAGATTCGACGTGCTGGGGTCGGACGTGCCGTTCTCCCATTTGCTGACCGCCTGACGGCTGACGCCGAGCGTCTCGGCAACGAATTCCTGCGTCATCTGTTTTTCCGTCCGGTGCGCCTTGAGCGCCTCGCCGAGCGAGCGGCAGACAGCCTTCTTCTCCTCGCGCACGTCTTTTGACTTGATGTACTTTCGCAGTGCCTTGACGAGCAGCACGAAAAGATAGATGATCGCGCCGTAGACAATGAGCATGATCGGCAGGATGATAAGGGTGAGATTCATGGTTGTTCTCCTTTTCGTTTGATACGCTCATCATAGCGAAAAGCAGCGGTTGCCTCCACCAACTATCGCGCAACTTCGCGTTGCGATGGGCAGATTTTCACTTTACCACAACGTTTTCCTTGCCGAAGCGCTCTTCCAAGTCGCACACAAGCGAGGTGTGCAGGTCGCAGGTCGTGCCGATGAGCTTGCCGGTATCAAGCACGCGGATGCGGACGTTATTGCCCTTGCCCTCGAACATATAGAGAATTTTTTTGAGAATGTCCATCTCCGGCCCGTTGGCCGACGGCAGACGCAGATAGAGCGTCTGCCCCGTTCGCTGCTGCTGCTGCTGCTGCGCCTGCGCATGCGCAACCGTTCCCGTCGAAAAATTGGCGTTCAGCGGACGGGCAAAGTCGCACATGAGCTGCGGCGCCTTTTCGTCGCGCACAGAGAGCGTGCCCGTGACATAAATGACCTGTCCCTCCTGTAAGTAGCTTCCGTACTGCTCGAGCGCGCGCGTGAAGCAGAGCATTTCGATGGCTCCCGTGCCATCTTCGAGCGTCACGTAAGCCATGAGGGTATTTTTCTTCGTCATCTTCGTCTTGCTCGCGGTCACAACACCGGCGAGTGAAATTTTCTGCCCGTCGGAGAACGTCGTCGGCCCTGCCTCCTGCGCAAAGTCCTCCATCACGCGGCCAATGGCGGCCGCACCGGACGAGCGGACGAGCGAGCGGTAGGCGTCCATCGGATGGCCCGAGAGGTAAAGCCCTGTCGTGGCCTTTTCCATCGCCATGAGCTCCTGCGGCGTGAACTCGGGAATGTCGGGCAGGACGAGCGCGGCCTGCTGCGCGGTCTCCGCGCCCATGCCGAAAAAGTCGATCTGCCCCTCCACGTTCGTGCGGTTGCCCTCGGCGATGCCGTCCATCACCTTTTCGTAGACAGCGATGAGCTGCGAGCGCTTCGCGCCCGTCGAATCGAACGCGCCTGCGCGGATCAGGTTCTCGACCGCGCGCTTATTGATCTCCATGCCGTCCATGCGGCGGCAGAAGTCCTGAAAGTCGACGAACGGGCCGTTGAGCTCACGCTCCTGCATCATGCGCAAAATGAGTCCGCGGCCGATATTCTTGATGGCGACGAGGCCGAAGCGGATGCCCTCGGGCTCGACCGTGAAGCGGTCGGCGGAGTGGTTGACGTCCGGCGGCAGAAGCTTGATGCCGCACTCGCGGCACTCATTGAAGTATTCGCCCACCTTGTCGGACGAGTCGAGCACGCTCGAGAGCAGTGCCGCCATGTATTCTTTCGTATAGTGGCACTTGAAGTATGCCGTCTGATATGCGACGACCGCATAGGCCGCGGCGTGCGCCTTGTTGAACGCGTAGTTTGCAAAGGCGTAAATTTCCTCGTAAATTTCCTGCGCGGCCTTTTCGTCAATGCCGTTTGCCACGCAGCCGGAGATATTGCGCGCGGGATCGCCGTGCAGAAACGCCTCGCGCTCGCGCTCGATGTCCTTGACCTTCTTCTTGCTCATCGCGCGGCGCAGCATGTCTGCCTGGCCGAGCGAGTAGCCCGCGAGCTGCTGGAAGATCTGGATGACCTGCTCCTGATACACGATGCAGCCATAGGTGATCGACAGGATCGGTTCAAGCTGCGGAATGAGGTATGTGACCTTTTTCGGGTCGTGTTTGCAGGCAATGAATTTCGGAATGGACTCCATCGGCCCCGGACGGTAGAGCGCAATCAAAGCCGTGATGTCTTCGATGTTCTGCGGCTTTAAGCTGACGCACACGCCCGTCATGCCGCTCGATTCGAGCTGGAAGACGCCCGACGTCCGCCCTGCGGCCAGCATTTCGTAGGTCGCGGCGTCATTTTCAGGAATACCGGCAAGAGTAAAGTTTTTATCCTTTTCACGGATCGTCTTGACTGCGTCATCCAGAATCGTGAGGTTGCGCAGGCCAAGGAAGTCCATTTTGAGCAGGCCGAGCTCTTCGAGCGTCGTCATCACGTACTGGCAGACGATCGTGTCGTCGTTGCGCGCGAGCGGGACATAGTCGACGACAGGCCGCTTCGTGATGACCACGCCGGCGGCGTGCGTCGAGGCGTGGCGCGGCATGCCTTCAAGGGCGCGTGCCGTGTCAATGAGCTTTTTCACCTGCTCGTCGCCCTCGTACTTTTCGCGCAGCTCGCGCGAGATGCGCAGCGCGTCGTCGAGCGTGACGTGCGGCCCTGCGGGGACGAGCTTGGCGATAACGTCGCAGTCGGCATAGCTCATATTGAGTGCGCGGCCCACGTCGCGGATAACGCCGCGCGCGGCCATCGTGCCGAATGTGACAATCTGGGCGACGTGATCGTCGCCATATTTGCGGCGGACGTAGTCCACGACCTCGCCGCGGCGCGTATCGCCGAAGTCCATGTCGATATCAGGCATCGACACGCGCTCGGGGTTCAAAAAGCGCTCGAAGAACAGGCCGTATTTCATCGGCTCGATGTCTGTGATCGACAGGCAGTACGAAACGATACTGCCCGCCGCGCTGCCGCGGCCCGGACCGACGGGGATACCGACGCTCTTGGCGTAGCGCACAAAGTCGGAGACGATCAAAAAGTAGTCGACAAAGCCCATGCGCTCGATCATGTTCTGCTCGTATTCGAGCTGCGCGCGCTGCTTGTCCGTCCCTTCGCCATAGCGCTGGGCGAAGCCGTCGGCGCAGAGCTTTTTGAAATGTGTGAGCGACGTGTAGCCCTCCGGCACCTTGAATTCCGGCAGATGATACTTGCCGAACGTAAACTCCAAATTGCAGCGCTCGGCGATCTTGCCGGTGTTCTCGATCGCCTCGGGATAGTCGGGAAACAGCGCCGCCATCTCCTCGGTCGAGCGCAGGTAGAAGCGCTGCGGCTCGTAGCGCATGCGGTTTTCGTCGTCCACGGTCTTGCCCGTCTGGATGCAGAGCAAAACATCGTGCGCGTAGGCATCTTCTTTTCGAAGATAGTGCGCGTCGTTCGTCACGACGAGCGGGAGCCCCGTCTCCTCGTGCAGGCGCAGGATGCCCTTGTTGACGATGGCCTGATCGCGGATGCCGTGGTCCTGCAATTCAAGATAAAAGTGCTCGGGGCCAAAGATTTCAGACAGTGTCAAGGCATATTCCTTGGCACCGTTGTAGTCGCCATTGCGGAGCCTTCTCGGGATCTCACCGGCGAGACACGCCGAGAGCGCGATGAGGCCCTTGGAGTGCTCGCGCAGAAGATCCAGGTCGATGCGCGGCTTGATGTAAAAGCCCTCGACGTGCGCCATCGAGACGAGGTAGGAAAGATTCCGATAGCCCTCCTCATTCTCGCACAGCAGCACGAGATGGCGGGCCTCGCTGTCGAATTCGTGCTGCTTGTCAAAGCGCGTGCGCGGGGCGACGTACACCTCACAGCCGATGATGGGCTTGATGCCCTCGGCCTTGCAGGCGCGGTAAAAGTCGACCGCGCCGTACATCACGCCGTGGTCGGTGATGGCGCAGGCGGTCTGCCCCATCGACTTGACGAGCTTGGGGAGGTCGCGGATACGGCACGCGCCGTCGAGCAGGCTGTATTCGGTATGGACATGTAAATGGGCAAACGACATGGCGCGCTCCCTCCTATTCGGTCTCTTCTTTTTTTGCGATCTCCATGAGCTTTCGGATGCGGTGATTCAAACACGACTTTGTCAGCGGTGGGTCAAATGTCGCCGCCAATTCTGAAAGCGTCAGCTCTGGCTGAAGTAACCGCGCGACAGCGACCTCCTGCAATTTGACGGGCAGGTCGTTGATCGCACTGGACTCGGTCAAGCGTGTAAAGGCTTGCACCTGTTCACGTGAGGCCAGCACTGCTTTGTCAAGGTTGGCCGCGTCGCAGTTTACGCGCCGGTTCACGGTGTTTCGCATTTCCTTTTCGATTTTGGCCGACATGATCTCAAGCGCGCGCCCCGGCGCGCCGATGAGCGTCAGCAGGTCTTCGATATGGGTGCTGCTCTTAAAATATGTAATGAGGTTATTCTGCCGCATGACATTTTTCGGCTCAAAGCCCATATCGCGCAGCAGCGCCTCGACCTCGCGCCCCGCCTGCACGTGCGAGGTCGCAAGCTCTAAGTGATACCGCTTTTGCGGGTCGGTCACGCTGCCGCCGGACAAAAATGCCCCGCGCAGGAACGACGCCCGACAGCACTCTTCTTCAAGCAGCGCAAAGTTCAGGTGCAGCGCAAAATGCGCCCGGCGATCGTAGCCGAGCGCGCGCCAGATCGTGTCGAGCTTGTCCTCCTGCGTGATGCGGAAGACGAGCTTGCCGCCGTCCTTCGACTTGTCAGGGAGTTCGTCAAAGCGCAGGGAAAATGCCTTTTGGAAGAGCTTTGGGAGACGCGCGGCGAATTCGTCATTTTCCGTGACGATGCGCACCTCGTTTGCGGTGAATGCGCTGGCGTACAGCAGCACGCCGCAGCCCTCGGCCACGGCGCAGCAGCTCCGGTTGATCGGAACCTTGCAGAGCTCCGCTTTTACGTCATAGGCGAACGACATGCCGCCACCTTCTTTCGTTTCAAAAACTTGCTTCAGCCGCGCGTGATGTCGCGGTGATTTTCAAACGCGGGATAGCCCAGGGCCGTGAGGTAGGACGCGATGCAGCGCGCGACGGACACGCTGCGGTGGTGCCCGCCCGTGCAGCCGACGGCGATGACGAGCGTGCTCTTCCCTTCCTCTGCGTAGAGCGGAAGCAGGAATGAGAGCATTCCCTCGAGTTTGTCGATAAACGTCTTCGTCTGCGGGAACGAGAACACGTAGTCATAGACCTCACTGTCCATGCCAGTCTTGTGCTTGAGCTCCGGCACGTAAAAGGGATTGGGCAGGAAGCGCACGTCGAATACCAGGTCGGCTTCCAGCGGGATGCCGTATTTGAAGCCGAATGAGACGACGTTCACGCTCAGCTTGCCGCGCGCGCTCTTGTCGCCAAAGAGACCGTAGAGCTCATTTCTGAGCTTGGCTGCGGGCATGAGCGTCGTGTCAATGACAAAGTCGGCGTGCTCGCGCAGCGGGCGCAGCAGCTCCTGCTCGCGGTGCATCGCCTGCTCGATGGTCATGCCGTCAGACATCAGCGGATGGCGGCGGCGCGTCTCCTTGTAGCGCTTGATGATGGTCTCAAGGTCCGCCGTGACGAACAGCAGCCGGCAGATATCGCCGCCCTGCTTGAGCCGCTCCATTGCGTCTAAAATCCCCTGAAAGTTGCCGTTGCCCGAGCGGATGTCGCTCACGAGCGCGACGCGGTCATAGCGGCCGTCGCTCTGCGCGCAGAATTCGGCAAATTTCAAAATGATGTCCGCCGGTACGTTGTCCACCGTATAGTAGCCCATGTCCTCCAGATAGGTGGCGGCGCTGGACTTGCCCGCGCCGGACAGACCGGATATGATCAGAATTTCCATCGTTGTCTCTCTTTCTATTTACCGGATGATCTTGACCTCCGGCTCCAGCATCACGCCGTGCGCGTCGTAAACGGTCTTCTGTACCTTTTCGATGAGGGTGAGCACATCGGCGCAGGTCGCGCCGCCGACGTTCACGACGAAGCCCGCGTGCTTGCTTGATACCTCTGCCCCGCCGACGCGGCAGCCTTTGAGGCCGCAGCCCTCGATCAGCGGGCCCGCGTAGTAGCCAGTCGGGCGCTTGAACGTGCTGCCCGCGCTCGGCAGCTCGAGCGGCTGGCTCGCCTTGCGCCGCGCCATCAGATCGTCCATCTTTGCCTTGATGGCATCCGGATCACCCGATTCGAGCTTGACCTTCGCGCCGAGGACGATGCCCTCGCCCGCGGAAAACACGCTGTGGCGATAAGAAAAATCCAGCTCCGCAGGTGTTAAAACCTTCACGCCGTCGGGATACAGCGCCGTCACTTCGGTGACAACGTCCTTGAGCTCGCCGCCGTAGGCGCCTGCGTTCATCACGACACCGCCGCCGAGCGTGCCGGGGATGCCGTGGGCAAATTCCAGGCCCGTCAGGCCGTTTTTCCATGCGAACAGCGCGAGCTTCGATAGCGACACGCCTGCGTCCGCTGCGATCTCGCCCTCGTCCGTCAGCTCAATATGAGAAAGCTCGGCGGACGTGTCGATGACCACAGTGTCAAGGCCCTTGTCGGCGACGAGCAGGTTCGTGCCGTTGCCGATCAGCAGCGGCTTGACGCCTGCGTCCTGCAAAAAGCCCATCAGCACAACGAGCTGCTCGCGCGTTTTCGGAAAGGCCATGCGTTTGGCCGGCCCCCCGATGCGGAACGACGTATGCTTTGCCATCGGCTCATCTGCGGCCCATTTGAGGTTGGGCAGATAGTCATGGATCTGGCGGTCGAGTGCGGTTTCCCAAGACATAGATGCTCCTCCGTTCACGGATTCTGGTTTTTCAGCTCATTTTCGCGGGTCACGCGGTCAATGTGGCCGTCGATCTGCGCGGCGAATTCGCGCGCGGAGTTGAAGCCGTGCTTCTTCTGGCGGTTGTTCATCGCTGCCAGCTCCACGATCGCGGCGAGGTTACGGCCCGCACTGACGGGAATGGTGATCTGCGGCACGGGCACATCAAGGATGGTCGTGTCGTTTTCGTCGAGACCCAGACGGTCATAGAATTTGTCATCCTCCCACTTTTCAAACTGGATGACAAGGTCGATCTGCGTCGAATCCTGCACTGCGCCCACGCCGAAAAGCTTTTCCACGTCGATGACGCCAACGCCGCGCACCTCAAGGTAGTTGCGGATGAGCTCAGGCGCCGTGCCCGAGAGCGTTGAGCCGATGCGTGTGATCTCGACCGCGTCGTCGGCGACAAGGCGGTGGCCGCGCTTGATGAGCTCGATGGCCGTCTCACTCTTGCCGATGCCGCTGTCGCCGAAGATCAGCACGCCCTCGCCGTACACATCGACGAGCACACCGTGGCGCGTGATGACGGGCGCGAGCGCGTGGTTCAGGTAGTCGATGGTCATGGCGGTGAACTCGACGGACGTGTACTTCGTGCGAAGCAGCGTGCGGCCGTGCTTCCGGGCAATCTCCAGCAGCTCGGGGAAGATCTCCATGTTCCGGGCGATGATGAGGGCCGGTATCTCACAGCGCAGCAGGTTGTCGAACACCCGGCGGCGGTCCTCCAGCTTCATGGCCTTGAGGAAGGTCATCTCGGACTTGCCGAACACCTGCAGGCGCTTGGGCTCGAAGTAGTCGTAAAAGCCCACCAGCTGCAGGGCCGGGCGATTCATATCGGAAATGCTCACCGTGCGCTGGTCATAGTCGCTGCCCCGGCACACGATCTCCATATCAAAATCCTCCACCAGCTTGCTGAGCTTGGCGGGGGTGCGCTTCACCTTATCTGCCATATGGAAGCCCCCTGTTCCTCGGTTTATATTTATAGTATTATATCGTACGGGGGGCGTTTTTACAATACCAAAAACGCAGCCTGCCGCCCCGGACATCTCCCCTGCGGCACCCGCTTTCCCGCTCCCCGAGCCGGTTTCCGGCGGCGGAGGGTCTGCCGCTTCGATTCTCTGCCGAATTTTTTTGTTTTTTTGTCAAATAGTGCTTGCATTTTCCGGTTTTATCTGTTACTATATTAAATGCTTGTGAATCAAGCGGAAGTTAGTCACAGCAAGGAGGTGCAA
>OHJO01000290.1_pt1 | contig 31487 bp, 51 predicted proteins | sample 1568561 | NCBI WGS metagenome assembly OHJO01 (sample SAMEA3879556, study PRJEB24766) | human gut metagenome | biome: human-associated habitat; feature: feces | place: USA | collected 1985/1987
TATTTCGGCACCATCAAGCCGCCCCGGACTGTAGGGATGACGCCGGAGAGCGGCGCTTTTGTGGATGACAAGGCCGCTAATACCTTCCGGTGGAATATCGAGTACAACAAGGATTACACCGTATCCACGCCGGTCGCGCAGGCGTCGGCGGTGTTTCAGTGGCGGAACGGTTCCTCCGGGACGGTCAACAGCGTCAATGTGTCCGGCGCCGGGCAGAGTGCGGTGATTCCGGCCAATACCTTTCCGGCATCAACGGCGGCGCTGCAATGGCGGATCTCCAGAGTGACGATGGCCGACGGCGCGGTTTGGGAGGCGGACGCGGATTTTTGGATCAATCTGACCACAATCGACAGCCTGTCCACCGCGCAGATTGTGTCGCCCTCCGGCGCTTACCTGACCGGCAACGAGGAAAACACCTTTTCGTGGGAGCATGTCATCGCCACAGGGACGGCGCAGACCAGAGCCGACCTGCAATATTCCGCCGACGCCGGGGAAAGCTGGGAGAGCCTTGCCGCTGTGACAGGCGCGGCACAGAGCGTGATCATTCCGGCGGATACTCTGCCGGGCGGGGCGCTGCTCTGGCGGGTGCGTACCTGCAATTCGGACGGTACGGCAGGGGAATGGAGCGATCCGGCTTCCATCGTCGTCCACGCGGCTCCCCCTGCGCCTGCGCTGCTGCCGGTTGACCCGGCCCCCCGGCCGGTGCTGAGGTGGCAGTCCGCCGAGCAGCAGGCGTTTGAGGTGCGGGCGGACGGCGTTTCCTCCGGCGCGGTTTTTGGGACGGCAAAGGAGTACCGGATCACATGCTGGCTCACCGACGGCGCGCATACCCTCGGGGTGAGGGTGCAGTCCTCCCTCGGGCTTTGGAGCGAATGGTCGGAGGTCATGGTCACCGTTTCCAACGTCCCGCCGGGCACCGTCGCGCTGACGGCGCGCGGGGTGGAAAACGGGGCGCGGCTTTCGTGGAAGGCGGCGGGGAGCTTTGATACTTATCTGATTTACCGCGACGGCGAGGCCGTCGCGGAGACCGGCGCGGACAGCTGGACCGACTGGTTTTCCAACGGGCGGCACCGCTATGAGGTGCGCGGCGTTTCGGGGGAGTATTACGCGCTTTCCAATGAGGTTTGGGAATGGTCGGTCTGCCGGTGGGGGGCATTGTCCGGGATTGATTCAATCCAGTGGATTCCGCTGCGGATGCGGGCGGGGGGAAACCCGTCGCACGACGCCGAAAGCTCACGCACAGTTACCCTGCGGTATTACGACGGGCGCGGCCTGCCGGTGGCGGAGGTATCCGAATTTACCGACAGGGCGCACACCCTTGCGTACACCCTGCGGCCAAACGAGCGGCATTTGCTGGTATCAATCCGAGCGCTGCTCGGAAAGATGGTTATCTACAAAAACCGGGACGGCGCGCGGGTGATCGGCGTGCTCGGCTCCCTCTCGGAGCAGCAGAGCGGATGGCTCACCGAGCTGACGCTTGCGATCACAGAAACGGATTGGAGGGAATACGATGCGGATTAACGGCGCTTACACCGTATCGGCGCGGCTGGAGGCATGGCGCGGCGGCGCGCTGTACCGGACGCTGCGGGCTGACCGGATCAGCATCCGCATGTCGGGGGACGCGGAGATCAAAGTGACGCTCTCCTGCCGGATTGATTATGATGGGAGCCTTGATCTGTTGTCTGACCGTCTGCGCCCGTATCAGATCATCAACGGCGAGGTTTGGCCGATGGGGGAGTTTATCGTCTCGACCGCCTCTGAGGTCGAGCGGGACGGCGGGCACTGGTGGGAGGTCGAGGCGTATGACCAAACGCTGTTGCTCCGTCAGGCGACGACCGTCGGGGCGCTGCGCTTTGCGGCGGGGACAACTTACCTTGACGCGGCAAAATCCCTGCTGGCAGATGTGGGAATCGGGCGGGTGATCGCGTCCCCGTCGTCCCTTGCCATTGCGGAGGATTTGGAGGACTGGGAGATCGGCACAAGCTATCTTTCGATCATCAACGATCTGCTCTCGGCAATTGGTTACCGTTCAATCTGGTTCGACCGGGACGGCGCAGCGCGGCTTTCTCCCGCTCCGGCGGCGGTGGTCAAAAATCTCACCCGCTCCTACGCGGCGGGAGAGTGGTCCACCCTCGCCGACGGCGTGACGCGGCAGACCGATGCATACGCCGCTTACAATGTATTTACGGCGGTATACTCTCCGACGGACGGGGAGCCGATGGTGGCGACGGCGGTCAACTCCAACCCGCTCTCCCCGCTTTCTACGGTGCGGCGCGGGAGGCGCATCTGCGCCCCGGTGGAGGTCGTGGACGACATCGCAAGCCAGGAGGCTTTGCAGGCTTACGCGGACGCGATGCTCTCCGACGCGATGATGGCCGTTGAGACGGTGGAGTTTGAGACGGTGCCGGTCCCGTCGCACTGGATCGGGGAGGTTATCGCGCTCTCGGGGCAGATCTACGCGGAGACGGGGTGGGAGATCACGCTCGGCGCGGGCGGGAGCTACACCCATACGGCGCAAAGGTCGGTGGCGATATGATCTTAAATTATCAGCAGCAGCAAAAAATCGAGAAGCAGAACGCCGCGCCCGCCGCTTATCAGCTTGCGACGGTGGCGGGGATTTTTGAGGACGGCCTGACGCTGATTTTTGATGGCGAGGGAGCCGCGCGGATCAAGCACTATCCATGCAACGCGGCGGTTTCATTTTCCGCAGGGCAGCGGGTGCGTGTGGAAAAGGTCGGCGGCACTTATGTCGCGGCGTATCCAATCAAAGGAGGGAACACATGATTACCTTATCGACAGATGGCAAGACGATTGACACCGGACCGGCCGCGCGGCTGATCACCGAAGGGGAGAAAAACGCCGATGTGATCCAAATCGAGATGCCGGTGAGATATGGCACACTCGATTTGGCGGCGCTCACCTGGGTGCTGGCCGGAGTGACCGACCGGGAGACGCGGGTGGAGCAGGAGCTGGCCAAGGATACCTCCGGCGGGCTGACGCTGCAATGGACGGTCACTGGGGACTGGGCGGCGGTTCCCGGCAGGATGCGGCTGGAGCTTTCCGGCATTTCGGCGGATGGCGCAGCGGTGATCAAGTTTACCGGAAATCCGATCGAGGTGCGTCCGGCGGCGGAAATATACGGCCTCCCGCGCCCTGAGCTGTCCGAACAGTATCTTGAAACGATGCGTGAACTGGTCGAACAGGCGCGGGAGGCCGCCGATGCTCTGGCAAACGCGGGGCTTAAAATCCTCGGGTATTATGACAGCCTGACCGCGCTGGCCGAAGCGGTGACAAATCCGCAGATCGGTGATCTGTATGGGGTGGGGCCAAGCGGCGAGATGTATGCCTATGTCTGGGACGGGGAGAAATGGGCAAAGGGGCAGACCCTTTCTGCCGCCGCAGGCGCGGTCTCAAGCGTATTCGGCAGGGCAGGGAATGTGACCGCGCAGGCCGGGGACTATACCGCCGCGCAGGTGGGGGCGAGGCCGGACAGTTGGATGCCGACCGCCGCTGACGTGGGGGCGGTGGACGGAGCAACCGGTCATGGCAGCGCGGTGCGCATCAGCAACCGGAATCTGCTCGATAACGGGGATTTCCGCAATCCGGTAAATCAGAGGGGACAGACGAGCTATACAGGAAACGGGTACGGGATTGACAGGTGGAAGGTCAGCACCAACAACAGCACTGCTGCGGTTTCTGTAGGAGACAGATGGATTAATTTTACGTCAGATGCCAGCGGCACCTATATCAACTTTTCGAGCACTGTGGAAAAGGTTCAGCCCGGAAATTACACCCTGTCTTTTCTCGTAGATGATTATACAAAGGCACAACAGATTTTTTTACAGGGAAAGGTTAGCCAAATGGTTTTTACTTCGAACCTGCTGACCATGACTTTTTCGGTTGCCGAAACCTCCGCGATCGCAGTTGGAATCCAGAAAAAAGCGGCAAGCAGTACGCTGAAAATCTACGCCGCCAAGCTGGAACTCGGTTCCGTTCAGACGCTGGCCCATCAGGAAAACGGTGTGTGGGTTTTAAACGATCCGCTGCCGAATTACGCGGAGGAGCTGGCGAAGTGTCAGAGATACTATCAGCTCTATACCTCCACAGCGCAGCGGCCAACGAATGGCGCGGATTGCAGACCTGTCATGCGCATTGCCAACCCAAGCCAGGGGACAATCGCAATAAGCGGTACCACCTATTACTTCAACGACGCCAACCTGTAGGGAGGGAAAACGTATGGAAGGAAACAGGCACTATCTTTTGACTGATGATGCAGGGCGCATCCTTGCGGGATGGTCGGACGGGCCGTTCCCTGATCGGGATACTTCCGGGGCGGTTTTGCTGCGGGAGGATGGCGGCTATCAGTTTCGGCTTTTTCCGGGCGGGGAGGAAAACCCGCCCCTGACGGATGAGACCGGCGCGCATCTCTGGCGCTATGAGAATGGACAGGTGCGGGCGGGCACCGCCGGGGAGCTTGCGGCAGAGAGGGCGGAGATTGAGGCGAACACCCCGCCGCCCGCGCCGACTGACGCACAGCGGATCGCGGAGCTGGCGGAAGAAAACCGCGTGCTGAAAGGTCAGGTAGCCGCATCGCAGGAAAACGCAGTCATTTTGGAGGAATGCCTTGTAGAGATGGCGGGCGTCGTTTATGCGTAGGCTGATCGAATTTTTAAAACAACAAGCAGAAAGGATGGCAATTATGATGAGTATGTTATTTGCGTGCAGGCTGGTAGACGGGAGGACCGCTTCGTTTGATCTGATTCCGGCAAAACTCAAGGCGCAGGTGGCCGAGATTGTAATCGGGGATTTCGGCCTGCCAGAGCTGGTGCCGGTGGAATTCGGCGGGACGATGGGGGCGGGGGCTTAAAGCCCTCGCCGGGGAGGATAGCCGATGGATGATATCGAGCGCACTGTGATCGAGCTGGACCAGCGCAGCAAATCCAATACAAAGCGGCTGGACAGGCTCGAAAAGACCACCGAGGCGGTGCAGGAGCTTGCGACCTCGGTCAAGCTCATGGCGCAGAACCTTGAGCGGATGAACGAGGAACTTGAAAAGCAGGGCCAGAGGCTTGAAAAGCTCGAGCAGCAGCCCGCCGACCGGTGGAATACGATCATCAAAACCATGCTGACCGCGGTTGTCTCGGCGCTGGCCGGAGGCTTTGCGGCGATGCTGATCAAATAGGGGGAAATCTCATATGCTGACGGAATTTATCAATACCTACGGCGTGACGATCCTGTACGCGGTATTGACCGGCGTGTTTGGCTGGATTGGCATCCAGCTCAAGGCGCTGGCCGAGAAGTACATCAACACCAAGGAAAAGCAGGCGGTCTGCAAGACCGTCGTAGCGGCGGTCAATCAGATCTACTACGATCTGGACGGGCCGGAGAAATTGCAGAAAGCAATTGAATCTGCCTCGGAGATGCTGGCGGCGAAGGGCATCACCGTCACAGAACTGGAACTGCGGATGCTGCTGGAGGCCGCCGTCAATGCGGCGAAGGGAGGCACTGCCGATGCTGTCGCCTGATTGCGTGAAGCGGTTTGCCGTCGGGGGCAAAATGCTCACGATCAACGAAAAGATCATCCCGGACGGCGCGAGAGCCGCGAAGGACGTCGCGAGCTGGTGCAAAAAGGGACAGCCTATGAAGCCCTGCCGGAAGATGCTAATCAAGGGCGTGACGGTCCACAACACCGGCGACCTCGCCAACGTGGATGACGACGCGGAGCAGTACACCCGCGCCACCCTCAACGGCAATATGGGCGGGGTGGCCGTGCATTACTACGTGGATGACAGGGCTATCTGGCAGAATCTCCGGGAGGACGAGCAGGGCTGGCACGCGGCGGACGGCTTCGGGCCGGGCAACACCACTACGATTGCCATTGAGTGCATTATGTCCGGCAGGGGGGACGCGGCGGACAGGGCGGCTGAGGAAAACGCGGCCCGGCTCGCGGCGTACCTGCTCATGAAGTACAGCCTCGGGATTGACAGGCTCTACACCCACAACCATTGGATGGGACAGCCGGACAGGATCGTACCGGGGGTGCGCAAAAACTGCCCGATCTACATCCTGCCGCACTGGGAGAGCTTTCGGGTGCGAGTTGCGGCGCTGATGGGCGAAAGCAGGACGCCATATCTGGTGCGGCTCAAGGACACTGAAATCCTCGATGCGACGGGCAAGGGCGCCGGGGCCAAGATCAGCGGCGTTTACACCATCACCGAGGAAAAAGACGGGCGCGGGCGCTTGAAGAGCGGCGCGGGGTGGGTTGATCTGAAACAGGCTAAACGGGTCTGAAAAGGGAAAGCGGGAGCTTCGGCTCCCGCTTTTTTGTTTTGTCAATAATTTTGCTTTATTTTTGTGCAAAATTTTCTAAAAAATATTTTATAATACTATTGACTTATAATACAATTGTGATATAATATAGACATAAACAAACAACAGGAAACAGGAGGAAACTGCAATGGCAAAAAACTATTACGCACTCTACGCACCTTACGGAATCCAAACCCTATACAATGATTGCCACTGGCCAACCGTCCACGTATTTACCAGCAAAAAGGCACGAGACCAATGGGTATGGGAGGATGAAATATTAAACCGGGAACCCGTCTCCGCCTCGGAGGCCCGCAAGTACCGGGACCCGCATCAGGACGTAATCCACAAGGAGGGATGACCGATGAAACGATACCCGGACTGCCAAAACGAGGGATGTGACGACTGTGCCGCCTGCTCCCTCTCCAATTACGGGAGGGACTGCCGCAACAATCCCTGCAACCAGCTCGCCTATCTGCGGACCAGAGCGGGGATGACGCAGGCCCAGCTCGCGGAAAAAACCGGGAAGCATGTGATGTATATCTCCAAGCTGGAGCGCGGCGACCGGCAGATCTCCGGGATCTCATTGGAGACGGCGATTGCGTTTGCCGACGCGCTGGGGGTAAATGATCTGAGGGAGTTGCTATAACGTCAGCTGCTGCCCGTTTCGCTCTCGCTGAAGGAGCGGATAGAAGGTAGGATACACAGCAATTACACAGCATATAGATTTTTAGCGATATCTATCATACTATATATAGAGTTTCGAGCATTTCTATCCTTACCGGCCGATTCCATTAGCCGCCGTAAATTGGCGGCCATAACCGTTCTATTTCCTAAGTCAGACATGTTATCTCCTCCTGAATTGATATTACGACAAAACCAAAAAAAAGTCAAATATTTTTACGTTTTTTCCGTAAAATATCTTGACATTACGATTTAATCGTTATATTATAGAGACAAGGAGGTGATAGCGTGAGCAAAATGACTTTAAAAGCCGCTCGCATCAATCGAAATCTTACAGCAAAAGAAGCTGCGGAAAAGCTTGGAATATCGGTAGAAACCTTGTCAAATTGGGAAAAAGGCGAAACATATCCCGATATTCCTAAGCTGAAAAGGATCGAAACAGTTTATCAAGTAGGCTATAACGATCTTATTTTTTTAATGTAAATTTACGATTTAATCGTAAATTGGGTAAGAAGGTGCTCGTCGGAAAGAACAGAAATCCCAAGATCATGGCCAGCATCGAGAAAATTATAGGGTTGGCCGACGTCCACACGAACTAGGAAAGGAGAGGGAAAAGAATGAATGCAAAAATCATAATCAGCAATCTGGGCGCGTCTGAAAAGACGGCTCGGGAGATTCTTGAGCACGTGGAGACAATCAAAAAGCTGCAACGTGATGCGGCGTGGAACGCTGCGACAGTGGAAATCGTGTTAAAAGAAGAAGCTGCCAGCGGCAACTGACAGCTTCCCGGAATGGTTATCGGGCAGTTTTCAAGTAAGCAATAATCTCCTTACGGAATTCGCCTAATGCATAAAAGGTCTGTCGTGCGAGTTCGGAAATATCTTCTTTCGCGGCGGGTGTTTGATCTCCATCGTGATAGTTGAGCTGTATCTCGCTTGCGAAATCCATCACGATTTTGTCGAGCTTTTTATCCAGAGTATTGATATCCAACTTGATCACCTCCTTTCGCCCAAAGTCTACCACGCCGGGCAGGGGAGAGCAAGGAAAAAACATATTCCGCGCGGCTCTGGCGAGAGCGGCCGCGCGAACCAAGAAAGGAGGGCGTCCATGACGCTCAAAGAATTGGAAGATCTGCCAGAGGAAATGCTCACCGTAGATCAGATCGCGGAAGTGATCGGGTCAAAACCGCACAGCATCCGAATTCAGGCGCAGAACAACCCGGACAAACTGGGGTTCCCGGTGATCGTGTCCGGGACGCGAGTGAGAATTCCAAAGGCCGGCTTCCTTTATTTTTGCCGGTTTGGGAGGCCGATTGAAACAGGAAGGAAGGAAACCGCATGACCGCCCCAAAGCCCGAATGGGTTTACATGTCCCGGTTCGTCCCGCTGGCCGTCGTCGATCTGGACGGGGGCCTGACCACAATCGGACCGCTGTCCCCACCGGAGGACCGCACAAGGCGGACGGCCTGCGAGCTGTTTCCGGCGGAGGCCAGAACGTGGGACCCGTCCCCGGACGGAATCCGCTGGTATGAAAAGCTGTCGGGCGACGCACCGTTTACACTGCCCAGCGGGCGAACGGTCACGCCGCCGAAGGGAGGATTTTATCGGTTATGGCGAAGCAGATGCGCACCCTCGCAAAAATAAGCACCGCCACCGGCATCCTCGTGATGCTGATCCCGGCGGCGGTACATATCGTCTGGCCGCCCTCGGCGGTCTGTCTGGAAGCCTGTGGGCTGGCTCTGGTGTATCTGGGGAGGTGGCTGCGGTGGATCTGATGCAATGCCTCCGCACAGGCCGCAGAAACGCGGTTACGCGCGCCGAGCTGGTCAACCGTACCGGGATGCCGGACAGGGCTAACCGCCGCGAAATAGAGCGGCTCCGCCGGGAGGGCGTGCCGGTTATCTCCGCATCGGACGGCCGCGGCTACTGGCTTGCCGAATCGGTGGAAGAGGTCGAGCGGTTTTTGCGCGAGGCAGACTTGCGGGCGGAGGCCCAGCGGTATCCGAAGCTGCGGCAGTACGCGGCGGAGGCCCGGGGGCTGCGTGTCATCCCCGTCCGGGCGCATGTGCGGCGGGTTGGGCCGAAGGACATCGAAGGGCAGGTGAGATTTTGAGCGATTGGAGAAAAGATCCCCTTTGGCGGGACAACCCGGCGGTGAAGCCCTATCTGCACTGCCCGGTCAGGTCATGGATGGCGGCGGCGCTCTGCCTTATTGGAGAGCTTGGGGACAAGCCCAAGGCGGGCAAAGCTACCCACACCGGGGAGATCCTGCGGCTGGCCAAAGAGGGCATGACCGCAAAGGAGATTGCCGCGCAGGTGGTGGTATCGGACGCCTATGTGCGGGAGGCTTGCAAAAAATACGGCGTCAGGCTGCTGACCGAAAAAGAAAAAGCCGCCCTGTGACTGACATCACAAAGGCGGCAGAGGAAAATAAGGAACTTATGGATATTATATCCAGTCAAAAAGGAGTTGTCAAGATGGAGATCAGAGAATCGCAGAGGATGTATCTGCTCGAGCGCGAGCGGCTGGAACCGCCCTGCCTGACGGAAGATCAGGAGCTGATCGGGGAGCTGTACCAGATCATTGCGGATGCCGAGGACGAGATCGAGCGACAGATGGATATCCGGGCACAAGCGCGGGACAAGCTGCGGGATCTGGGGATTGCGGTATGAACGGCGTGACGAAATACCGGGAAACAAAAGTAGAGATTACGATCAGAGTATGGGATTGTCTGCCGGTATGCAGCACATGCAGGTTTTTTAAATATGAGCACGATTTGAAACGGTACACCTGCTTGATTACCGACGAACCGATGCTTGAAGGAAATAAAAGGATTGGGCTTGACTGCCCGCTGAGAAAGGAGCTATATCAATGGGATTGATTGCGAAAGAAACTGGAGGGAGCCGCATTCCTCCGATCGAGGCCGGGTCCTATCCGGCAGTGTGCTACGCTTTAGTGGATCTCGGAGACCAGTACAGCCAGAAATTTGACAAGTGCAGCAGACAGGTCCTGATCATGTGGGAAATTCCCGGCGAGACCATCACGATTGAGGGGGAAGAGCTTCCGCGCGCGCTTTCTGCGACCTATACCAACAGCCTGAGCAAAAAAGCGAAGCTGCGCACGATACTGGAAGGATGGCGCGGCAGGGCATTTACCGCGGAAGAGCTGAAAGGGTTTAACCTGTCAAAGCTGATCGGGATCGGCTGTATGATCGGCGTAACGCACGCCAGAAAAACCGACGGTTCGGAATATGCAAAAATAAGCAGCGTGTCCAAGCTCCCGAAGGGCTTTACAGTGCCTGAGCCTCAAAATACATCGGTAGTATTTGATCTGGACGAGCCGGGGGCGCTGGATAAAATGGCCATTCTTCCGGAGTGGGTGCAGAACAGAGTGCGGGAGAGCGAAACGTACAAAAACATGATTTGCGCGCCGGACGGATCGGTACCGGCCAAACAGAATGATTTTTCTGCGATTGACGATTCGGAAGACCTCCCGTTCTAAGGCGGTGGCATAAGTGGCAAGGGAATATTTCAAAGCGTACCACAGCTATCTAGAGTCGATCGAGCCGCTCGGCGACGCGGAGCGCGGGAGACTGTTTACGGCACTGCTGACATACAGCAGGACGGGCATAGTTCCGGAGCTCCAGGGGAACGAACGATTTGTGTTTCCGACGCTGAAAAGCAATATCGAAAGAGAGATTGCCTCATACGAAGAAAATTCGGCCAAAAATGCCATCAACGGATCCAAGGGAGGCAGACCGCAAAAAACCCAGAAAACCCAGTCGGTTTTTTCGGTTTTTGAAAAAACCCAAAAAAGGCAAGATAAAGAAGAAGATAAAGATAAAGAAAAAGATAAAGAAGATATAGAGAGAAATATAAATATTTCTCTTGCGCAAAAGTCGGACGATTTTGACCGATTTTGGTCGGCATACCCCAAAAAAAAAGCCAAGGCAGACGCCCAAAAGGCATGGAAGGGGGTAAAAGTCGAGTTGTCCGTCATCCTGAATGCCATTGAACAGCAGAAGCGGTCCCCTGACTGGCAGAAGGAGGGAGGAAAATACATCCCGTATCCGGCCTCATGGCTGCGCGGAAAGCGCTGGGAGGACACAGACAGTCAGGAAAGCGACGGCCCTGTTATCCACGAAGCCCCGCCTGAATGGGATTATGACCCGAACAAAGGGTTCCTTGAGCGGCTGGGGGTGGAGTTTTGAAAGCTTCGTTCGCGGAGATTTCGGTCGTCGGCTGCATCATCATGGACGCGGAGCGCTGTTCCGGCGCGTTCGACCTGCTGACCCCGGAAATGTTCGAGAACGACTGGCTATCAGAAGCATTCCGGACGTGCCAATCGCTGCACAGCCGGGGGAAGCAGGTGGACATCGCCACGATTGAGGGCGAGATGGGCAGGGAACACCGGTACGCACTGGTGCAATGCGCACAGCAGACGCCATCCCTCGACGGTTTTGACGACTACTGCGCGGCGGTAATGGAGCGGTGGCGGGTGAGGGAGCTGCAAGCCGAATCGTTCCGGCTGACCCAGTGCCAGACCTCCCGCGAGTGGGCGGAGCAGGCCCGGACGATGCTGGCGCGGCAGGAGGCGATAGAGAACGGTCTGCAATCCTCGACGGCGACCGACTTCTGGGGCAGCGTTATGAGCTTTGTCGATTCACTGGTGAGGCCCTCCGCCTCGCTGAAATCGGGCATGGGGAACTTCGACCGGGTGACAGGAGGCTTGCAGCGCAAAGGCTTTTACATCATCGCGGGGCGCTCCGGGATGGGGAAAACGGACTTTTCCCTTGTGCTGGCGCTGAACATGAGCTCCAAATACCGGGTGACCTACTGCTCGATGGAGATGGGGAAGGAATCGCTCATGGCGCGGATCGCGTCCAGGGTGGCGCAGGTGGATTCGGGCAAAATCCGGGATCACAGCCTTGACCCGGAGGAAATGCAGCGGATTACCGAGGGGCTATCTCAGATGCGGAGCAGCACCCGTCTGGTGATCGACGAGCAGCAGGGCATTACAGTGGAGGAGCTTGAGAACAAAATCCTGCGGCAGAGCCCGGATGTGATCTTTGTTGACCACATCGGCCTGATGAGCCATCCCAGACGGAAAAACGTGTGGGAAGGGGTGGCGGAGACCTCCAAACGGCTCAAGCAGCTTGCCATGAAGCACAACATTGTGGTAGTGGGGCTGGCGCAGGAGACGCGGGAGGCCAACGGCGGGATCAAGGGCTCTGACAATCTGGTAAACGACGCAGACGGTATTTTCCTGATGAAATCCGAACCGCCGAAAACATTTATCACCGGCTCCGGATGGATCGACGCGGAGGTTGTGGTAAGAAAGCTGCGCGACGGTGCGCGGGGGTCGCTGAAATATCATTGGAGGCCGCAATATCATGAATGGAGAGCAGTCGAAGAGCGGTTCTGACCGCTGGGAGGAATACGAAAAGGAAAAGCAGACTCTGGACGGGAAACGGTATGAGGACGAAATCCGGCGGATCTGTGAACGTCTGGGGGTGTGACAGTGAAAGAAATGATCTGCATCGAGTACCCCAAAACCAAGGACGGTAAGCGCCAGTGGGGCAAGGAATACGGTATGAACGCGATTTATGCGGGGAAGCACTGGTCGCGGCGTAAGGCCGACAGCGAGTACTGGCACAGCCTGACCCAAGCCGCGCTTGTCAGGGCGGGAATACCACAAAGGCCCGCGCCAAAGCCGGTGAGCATTGACTTCTGGTGGGACGACAGGCTTGATCTGGACAACCACGCATACATGGCAAAAATGATCGTGGACGCGCTCAAGGGCTGGGTGATACAGGACGACAACCGGAGATGCGTCCGGGAGATCGCACACCACTGGCACGACAGAGGGTGCATCCTCGTGGAGATCAGAGACGGGAGGGATTTATGTGAAGCTGGTCATCAGATATCGGGACGCGGGCGGGGCCGATCAGTACGTCAATATTGACGCAGACCGGATGGAAGAAGAAAACGGGATGATCCGGGCGTATGAGAGCGGGAGCCTTGTGGCGGTGATCGACGCGGGGTATATCAATCTGGCGTATCTGAGCGGGAAGGAGCCGAAATGAACTACATCGAATTTTTGAAAACAAAAATCGCGGTATCGGAGCCGTCCGGTTTCGAGCCGGGGCCGGTCAATGCGGTATTGAAGCCGCATCAGGCGGACGCGGTGCGCTGGGCCTGCCGGGGCGGGCGCCGGGCACTGTTCGAGTCGTTCGGTCTGGGCAAAACGGCGCAGGAATTGGAATGGTGCCGCCTCTGTGTGGAGCACGACGGAGGGAGGGCGCTGATCGTGCTGCCGCTGGGAGTGCGGCAGGAATTTACCCGCGACGCGGTGGAGTTGCTGGGCCTGCCCCGGCCGCCGTATGTGCGCACAATGGCGGAAGCGGACGCTGCCGAAGGAAGCATCCTGCTGACCAACTACGAGCGGGTGCGGGACGGGGATATCGATCCGAAAGCGTTTACGGCCGTCGCGCTCGACGAGGCGAGCTGTTTGCGGTCCTACGGGTCAAAAACCTATCAGGAATTCACCCAGCTCATGCAGGGGGTGCGCTATAAGCTGGTGGCTACGGCGACCCCGGCCCCGAACCGCTTTAAGGAGCTGATCCATTATGCCGGGTATCTTGAGGTCATGGACACCGGGCAGGCGCTCACCCGATTTTTTCAGCGGGATTCTGAGAAGGCGGGAAATTTGACCCTGTATCCGCATATGGAGCGGGAATTCTGGCTCTGGATGTCCTCATGGGCGCTGTTTTTAACAAAGCCGTCCGATCTGGGCTATGACGACGCCGGATACGACCTGCCGCCCTTTGAGGTGCGGTATCACAAGCTGCCCGCCGCCTCCAAGCCGAAGGAGGACCGGGACGGGCAGACCAAGCTTGCGGCGGATGCGTCTCTTTCGCTGCCGGACGCCTCACGTGAGAAGCGCGACAGCGTAACCGAGCGGATCGCCAAGGCGAAGGAGATCGTTGATTCCGACCCGGAGGCGCATTTCATCCTCTGGCACGACCGGGAGGACGAGCGGCACGAGATCAAGAGGGTGTTTCCCGGCGCTGTGGAGGTTTACGGGACGCAGGATTACGAAATCCGCGAGCGGGCGGTGCTCGACTTCGCGGACGGGAAAACCCGGCTGCTGGCAACAAAGAAAGAGATCTCCGGGCAGGGGTGCAACTTCCAGCGGCACTGCCACCGGGCAATCTTCACCGGAATCGACTATAAGTTCAACGACTTCATTCAGGCGATCCACCGGATATACCGGTTCCTGCAAACCGAGCGGGTGATCATCGACGTGATTTACACCGAGGCGGAGAGCGAGGTTCTGCGCGTCCTGCTCGAGAAATGGAAGAACCACGACGAAATGATTGCCAGAATGACGGCGATCATCCGCGAATACGGGCTTTCGGGAGCCAGCCAGCTCGAAACGCTGTCCCGCTCCATTGGCTGCGAACGCAGGGAGGTCCGGGGAGAGCATTTCAGGGCGGTGCGAAACGACTGTGTGCTGGAAACCTGCGCAATGGAGGAAAACAGCGTTGATCTGATCGCCACGTCGATTCCCTTCGGAAACCACTATGAGTATTCCGCAAGCTACAACGACTTTGGGCACAACCTCGACAACGACCGCTTTTTCGAGCAGATGGATTATCTTTCTCCGGAGCTGCTGCGGGTGCTGAGGCCGGGGAGGATTTTCGCCTGCCATGTCAAGGACCGGATTCTGTTCGGGAATGTGACCGGGCTGGGCGCTCCGTCGGTTGATCCGTTTCATTCGCTCTGCATTTCGCATTACACCAGACATGGTTTTATATTTTCGGGGATGATCACCGTTCTCACCGACGTGGTGCGGGAGAACAACCAGACCTACCGGCTCGGCTGGACCGAGCAGTGCAAGGACGGTACGAAAATGGGGGTGGGCTGCCCGGAATACATCCTGCTGTTCCGAAAGCCGCAGACCGACCGCTCGAAGGGATACGCGGACGTACCTGTAGTCAAGAGCAAGGAGGAATACACCCGGGGACGCTGGCAGCTCGACGCGCACGCCTTCTGGCGGTCCTCCGGGGACAGGCTGGTGGAGCGCCGGGAGCTGGCCGGGATGACGCAAAAGGAGCTTTCCCGCGTCTGGAAGGAATACAGCCTGGGGGAGATTTACGATTACGAAAAGCATGTGCAAACGGCGGAAACGCTCGACGAAGCGGGAAACCTGCCCGCCTCCTTCATGGTGATCGACCCGAAGAGCTGGTCTGACTGGATCTGGGACGATGTGGCGCGGATGAAAACCCTTAACTCCGAGCAGGGGCGCAAGCGGTTGGTGAACCACGTCTGTCCTTTGCAGATCGACATCGTGGACCGCCTGATCGAGCGGTTTTCCAATCGGGGTGAAACAGTCTATGATCCGTTCGGCGGGCTGATGACGGTGCCCTACCGGGCGGTAAAACTCGGCCGGGAAGGGATTGGCTGTGAGCTTTCCGCAGACTATTTCGCGGACGGTGTGGAATATCTCAAATCCGCCGACGCCGAGCGGGACGCCCCGACGCTGTTTGACTTTATCGGGAGGAATGCGGTATGACCCACCTCTCGCTGTTCTCGGGGGCGCAGTTTTACCCGATTTTTGCGGCGATTGCGGAAACAGAAAGGAGCTTACAATGAGCGATTTAATCAGTCGGAAGGCGCTGCTCGATTACATAGACAGCACTAACGAAATTAAGGACTGGTGCTTAAATCGGTATAGCGCAGACTGGATTTATAGTTTCGTCAAATCCGCTCCCTCCGTCGATGCCGCGCCTGTGGTGCATGGGAAGTGGATAAGTAATAGTTCGTTAAATAAATGCAGCGAGTGCAGAACACTTTGGGATACCAAGACGAATTTTTGCCCCTACTGCGGGGCGAAGATGGACGGGAAGGAGGATGGTGCTGACCATGAGTGAATGGATTTCGGTCAAGGATAGACTGCCGGACAAGTTAGAGCCGGTGAACATCGTGTGGGTAAACAGGGAGCCAGAGCCATATTATTCGCACATCAAAGACAAACCATTCGTTTCCACAGGATATTACCACAACGGAAAATGGTGGTGGTATTCTTGCGTATGCGAAGACTATCTTGCGGAATACGGATGTAGCGAATGTGATTCTGTGGACAACGGCATAGAGATCACCCACTGGTTGCCGCTGCCAGAACCGCCGAAGGAGGATTGACCATGTACGAATCTCTAATCAGCAACCTGCGCGAGCACGCAGAATGGGCACACGCCAACGAATGGGAATCTCCGATCACGCTCGGGGATGATCTGGAGGGGGCTATTAAGGCAATCGAGGCGCTGCAAGCCGAGCTGGACCGTATCAAAAACTGTCGCCGCGAATGCAAGATCGTTTGCTTGCTTGACGAGTACAACAAAAAATGCACCGAGCTTGAGAAGGCCAAAGCCGAGCTTATGGAATTGCGCATAGCGTGGGACATGTATGGCGGAGCCGAAAACATTACAGGAGCATTTGCGGAGCTAGAGAAGGTCAAAGCTGAGTTGGATACTCTCTGCAAAATGCAGCCGGTTAAGCTGGAAAAAGCCGAAGCCAGATCGTTATCGTTTGTGTTGGCCGCCGAGCTATCAGAGGTAAGGGGCGAGCTTGAGAAGGTCAAGGCCGAAAACGCCCGGCTCCGGCGGGGAAGGGAGGCCGACACATGAGCGAACTGCCAGAAAAGGTCCTGCGATTTGACATTGCGCGCGTCAATTATGGAAGGCGGAAAATATGCCGATGCCTAAATCCGCATTATGAAATCGACGCGCAAAACCGTCTCGTGGTATGCAATGACTGCGGCGCGATTATTGATCCGTTTGATGCGCTGGTTGATCTTGCGGAGCATTACGAGAGGATTGAGCGTTGGAATCAGGCTGCGTTGGATCAACGTCGGGAAATTGAAAACTACAAGCCCCATCTGCTGGTGATCCGAGAACTCGAAAAACAATACCGAAGGCAAAAGATGATTCCAATGTGCCCGCACTGCGGGAAGCCGTTTGACCTCAAGGAGATTGCCAAAGGATCGTGGTGCAGCAGACAATTTTTGGAGGAAAAATGATGCTTGACTACATGTTAGCCCTGCGTATCGACCCTCTGGGCGCGGTGATAGCCCTATCCGCCGCGCTGGGGCTGGTCGTGGGGATTGAGATGGGGAGGCGGTGCAAATGATACCGGCGCGCAAGACCTGCAAGGGATGCGTGTACCTCAAGCCGCTGGGCGGTATGGGGCGGACCAACGAGCAGGGGTGCCATTACTGCTATATCACTGGCAATCCAAGAGGATGTCCCGCCGACAAATGCGACAAGTACGATAGGAGGCCAAAAACCCATGAACTGGAAAAAAGAAGCAGAAAACGATCTGAGAAGCTACATGCGGCGCAAGGACAGTCTCCAAAACATACAGGACAAGATCGCGTCTCTCGATGACCGGATGCAGTCAATCCGGGGCGGGATGTCTGATGCAACGCCGGTGCAGGGCGGGGAGAGCCGGGCGCAGGAAAACCTTATCAACTGCATTGCCGAAAAAGAGCGGCTGGGACATACCCGCGCGGCGGTTGCCCGGCTGGTCAAGCTGGTGGAGCGCGGGCTGGCGGGCCTCTCAGATCAGGAGCGCAGGGTGCTGGAGCTGTTTTATATCCAGCGGCAGGCGGGGCATGTGGAGCGCCTGATGGACGAGCTGCATGTTGAGCAAACACAAATTTACCGCATCAAGGATGCGGCTCTCTACAAATTCACCGTCACACTATATGGGATTGTTGAATTTTAATATCTACGCAAACAACAAAACAGGGTCCGTTTAAACGGGCCCTGTTTTTGATGTTTTATTTGATCTTGTATTTTGACGGGGCGGGCTTCTTATCGCTGGCGCCGCGCCGCCGCGCCATGTGTGGATTGATGTAGACGAGTTTGCCGCTCTGCGCCCGGCGAAAGTGTCCCCGCACCGCCCAGGTAAATTTGCTGTAGGTCCGCTGGGCCGGGCGCTCACGCTCCTCAATCTGATACCGCCGGACTTTGGAGCGCAGGACAAAGACGTGCTCCGGCTTTTGGGACCGGCTGCGTGAGCCTGTCCGTTTGCGGCGCGGGGGAGGGTCGGTATATTCCACGTCCGGCCGGTAGTAGAGCAGGTAAAAGGTGACGTATCGGTAGATATTGATGACGTCTGATGCCGCCTGCAACAATTCCTCTGTGTTTTCCCAAGCGGATGCCGGAATCAGGCTCTCGGTATTGTAGCGCAGCGCGAGGCGCCCCTGCTCGTCACTGGTCGTCAAATTGTAATCAAAGGACACCTCGATCTGCTTTTTTCCGTCGATATAAGAGAGTAAATATACCTCGGTGGGGGTATCATGGCAAACATAGATTTCCTGCGTCATCGTTGGGATATGACCCATCCGTTCCATGATTTTGGAGGCTTCCTCCGGTGTCATGATTTTAGAGGCATCCTCCGGGGCATAGGTAACGCGAATCACATACTGATCAAAGAGCGGCGGCAGAATCTCGGGCGGCTTACTGCTCCAAAAGTAGCTGCGCAGGTCGTCGATTTTGCTGCGGCTTGCCTCGATGGAGGTCAGGGCGGCGAGCCGTTTGTGCGCGGGCCGGTACATCGGGTCACCTCTTTCCCGGCAGATCGCCCGTCGAGATGTCAGGCGCCTTGGTGCATTGCCAGTTCGCGGGAGTGGCGCTACCGTAAAAATCGGAGACGGCGATCACTTTAGCTGGGATATCTTTCCGACCGCCGTCCGCCTGCGGCACAGAGAAGGTGAGGCCGGATGCGATGGCCTCGTCAACGGCTGCCTCCAGATTGTGCTCCCGCACCTGCGCGGGAGTGTTGCACCAGACAAATACGCAGGGCCCCATGCCGTCCTTTGTGCTGTGAGCGGAGTGCAGGCCGGTCATGCTACGGTGGGCGAATGAAAACGGTCCCTCCTGTACGCCCTCGGGCAGCTCGACCCGGACGAGTTTGCGGTATGGCGCTTCCTGCTGAGTGCATTCGGCAAAGAGGCTCCATCCGTCCTTTTTGATCTGCCTCCATACGCCGGGCCCCTCCGGTCGGGTCGAGCTCTCGGAAACTCCCGCAAAAACTGTGGATTCTCCCGGGGCGTGCGGGGTTTTTCCAGGCCGGGTTGCTGTATAAACGGTGACGATGATGTTGGCGGTTGTCATTTTGATAGCCCTCCTATTGCGTTTGTAACGCAATCGATAACAAATTGATTCAGCGATTTTCCACGAGCTGCCGCTTCTGATCTCCAACGCTCTTTTGTCCCCTTAATTGGCCTGATCTTGATTTCATCCAGCTTTTCAAGGTGTCTTTTGACATATTCTTTTTGCTTGTCCGATACTGGCACATAACCGCCTCCTTTTGAGGATAGTATATCAATTTATAACAACTTGTACTCAAGCCATGATAATACGAAAGGTTGCGCTTGTATATACTGGGTCGGATACGATCAGATAACGCCCGTCTTTGCGGGTTTTTACTGTTTCTTTTTGCTCTTCGTCGTACCCCTCTGCGCGGAAATATGCGTCCAGTCTGTTGAGACCCTTCTCGAAATAAGTGCACTCTACCTCGTCGTTGCTGTTTAATCTCTGGATTTGATAAGTTTTCATGTTGTTTCCTTTCCGGCCTGTTGGCCTGTCGGGCAAATGGCCCTTTTATTTGTTGTTGTCCGTTCTCTTACCTTGTGACTTTATTATATACTATGTTCACATATTTTGCAATTGGCAAAATAGATAAATATGTTCCCATATTTTTATATATTATATGTGTGTATATATCATTCGGATGGGAAAAAGAGGGGAAGTTTTTTAGCAAAAGCCCTGCTATAATAAGAACAGTGGTACTGGGCGGGAAAACCCGGACCGGAAAAAGCGGCTATATGGCCGGTGGGACAAAAGGCCCACAGAATCAGCGGCGCGGGGAAATGCCCTCACGATCAGAGGATGCAGAGTATCCGCGCAGCTCAGATGACCCGTTGGCCGTCCGGGTTAAGACGGCAGCCAAACAGATCCCATCGGCCATATGGCACACTGATGGGCCATTTGTTGTAAGGACGCTCTTCGGGGCGTCCTTGCTTTTTGGAGGACATCATGGCAGCAAAACAGGTTAACCCGTTCTATCGTTCGCGTGCGTGGAAAACAAAGCGCGAGGCGATCCTTCGGCGAGACGGTTATCTTTGCAAATTATCAAGGCGGTATGGCAAGACATGCCCAGCGGAGACGGTGCATCACATCTATCCGCTGGACTTATATCCAGAGCATGCATTATGCGAGTGGAATTTGATATCGGTATCATCCGAGATGCACAATCGTTTGCACAACAGAGAGGACGGGAGTTTGAGCGCAGATGGCGAAGCACTGATGCGCGTGACGATCCCCCCCTCTCGGATTGAGAAAAAATAGACTTACGGGGACCGGCGGGGGGAACTCTTTCCCTCTCCGGGAAAAGTTGGAAGAAAAGGGGGCGCAAAATGAACCGGAAGAAATGGAAGTCCAAAATCATGAAAGCGTGCAAAGACGCCGGAACGTATGAAGAATATTTTTCGGGGGCAATCGATGCTTTGTCTGAAATTTTGGAAAAACGGGATTCCGCTGCAGAACAATACGAAGCACTTGGCGCGCTCCCTGTGATCGAGCACACCAACCAGGGCGGGGCAACAAATTACGTGAAGCATCCGGCAGTTGTGCTGTGGAATGAGCTGAACACAAGCGCGCTGGCTTATTGGCGCGAGCTGGGGCTAACTCCCTCCAGTTTCAAAAAAGCGACTGGCGAAATTCCCAAAAAAGAAAAAAGCGGCGGGCTGCTTGACGAGTTGGCCGCAATCAGAAACGAGCTGAAAAGCGGATGAAGGGCAAGTACGGCGCAGATGTTGAGGCGTATGTGTCGGCGGTGCTTGACGGGAGAAAAGCCGCTGGGGAGGATATCAAGCTCGCCTGCCAGAGATTCCGGGATGGGCTGAATCATCCGGATTGGGAGTTTAGGGCGCGGGACGCCGATTTTGTAATCGGCATCATCGAGCGGACTTTCCAGCACCGTCAGGGGGAAACGCTGGCCGGAGAGCCGCTGAGAAACAAGCCGTTTCTGCTGGAGGCATGGGAAAAATTTATCGTTTACGACCTGCTGGGATTTTACCGGAGGGGAACCAATGAGCGCATCCGCAAGGAGGCGTTTATTTTTATGCCGCGCAAAAACGGCAAGACGCTTTTTGTCTCGGCGCTGACTTGGGGGCTGTCTCTGCTGGAGGCCCCGAGCGGGTCGAGCGTCTATATCGTCGGCGCATCTCTGCGTCAGGCGATGCAGTCCTATAACAACATCGTAGACAATTTGCAGTTAAACCTTTACCGGGGCCGCGCCGCCGCTGAGCGGGAGGGCTGGCGGGTGCTCGATAACAACATGGAGCACTCGATCGAGCACAAAAGCCTTTGCGGCGGGTCGGTGCGGATTGAGGCGCTCGCGGCCAATCCCGACGCGCACGATTCGCTTAACTCCAACATCCAGATCTGCGACGAGCTGCACGCCTACAAAAACGCCAAGCAGTATAACGTCATCAAGGAGAGCGGCAAGGCGTATACCAACAAGCTGTGCATCGGGATTACAACGGCCGGGGACGACCCGACCGGGTTCTGCGCCCAGCGGCTCAAATACTGTCAAAAGGTTCTGCGCGGGCTGGCAAATGACGACGCATACGGCATTTTCATCTGGAAAGCGGATGAGGACGAAAAGGGGAATGTGGATTATATCAATCCCGTCCAGCACGAGCAGGCAAACCCAAACTACGGCGTGACCATCCGGCCGGAGGACATTATGAACGACGCGCGGCAGGCGCAGAACGACCCGCAGCAGCGCAAGGATTTTCTGGCCAAATCGCTCAACGTCTTTACCTCGGCCATGTCCGCTTATTTTAACCTCAAGGAATTTCGAGCGAGTGACGCGGCCTGTCAGGCGGCCTTGGGGCTGCCTGCCGGGACCGCCGCACAAAAACTGGCGGCGCTTTCGCGATTGCCAGTCAAATGGTTCGGAGGGGCCGATCTTTCCAAGCTGCATGACCTGACGGCGGCGGCCCTCTATGGCTGCTACCGGGATATTGATATCGTGGTGCCGCACTGCTGGTTCCCGGTGGTGGCGGCCCACCACAAGGCCGACGAGGACAACATCCCGCTGTTCGGCTGGATGGACGACGGATGGCTGGATATGTCCAACGCGCCGACTACCAATCACGCGGAGGTCGTCGAGTGGTTCAAGACGATGAAACGGTCCGGGTTCAAGATCAGGCAGGTAGGGCATGACCGCAAATTCTGCCGGGAATATTTTCTCGGGATGAAGGCCGCGGGGTTCTCGATCGAGGATCAGCCGCAGTATTATTGGCGCAAGTCCGAGGGGTTTCGCCGGATTGAGCAAAAGGCCAAGGACGGCAAGCTCTGCTATCTTGGGGCGGAGCCATTTGAATACTGCGTGGCAAACGTCCGGGCAATCGAAAAAACAGACGATATGATCCAGTACGATAAAGTGCAACCGGAGCACAGGATCGACGTGTTTGACGCGGCGGTCTTTGCCTGCTGCCGGATGCTGGAAAATCTCGAGACAGTGCAGGAAGCGAGGAAGTGGATATGAAGATACGGGTGTTCGCATGGCCAAAGGGCGGCCGAGGGACTTTGAGTAAGATGGAAATTTCAGAAGCTAAGCTGATGGGAATAAACGGCCGCGAGCTGCTGATCTGGTTGGCCGGAGAGCGTGCGCGGCGTATCCTGACGGCACTGGCTAAAAATGAAAGCGCCGTAGACGTGGAGATCGAGGCGGAGGACGGCGAGATTTTCGGCGGACCTGTTGATGTGCAAGAAATGGAGCAGACGTCCTACGACGGGTATCGGATATACGCCAAAACGGTCAAACGGAGATATGGGGAGTTTGACAAGCTGGCGTTGTACGGCTGCCGGATCAATACGATAACACAATCGCGGGGCGAAGACTGGCAGGCGACGCTGTTGGCCGGGGACGGCGCGATCACAGCCGCGCGGCTGGCAATGGTCGGAGAAAAAATCGAGGTGGAAAAATGAGCAAAAAGAAAAGACGGTCTCAGCCGGTGCGGGATGCGCCTGTCAAACGGGAGACGCAGGCGGCGTGGCTCTGCTCGGCGGATGCGTGGGACACGCTGGTGCTCGACACCCACCGGCCTCTGGCGAGCTGCCCAGAGGTGCGGATGTGCGTCAACGTCTACGCGGATCTGATCGGGAGCATGACCATCTACCTGATGGAAAACAGCGAGATCGGAGACATTCGGGTACAAAACGAGCTGTCGCGCAAGCTCGACATTGAGCCAAACCCGCTGATGACCCGAAAACAGTGGATGACCAATCTTGTGAGCGTGCTGATGCTCGCGGGGGACGGAAATCAGTTTACCGCGCCGGTCTACCGGGACGGATATCTGGAGAGCCTCGTTCCGCTGCGCCCGTCGCAGGCGATGATACAGGACACGCCGGACGGGGGCTATTACGTGCGGTACGGGGACCGGGTTTTTCAGCCAGATGAGCTGCTGCATTTTGTGATCAACCCCGACCCGGAAAGGCCCTGGCATGGGACTGGCTACCGGCTGCTGCTCTCCGACGTGGTGGCCGGACTGAGGCAGGCGGGCAAAACCAAGCGGGCGCTGATGGAGTCTCCCGCGCCTTCGATCATCGTCAAGGTGGATTCCAACGCCGAGGAGCTGGCGACGCCGCAGGGCCAGGACGCTTTGACCAAGCGGTATTTCAGCGCTGTCCGGGACGGGAGGCCCTGGATGATTCCCGCCGAGCTGATGGACGTGCAGCAGGTCAAGCCGCTGACCGTCAACGATCTCGCAATCCCCAAAAATTTAGAGCTGGACAAAAGGACGGTCGCCGGGATGTTCGGCGTGCCGCCTTTTTTGGTCGGCGTGGGGACCTTCTCGGCAGACGAATACAACAACTTTATCTCAAGCCGGATTATGCCGCTCGCCAAGGCGATCGAGCAGGAGATGACCCGCAAGCTGCTGATTTCGCCAAACTGGTATATCCGATTTAATTCGCGGTCGCTTTACTCCTATTCGCTCAGCCAGCTGATTGACGCAGGTTCCGCAATGGTGGACCGGATGGCGATGACCCGCAACGAGTGGCGCGATTGGATCGGGATGGCGCCGCGCAGTGAGATGGAAGAGCTTTTGGCGCTTGAAAACTATATCCCGGCCGACAGACTGGGCGATCAAAACAAACTGACGGGAGGTGAGACAAATGGAGGATAACCGCAAAAGCAGGCAGATGCGAAGCCGGGGGACCGAGTTTCGGGCGGCGGAGCAGGACGGGCAAAAGTACATCGAGGGGTATTTCGCGGTGTTCGGCGGTGTCTATGAGCTTTGGCCGGGGGCGACAGAGAGTGTGGACCCGCACGCCTTCGACGACACTTTGGGCGGGGATATCCGGGCGCTGATCAATCACGACACAACCCTTGTGCTCGGGCGCACCAAGGCCGGGACGCTGGAGCTCAAGGTGGACAGCCGGGGGCTTTGGGGGCGCATCAGAGTCAATCAGGCAGACGGAGACGCGCTCAACCTGTACTCTCGCATCGAGCGCGGGGATGTGGATCAGTGTTCGTTCGGATTTGAGATCCTTGAGGAAGAGACCGAATGGAGGGACGACGGGTCGGTACACTGGACCATCAAGCGCGTCAAGCTCTACGAGGTTTCACCGGTCACCTTCCCGGCCTATGAGGACACCAGCGTTTCCGCCCGGCGGCGGGACTACGATGAGATCAGGGAGCGCCGGGCCGAGGCGTGGAAAGCAAAAATGAAAGAGAGGTTAAGCAAATGGCATTAAGACAGCTGATCATCGGCAAAAAGCTGGAAGGGCTGCGGGCAAAACTCGAGGCCCTGACAGCGAAGGATGCGGAATTTGAGAAACGCGCTGCCGCTCTCAAAACCCGCGAGGCAGAGCTGGAGGCGGCGGTGGCAGAGGTAACGGCGGAGACGCCCGACGAGGACCGCGCGGCGGTGGACGAATCGGTCGCGGCATTTGAGGCGGATCAAGCCGCTTTGGAAGCGGACAAGGCCGCGAATACCGCGGACAAATCGGCAGTGGAGGGTGAGATCGCGACACTCAACGCCGAACTGGAGGAACTCAACAAAAAGGCCGCGCCCCCTGTGGGCGTTCCCGAGACAAACAGAAAGGGTGAAATTAAAATGGAAAGCAGACGGTTTTTTGGCATGAGCACCGAGCGCCGCGACGCATTTTTTGCGGACACGCAGGTCAGGGATTTCATGGCGCGGGTGCGCGAGCTGGGCGCCCAGAAGCGGGCGATAACCGGCGGCGAGCTTCTGATCCCGGTGGTCATGCTTGACCTGATCCGGGAAAACATCAGCAAATACTCCAAGCTGATCAGCAAAGTCAATCTGCGCAGCGTCCCCGGCCAGGCGCGGCAGAACATCATGGGCACCATCCCCGAGGCGGTATGGACCGAGATGTGCGCTAACCTCAACGAGCTGAACCTTGTGTTTAACCAGGCCGAGGTGGACGGCTACAAGGTCGGCGGCTATATCGCCATCTGCAACGCAACCCTGCAGGACAGCGATATCGCCCTTGCCTCAGAGATTATTTCGGCGCTGGGTCAGGCCATCGGCTACGCGCTGGACAAGGCGATTTTGTACGGCACCGGCACCAAGATGCCGCTGGGCATCGTGACCCGCCTCGCGCAGAGCCAAGAGCCTTCCGGCTATCCGGCCAATGCGCGCGAATGGGTGGACCTGCATACCAGCAACATCAAGAAGATCGCCTCCGGCAAGACCGGAGCGGCACTCTATCAGGAGATCATCCGCGATTTCGGCGCGGCAAAGGGCAAATACTCCAGAGGGGTCAAATTCTGGGCGATGAACGACGCGACCTATACCGAGCTGATGGCTGAGGCACTGACCATCAATGCGGCCGGCGCAATTGTGTCCGGCCAGAGCAACACCATGCCGGTGCTCAACGGCGACATTGTGGTGCTTGATTTTATCCCTGACAAAAACATCATCGGCGGTTACGGGGACCTTTACCTGCTGGCCGAGCGGGCGGGCACCGCGATCGCGCAGAGCGAGCACGTCCGCTTTATCGAGGACCAGACGGTATTTAAGGGCACCGCCCGGTATGACGGCCTGCCGGTTATCCCCGAGGGCTTTGTGGTGCTCGGTATCGGCGGCATCGCGCCCGCTACCAGCATCACCTTTGCGAGCGACAGCGCAAACCCTTAACGGCGGCCCTGTCATTGCTGGAGATAGGGTCGCTGTCTTTGACGCCCGCATTTGACCCCAAGGTCATGAGCTATACGGCGTCAACCAGCAACGCCACCAACAAGATCACCGCGACGGCGGCAAAGCCCAACACCACGATTGCGGTCAAGGTGGGAGGCGCCCCGCTCGCCAACGGCGGTACGGTGACATGGCAGGCGGGGGAAAACGCTGTAACGGTGGATACCGCCAACGGCACAACCAGACTGACCTATACCGTCACCGTCACCAAATCGTAGCGTAAGGAGGCGGCGGGATGGACGACGCGACAAAACTGACGCTGCTGCGGATGGATTTACAGATCACGACGGACAAATATAACGAGTATCTGGCGGCGGTTCTCTCCGCCGCCGCCGCCGCCATTGAGCGTGAGGGGGTTGTTCTAGCGGATACGGCAGAGGACGGGATGCTCTGCGTGCAGTATGCCGCCTATCTCTATCGCCGCAGGCGGGAGCAGGATACAGCAATGCCGCGGTATCTGCGCTGGATGCTCAACAACTGCAAAATCTCGCAGGAGGGGACGCCGAATGGATGATGTGCTGACGCTGTACGAGATTAAATACGCGATGGATTCCATCGGCAACCAGATACCAGTGAGTACGCCGCGCGAGGTCTATGCCCGCGTGGAGAGCATCGGGCGCTCCGACTGGGCGGAGGGCGGCAGACTGGGGCTAAAGCCCGAGATCAGGGCGGTGCTCTGCCTGTTTGATTACGAGGGAGAGCAGGAGGCGGATTACAGAGGGACGCGGTACAGCGTATACCGCACCTATTCTCCCAGCGATTCCGACCGGATTGAGCTGTATCTGACCGAGAGGAGCGGCATCAATGGCGACGATTAAATCGGACCAGCTCGAGGCGGCGGTGGCAAGGGAGCTCGCGGCGTATTCTGACGAGCTGGCCGAGGATACAAAGCAATGCGTCAGTGACGCGGCCCGTCTCGCGCTGTCCGAAGTGCGTGCCCGCTCGCCGGTTGACACCGGCGCGTACAAACGCGGTTGGCGGCTGAAAAAGGCATACGAGAGCGATACCGATATCCGGCTGCGCGTCTACAACGCAACCTCATACATGCTGACCCACTTGTTGGAGCATGGGCACGCCAAGGCGGGCGGTGGCCGCGTTCCGGGATATCCGCATATTGCTCCCGCCGAGCGGGCGGCATCTGAAAAACTCGGCCGGGAGATTAAGATCAAGGTGGAGAAGGAGGATTAAGGATGGACGAACAGGAGATGCTTGCGCTGCTCAATTCCTCCGGGATTCCGTTCGCCTATCAGGTCTGGCGCAGCCCGCCAAAGCTGCCCTGGGGCGTTTTTCGCGTCGGGGAGAACAATGAGTTTTACGCCGACGGGGTGCTGTATTACGCGGTGCGCGGTTATCAGATCGAGCTTTATACCGCCAAAAAAGACCCAGCGGCGGAGGAAATGCTCGAAAACGCTTTGACGGCCGCCGGGATATCCTTTGGCCGCAGCGAGGACTATATCGAGAGCGAGAGGCTCTATCAAATCATTTATGACTGTGAGGTGTAAATGTGGCAAACAAAAACAAGGTCAAGTTTAACCTGAAAAACGTTCACTATGCCAAACTGACCGAATCGGATGGCGTAGTGACCTATGGTACGCCGGTGGCAATCCCCGGCGCGGTCAGCCTGTCTTTGTCCGCCGAGGGAGATACAACCCCGTTTTACGCGGACGGCGTCAAATATTATGTAGCCGTCGCAAATAACGGGTATTCCGGCGATCTCGAGATCGCGCTGATCCCCGACAGTTTTCGGACAGATATCCTCGGGGATACAGTAGACAGCACCGCCAAGGTGGTGATCGAAAACGCGCTGACAGAGCCGGGGCGGTTTGCTCTGCTCTTTGAGTTCGACGGTGACCAGAACTCGATCCGGCACGTGTTCTGGAACTGCACCGCAACCCGTCCCTCGGTGGAGGGCTCGACCACCACCGCGAGCAAGGAAGTATCGACCGAAAAGCTGACCATCGACGCCGCTCCGCTCGCGGACGGCAGGGTCAAGGCCAAGACCGGGGCAGAGACTACCGAAACAGTATACAACGGGTGGTACAGCGAGGTGTTTGAGCCGACCGCCAATGGGGGCTAACGCGGATGGAAAGAGAGATTATGGTGGGGACTGTGACGGCGCGTTTTCGGGCGACCGCCGCGGTCCCGCGCCTCTATCGGATTAAATTTAAGCGGGATATCCTGCGGGATATGGCAGCGCTGCAAAAGGCGTATGTCCACGACGAGGACGGGGACCGGGTAGACGTTGACAAGCTGGATTTGGAGGCAATCGAAAATATTGCCTATATCATGGCAAAGCACGCCGACCCGCAGGGAGTGCCCTCTGACCCGGATGAATGGCTGACGCAGTTTGAGGGCTTCTCGCTTTACCGCGCAGCGGGCGAGATCATCAGCCTGTGGACCGAGAACATGCAGGGGTCGGTCTCGCCAAAAAAACTTTAAGGGCTACGGCGCGGGAAACGTCGGACGCCCTTTTTCTTCTGCGGTGCGTGCAGTTGGGCCTGCAAATTTCGGAGCTGGAGCTTTTGACGGTGGGCATGGTGTTTGACATGATCTCTGAGAGCGCCAACGATGACGAGGACTGGCCCGAGCTGGCGACGCAGGAGGATTTTGACAAGTTTTAATCATGAGGATAGGGCGCGAATCGGTCGTGCCCTTTGCTGATGGTTAAAAAGGAGGTGCGGCATGGCGACAAAAATCAGAGGAATCACCATAGAGATCGGCGGCGACACGTCACCGCTTGCCAAAGCGCTCAAAGGAATCAACGCCGAGGTAAAGGACACGCAGCAGCAGCTCAAGGATGTGGAGAAGCTACTAAAATTTGACCCCGGCAACACCGAGGCGCTTCGGCAAAAGCAGGGACTGCTCAACCAGTCGGTGGAGGATCACAAAAAAAAACTGGAAGCTGTCAAAGCAATACAGGATCAGTTAAACAGGACGCTGGCCGAGGGCGGAGAGGTCAACCAAAAGCAGCTCAATGCAGTCAACCGAGAGGTTGAGTTTTTGACAAAAGAGCTGGAGGATGCGGAGAAAAAAGCAAAGGATTTTAACGCCACGTGCGAAAAAATCGGCGCTACGGCAAAGGAGATGGGAGACAAGCTCACAGGCGCGGCAAAAGCGTTTGCACCGGTTTCAGCGGCGGGCGCGGCGGTTGCGGCGGGTCTGGGCGCTGCTGCGGTAAGCGCAGGAAAATCCGCCGATGACATCAACACTCTTGCCAAGGTGACGGGGCTTTCGACCGAACAGATTCAAAAATTTGCATATGCGTCGGATTTAATCGACGTTTCGCTCGATACCCTGACCGGATCGATGTCCAAGATGATCAAAAACATGGACACAGCCCGCAGAGGGACGGGTACTGCGGCAGAAGCGTTTAGCGCGCTGCATGTGCGGATCACCAACGCAGACGGGTCTCTACGGGACAGTCAGGACGTTTTCGAGGATGTGATTAGGAAGCTTGGGCGGATGCAAAACGAAACCGAGCGGGACGCGGCCGCAATGGCAATTTTCGGTAAATCCGCTCGGGAATTAAATCCGCTGATTTTAGGCGGTGCGGAGGCGCTGCGTGAACTGGGAGACGAAGCCGAAAAGTCGGGGCTGATCTTGTCACAGGAATCGTTGGATGGAGCAAACGCGTTCAACGATGAACTGGACACTCTCAAGGCAACGGCGGCGGCGACCAAAAACGCAATCGGGGCGGAGCTTGCCGCGGCACTGCTGCCGCTGATGCGTGATTTGACCGAGGTGCTCAAAGGGGTGATGGAATGGCTTCGCGGGCTGGACGGCGAGACGCTCAAATGGATTGCGACGGTCGCTTTGCTGGTCGGAGCGGTTGCGCCGGTGCTGGGATTTTTGGGGCAGATGGCATTCGGGGTTAATCAGTTGATGATTCTGCTACCAAAGCTCGGCGCTGCAATGGGGGCGCTCAAAGGGATTACTGCCGGAGTTGGGACGGCCTTGTCCGGCGTCGGGTCATTTTTGCTGTCGTGGCCCGGCCTGATTTTGGCGGTTGTCGCGGCCATTGCGATTGCGGGGGACGATATTCAGGCGGCGCTTGGCAAGCTGGACAACTTTCTCAAGGGGATCTTTGAAAAGGACTGGACGGAGGTGTTTGGAAGTGCCGGAGAGGTTGTCAACGGATTTTTTGCCAACATCAAAAATCTATGGGATTCAATCAAAAAGGTGCTTGACGGCGTGATTGATTTTATCCGGGGCGTTTTCACTGGGGATTGGGAGCGCGCGTGGAAGGGCGTTTCGAAGATCTTCGAGGGCGTCTTTAGGGGGCTGGCGGCAATCGCAGCCGCGCCGATCAATATGGTAATCGGCGTAATCAACTGGCTGATCGATGGCCTCAACACATTTTTCAAGTGGCTCAACAGCATTAAGCTTCCGGATTTTCTCGGCGGGGGCAGCCTGTTTAATCTGGGAGAGGTTGGAAAAATCAATTACATCGACACCAGCAACCTTGCAGATTCTCTTTTTGGTGCAAAAAAAGCGTCTGCGAGCGCGGATCGGGTGATCAATACCGCGGCACGCGACCGTCTGGCCCAAAAAGCACGAGAGCGTGAGGAGCGCAAGGCAGCGGCTTCTCAGCGCGCTAAGCTGATGGAAGGCCAGCCCATGACCATCAATAACTACAACAGCATCAACGCGGATAATCTGGCGCAAGTGGCGCGAATGGAGCAGACGCTTAACGGCCAGCGGCAGAGCATCCGCGCGGGATACGCAGGAGGTTAATGGAGATGGCGAGCAATTACAGAGCGGAGATGTCCACCCCTCACATTTATCCGACAGACGGGATGATCGGCGTGCTCGATCAGGCAAAGCCGTCGATCTTCGCAGCGGCGATCAGGCAGGGGGACAGCTATGTGCGTCCCTCGGGAAACGCCACCTTTTATTTTACCGTTTACCGGGGCGGGGAAGTGATTCAGGCGGAGCGAAGCCTGTCGCTGCCGGTGACGACGAGCGAGGGCACCCCGCCCTGGTCGGCGGTTACCGTCCCGGCCAACACCTTTCCGGCGGACGACGACGGATGGGGAGCGGGCGGCGGGCTGATTGTCCATTACCGCATCACCTATTCGGGGTGGGGCGGCGTTGTCACCGTCCCGCTCGACGACAGCGGAAGTCTCCAGATCGGATATTTCGGCACCATCAAGCCGCCCCGGACTGTAGGGATGACGCCGGAGAGCGGCG
>OHJO01000318.1_pt1 | contig 29870 bp, 26 predicted proteins | sample 1568561 | NCBI WGS metagenome assembly OHJO01 (sample SAMEA3879556, study PRJEB24766) | human gut metagenome | biome: human-associated habitat; feature: feces | place: USA | collected 1985/1987
TTTGAACCCTCGCGCCGCTATTAACGACCTGCACCCTTTCCAGGGGTGTCCCTTCAACCTCTTGGGTACTTCTCCAGATAGTTGATTCTGATAATCTATATAATGATCGGCGGCACGAATGCCTAGCGGAGAGAGTGGGATTCGAACCCACGCGCCCTTTCGGACAAACGGTTTTCAAGACCGCCTCGTTATGACCACTTCGATATCTCTCCGAATGTGTGTCCATTTCCTTGTCATCTCTGTTGTTTACCTGACGACAAAAGCTATTCTAACAAAAAGGATTACTATTGTCAACACATTTTTACACAATTTTTATTTTAATTTTTTTCAATAAGAAAAAGCCCATTTTATCACACTTCCGGGCTTTTTCTTTTTCCTGAAAATACAGTTTTTTCTTTTAATTGTTTCTGATTTGGTAAAATTGTTGTGTTTTTTTCCACAACTGTCAAAGTTTTAAATCGTCCAGCAAAAGTTCTGCATAGATGCCACCGATCTCTCTCAATCCTCTGGCGATCAGAGATGCAAAATTTACAGCACCATCATAACGCAGATGTGTATTGTCCTCAGATTTCTCCGGGTGATTTTTATACTCGCCCTCCGGGAAGAACATATACCATCTTCTGCTGTTCTTCTCTCCGGCTTTTTTCAGCTCCATACGGCTCATGCTGTAGAGATCCACCAGGGGAACATTATTTTTCTCCGCGGTCTGCTTCATGGCAGCCACATAATCGGAATGTGCTCCGATCCCCAAGTGTTTCTCATCCATAAAGCATCTACGCTCTAAGGGAGTGATCAGCACCGGATAAGCGCTATGATCTCTTGCCACGCGAATAAAGGTTTCGAGATTCTCCATGTAAGTGGAAAAAGGCTCTGTATATCTGGTGGGATCCTCTTTTTTCTCGTCATTGTGTCCAAACTGGATAAACAGGAAATCTCCTGCACCAATTTTCTCCTCTATGGCTTTCAGTCTCCCCTCGTCCATAAAGCTTTTGGTGCTTCTGCCGTTCTTGGCATGATTGCATACCTGATATTCCGGCTTTACAAATAAAGGAAATACCTGACCAATGCCTGTCTGCGGATAGGTCGTATAGTCATTGGTCTGGACTGTGGAATCTGCAGCCCAAAAAATTTTGTTCATTTCTGCCCTCATTTCTGCGCTTCCCCTGCGCATCTGTCATCCTGCAATGTAGGAAACATGTTTTGGATTTCTTTTGAAATACAACACAAGGGAAACCGAAGTTTCCCTTGTCTAAGTCTAAATACGTGCGAGAAGAAAATCACTCCTTAACAGCGCCGATATTAACACCCTTTACGAAGTATTTCTGCAGGAAAGGATACAGTGCCATGAAAGGAAGGATTGCACATACGATCGCTGCATAGAACAGAGTGTTCTGGGATACCGAATACTGTGTAGTAGGGGTATCACCATCCATGATCATATTACGTAACTGATACTGGAAGTTAACCTGATCAGGATTGGTAATATAGATCTTAACGGTAGAATAGTCATTCCATACGGTAACTGCGAACATCAGACCGATGGAAGCCAGAGCTGCTTTGGACAGAGGAAGCACGATCTTAAAGAAGATTCCCATAGGGGAACATCCGTCGATCTCGGCCGCCTCGAACAGGCTGGCAGGTATTCCTTCGAAGAAGTTACGCATCAGTACCAGGTTGTACACGTTCATACCGTGCTTCACCACCAGGATCCACATGCTGTTAACCAGGTGTAACTGCTTCATTACCAGGTACTCAGGGATCATACCACCGGAGAAGATCATGGTAAACAGAAGGAAATATGCGAAGAAGTTACGTCCGGGCATATCAAACTGGATCAGTACATAGCCACCCAGGGTGGACAGGAGCAGACCAAGGAAAGTACCGAGCACAGTTGTGATAACGGAGTTGATGAAAGGTCTGTACAGTCTCTGGGTATGAATGATGGTCTTATAGCCATCTAAGGTAAAATCCTCCGGCCACAGTCTGAACTGGTATACACCCACAGCATTGAAGGAGTCTACTACTACCTTCCAGATAGGTACCAGTACCAGGAGGCCGATCAGAATAAATACGATGTAGTTTACAATATCGAATGCATGAACCTTTTTCTTAGGTTTACGATAAGCTGTCTTTGCCACGTTTAACACCTCCTATACAATGCCACGGCCACGGGTCTTCTTACTAGCCCAGTTACATATCAGTACCAGGACACAGCCAACCAGGGACTTGAAGAGACCAACTGCTGTAGAGTAACCATAGTTCGGCAGAGCGATCGCGAATGTCTGACGGTAAATATAAGTAGAAATAACATCAGACACACTGTATACCGCATTGTTGTACAATACGAATACGGACTCGAACATATTCATAACCTTAGCAAGGTTCAGGATCAATACAGTGATAATCGTATTGGACAGTGCAGGCAGCGTTACGAAACGCATCTTCTGCATACGGGTTGCACCATCGATATCAGCTGCCTCATACAACTCCGGGTTGATACCTGCCAGAGTAGCCAGGAAGATAATGGTTCCCCAACCGGTCTCTTTCCAGATATTGATAAGGTAGAAGATCGGTCTCCACCATGCGGTGCTTGCCAGGAAATAAATTCCCTTGGCATCCGGTGCCAGGATGCCCCAGTCACGCAGCAATCCATTTACCAGACCGGTAGAGGAAGGAGACAGGAACAAGCTGAAGATAGATGCAACTACTGCCCAAGACATAAAGTGGGGCAGATATATAATAGTCTGCAAAGTTTTCTTTGCAAAGAGATTTCCCATTTCATTTAAGAAGATTGATACGATGACCGCAGTGAAGGTCGTGATCAATAACTTCATAATACTCAGTTCCAATGTGTTTCTGAATGCACTCCAGAACGCATCGGTCTTAAACATACTGTAAAAATGCTTCAGGCCTACAAAAGTAGGTGCACCTACGGGCTTGTAATCGTAGAATGCATAACGAATACCAAGCATGGGCCAGTAATACATGATCAAAATGAACACAAATACAGGCAGGAACATCAAATAATAGCCTCTGTTATTCCAGATCCGGAGACCAAGAGGCTTGTGACGTACTTCTACGCCGGTGGATGTGGTGATTTTCTTTTTCTTGCTCATACCATCCCTCTTCCTTTCGACTTCATCTCACACATTCTTTTCTCTCTAAAATATCCTGTCCCATGGGTTTTTGCATCCCGACGGGACAGGATAATTATATCATGTTTTTGTAGCTTCTGCTACGATATTGCAGATATTATTACTGATTCAGTTCAGCTAAGCACTGATCAATGATGGAGCCAACAGTGTCAACGTAGGTCTGCATAGCTGCATCTACATCGCCGCCATCTACTACTACGGAAGTGATAGCTGCCAGCTTAGCATCATAGATGGTGCCGGACTCGTTGGTGTAGGTCTCAGAAGTAGGAGACTGAGGAGCATCCTTGCAGTTCTCGGTGAAGAACTTGTTACCTTCTGCAGCCAGGCTGGAGATATCGTTAAAGCCGTTGTCCAGAGAGCAGATAACCAGAGCGGGATCCATAGCGTTCTTCTTCCATACGGAGTTAGGATCGTTAGGAGACTGCTTTAAGTGGAACTGACCGTCTTCGTACTCGTAGGACTTCTCTTTTTCAGTACCTGCATTGATGGTGAAGCTTTCAGCCTTGGTAGACCAGTGAACATCTTCAGCACCGTAGGTCCACAGAGTCTGCACCTTGTCGCCATCCATCATGGTCTCGATGAATGCATCGAAGATAGCCTGCTCACGGGAGTTGTCTCCGTCACCGTCATCAATGATAACCCATACAGGAGCTTCTCTGTTCAGGTAAGCGCCAACCTCAGCGATAGGAGCCAGCTCAACCAGATTCTCATCTACGTTGTTCTTGATCAGGTTATCGGTCAGAGTCTGATACCAGGAACCTGCCCAGTAAGTGAATACACCTGAAGAACCGGTCTGATCGTTGGAGAACCATTTCTCACGAGCGATCTTGGTGGAAGCGGTCAGGGTCTCAGGATCGATAGCGCCATCCTTGTAAGCCTGCTGTAATCTTAACAGAGCTGCCTTGGTAGCATCGGTCTGGAATCCATCGTACCAAGTACCGTTGTCATCCTGCAGGATTGCGGGATAAGCATCCTGCCAGAACTCAGGCAGATAGTTTACGTAAGGAGCTTCGTTTCCAACGAAACCAGCTGCGATAACACCATAGGTATTACCGGTTACGCCGTCACCATCGGGATCTTCGTTGTGGAACTTTAACAGCATGTTGTAGTAATCATCATAAGTCTTGATGTCTTCAGCCTTCAGGCCAACTGCATCTAACCATGCCTGCTTAACATAGGTAACACATCCATTACCATAGGTAGGAGCGAAACCATACAGATGACCTTCCTCATCCTTCAGCTTCTCGTTGATCTCAGGCAGCAACATATGAGACTGGAATTTAGCGTTTGCATATGCTTCGGACATATCCCACAGCAGACCGGTAGGTGCATACTGCTTGAACATATCTGCACTCATGATCATTACATCAGGATAGTCACCGCCTGCGAACAGACGACCTACTGCATCGGTATAACCGGAGTGGTCTAACTGCTGGATGTTCATCTTAATAGGATGACCGATTGCTTCGGATACTGCATCATCCCACTGCTGAACGAATTCAGCCTGGCCGTTATCAACGGTTGCGGTCAGAGTACCATTAACTACTACGTTAATCTCCTCCAGATTGTAAGCTTCGGTAGATGCTGCCTCGGTAGAAGCTGCTGCGCTGCCAGTTGCTGCGCTGTCGGTGGATGCTGCAGGAGCATCATTGCTGCTTCCGCATGCTGCTAAGGAAGCTACCATAGCAGATGCTAAAAGTACGGATAATACTTTTCTCTTCATTTTGTTCCTCCCTAAAAATTTGGAATCATGATTTGTCATGGGGTCATTCCCTTGACTTGCCTTCACCTTACCATCCGTCACCGGGAAAAACAAGTTACAATTTTTGCGTTCAGGTGCAAATTTTGACCACCGGTTCTGCAAACCCTTGATTTTACTGCATTCTTTGAAAGCACTTACATTTGATATTTTTAAATTTGAAAGGGGTTACATCTTGCTTCCTTTGTAAGTAACTGATACAATAGACATGGTTTATTCGGTATATTATCTAAAAAAATTGAGACACGGGAGTGATCATGAATGATTTTTAATAAAAAAGACACCCTTAATGATACAAATTATACAAGCCACAACAGTACATTAATGCTGAGAATGGTAACCTCTTACAGTATTTTCCTGCTGATCATTCTGGTTTTGTTCCTCTTTTTATACCGTTCTACGATAAATAACGCGCGTGATTCTTATGATCAGCAGAACGAGACAACCCTGATCAGCAATGCAGAGCTGTTTGAAAGCGATCTGAACATTATGGAGGTGTATTGCCGGCAGCTTTTGCAGAACGACACCTTCCGTAAGGTCATGAATTATCAGAATACTTACTATCCTTTTACGGAGATGGGGAATGAATTACAGAATTCTCTGGCAACAAATGTGTATGCGGAAGCACTTCTTCCTTTAAAAGAGTCCTTTGTCTATTTTCCGGAGACGGACTATGTATTGAATCCTACTTATTTCATATCCGCAAAGCGGTTCTATAACTGGATTCAGAAATACTCTTCTACCGAAAAGGAACTGTGGCACTCCTACATGACGGAACCGGAATACAAGAACCGCTTTCTTCCTATGGATCAGTTCATGCCAAATTACAGTGAAAAATACTATATGTATATCATCGACCTGAATGATCTCTACTATATGGATGCCAATGCAAAGGTATGCTTTATCTTCGAACAGGATAAAATGGCGGATCTGTTCGACTGTGTACAGATGGATGGGGATAATTTTCTGGCTGTGAACGCGTCAGATACCTCCACTGTGCTTACGATAAATATCCCGGACAGCATTTCCGCAGAAATGCTGGATTCCCTTGACTTTAATAAAGGATATGCCCAGGTCCGTCTGAACGGACAGACTTTTACTTTAGGGAAATATACTTCTGATAATACCAATTATTCTTATTATTTTAGTTTTCCTCCCTATAAAGCGACTGGGGGGCTTGGAGGCACACATTTATTTTTCATCTTACTGGCAATGTCCGCACTGGTGATCGGCGGTTCTCTGGTATATTATTTTTCCCGTCGGAATGTGCAGCCTATCATTGAACTTGGTCAGGAGCTGCAGACTGCTGTGGAAGTCCAGAAGAATCTGCAGGAGGTAGTGGACAGCCAGCGTCCCATTATCTGTACCTCTTATGTCCGACAGCTTTTGTCCGGTACGGCTACATCCGAAGACGAGGTAGCTTATATGGAGAATTATCTGGGGATCACTGCTTCTTCTTATTATAATGTGTTATATATTGTGTACTATAATAACTTCGGCGATAATGTAGAAAATGCTCTTCCCGGCGGCGTGGAATCTGTAGAGGAGCTGGAGAAGATCATCGAGTCCGCACTGGAGAATTTCTTCGGTACACCACTTTTCTACTTCAGCCCTTCGGACCGTACCTATTCTGTCCTGCTACACTGTTCCGAAGAAGAAGGGAAAAATCTGATTCTGAAGATCAACAATTGCATCCTGCGGCTTCATGATTATCTGCTGGATACTTACGACATCTGGCTCTTCGCCGGCATCGGACGCAATACGGATTCCCTGATGAATGTATGGGAATGCTACCAGCAGGCCTCCGAGGCCGTAAGTTATACGACGAAGAACTATATTTTCTTCCCGTATGAATTTATCAAGAAGGATTCCAACGTATTTTACTATCCGCCGGAGATCTCCACGAAGCTGATCCACTTCATCTCCACGGGCAATACATCGCAGGTGCTGGAGCTGTTCAATCTGATCCACCAGGAGAATATCGAGGAACGTACCCTGCCGGTCAACCTGTTAAAGTACCTGCTGTCAGATATCCGTAACACTTTATTAAAAGCAAGATTTGCACTGCCTCAGGATGCGGATCCCGAAGCTGTAAATGTACTGGATGAGCGTTTCAATGAGCACCTGACCTTCAAATTGTGTGAAGATCTTGCATTATCCTTGTGTAATCTCTTCGGTAATAAAGAGGACGACAACACCTTATCCTCTACCATCGAGAAATATATTAAGGACAATTATAAAGATCCTTCGTTGGGATTAAACAAGATTTCAGATGAATTTCAGATCTCCGAGAGTTATTTTTCCCATATGTTCAAGGAAAAGACCGGGGTCAACTTCTCCACTTATCTGGAGAATATCCGTATGGCGGAGGCTGCCAGACTGATCCAGGAGACCGATATCAGCTTAAATGAGCTGTATATCGCTGTGGGATATAATAATTCCAATACTTTCCGACGTGCATTCAAGAAAGTATACGGAGTAACTCCCAGTGCCATGCGGGAGAAATAGAATAATAATAAAACAGCCGGAGCACGGAGGATTTATTCCTCCAGAAATGCCTCGGCTGTCTTCATATCTTCCGGTGTTGTGATCTTAATATTCTGATAGGATGCTTCCACCAGCTTCACCCGGGACTCGGTAAACATCTCCACCACGCTGGCATCGTCTGTTACCTGAATGCCCTGCTCCTGCAGCTTTGGAAGCCTGTTTTTCAGTCGCTCATACGCCTGCAGGATCAGGCTGGTCTCAAATACCTGCGGTGTCTGAATATTCCAGACGCTCCTGCGGTCCGGTGTGGAAAGTGCAAAGCCATTGCCATCGCTGATCTTCACGGTATCCTTGCTCTGTACCGCTGCCACACACGCCTGATACTGTACAGCAGCCGCATAGGTGTCTTCCAGAATTTTCTCCGTCAGGAAAGGTCTTGCGCCGTCATGGATAAACACATAACCATGCTCATTCGGACACTTAAGGCGTCCGTCCGCGATCAGCTGCAATGCCCTGCTCACAGAGAGATACCGTTCCGCTCCGCCGGAAGTAATGATATTCACTTTCGTAAAACGGTATTTCTGCACGATTTCTTCCCGGACATAGGGAATATCCTGTTCCGAAGTCACCAGAATACAGTCATCGATGATCTTTGACTCTTCTACCGCATGCAATGCATACCAGATCAGAGGTCTGCCCTTTAACGGAAGGAACTGTTTCGCCACTGCGGAGTGCATCCTGCTTCCGCTGCCGGCTGCCAGGATAATGGCAGTACAACGCGGTTTTTCCTTGTTTCCATCCTCTTTTTCTGTTTTATATGCCGCAAAATCTTCTGTGAAATACTCTTCTGTTACTCTGTCTATCATATTCATGTCAGTCTTTCTATAATGTCTTCTATCGTTAATACTCCTTAGCGTTCTCCCAATTTTAAATTCGGGACCGCATTCAGGTCATAGCCGCTGCGGACACCCTTGATATATTCATAATAGCCCGCCACACCGATCATCGCTGCATTGTCTGTGCAGAAGATCGGAGAAGGATGATAAAATGCAATATTTCGTTTGCCGCACTCTTCTTCAAAGGCTGCCCGCAGAGAGGAATTGGATGCCACGCCGCCGGCAATGGCAAATTTATTCAGTCCATAGGCTTTTACAGCATGCAGTGAATGACTTACCAGCACATCTACCACTGCTTTTTGGAAAGAAGCAGCCACATCTGCCTGATTATAGCTTTCTCCCTTCATCTGGCAGCCGTTTAAGTAATTCAGCACCGCTGATTTCAGACCGCTGAAGCTGAAGTCATACTCATTTTCCGCCACTGCCGCTCTGGGAAAATGAATCGCATCGGGATTGCCCTCCTTCGATACCTTATCGATCTTAGGTCCACCGGGATAGCCCAGCCCGATGGCACGCGCCACCTTGTCAAAAGCCTCACCCGCTGCATCATCCCTGGTCCGGCCGATATTTTCCATAATCAAGTACTTTCACAAGGTGTGTGTGTCCACCCGATACAACAAGGCATAAAAACGGCGGTTCTAATTCCTTATTTTCAATGTAGTTTGCACTGATATGTCCCTCAATGTGATGAACACCTACCAAAGGAATACCGGTAGCAAAGCTGATGGCTTTGGCTTCGGATACCCCCACCAGAAGTGCTCCCACCAGTCCCGGTCCGTAGGTCACCGCAATCGCCGTGATATCGTCAAGTGTCACATGGGCATCGGCAAGTGCCTGCTCAATGACCTGGTTGATCTTCTCGATATGCTTCCGGGATGCGATCTCCGGCACCACGCCGCCGTACAACGTATGTAAGGCAATCTGAGAGGAGATCACGTTGGAAAGTACCTCTCTGCCGTTTTTTACCACCGATGCCGCTGTCTCATCACAGGAGCTCTCAATTCCCAAAATATAAATGTCTTTTTGTTTTTCTGTCTCTGTCATTTTTCTGCCTGCTTTGTTCTAATTATTGTCTGTCTGTTCCTGCTTACTGTTCAACTGGTCCGCCGTTTCCCAACCATAGATCTTCCATCTGCGATTGTCATCTCTGCGTAACAGATATACCATGACGGTAGAACTTTTTTTGCCATTTTCCGTCATCGTGTAACCGCAGGATATTCGTGCAAAGGAATATCCATCCGCTGTGTAATAGTCCACATTTGTGCTTGATGCAAGAGAAACACTCGTTATTTTTCTCTTATTGTTTTTATAATTCTGCACTTCTCCCTGCAGACGGATGAGGTAGGATTCTTCTTCGTTGTTCTCCCTGAGTTCCTCATCAAATAATTGCAGTGACTTTTTCCCCAGTTCCTGAAGTTCTTCCTCCGTGCAGTCTTCATTATAAAAACATTTCATCAGATCGTTATAATATTTGACCACTTCCTTCGGTGTCGAAGGATAATTGTTCTCGAGGTTTCGGGAAAGTGCGGTGTCGATTTCCGACATCACCGCTTCCTGTTGCTCGGTGCGATGCGTTCCGGACAGATACGCATAATATCCTACCACCAGCACGAGTAAGAAGATGAAAAAGACTGTAATCTTAGTCACGGATGTGTTGGTTTTCTTCATAAGATCGTTCACTCTCCCTCGTCAAATTTCAGTTCCATGGTCCAACCATCCTTCGCCGCATAAGTCGCCGGAAATATCTTCCGCACATCCTCCATGAATTCCTCCGGTCTGGTCATGGACGGGCTGTAGTGGGTCAGCCATAATTTCGGTACTTCCGCTTCTTTTGCAATCTTCGCCGCCTCATACATGGTCATGTGCTTGTGTTCTCTGGCTTTCACCAGTTTATCCGGCTCTCCGTACATACCTTCCAGGATCAGCAGATCCGATCCTTTGGAATTCTGTCGGATGCTCTCCGTAGGTCGGGTATCGGTACTGTAGGTTACTTTCAGGCCCTTGCGCTCCGCTCCCAATACCATATCCGGTGTAAATACTCTGCCGTTCTCTTCCAGGGTCTCTCCTTTTTGCAGACGGCTCCAGAATTTCATGGGGATTTCCTGCTCCATGGCTCTGTCCTTATCAAATCGACCCGCCCGGTCAATCACCATACTGTACCCATAACAGAGTACATTATGGTTGACCCTGAAAGCTTCCAGCCGAAAACCTTCAAAAGAAAAAGTCTGGGCATTTTCTGTAATCTCAATGCATTTCACTTCAAAGGGAAGTTCCGGTGCGATCACCCTCAACGAAGCCACCACTTTGGTAAGCCCCCTGGGGCCGATCAGGAGCAGAGGCTCTGTCCGCTCTGCATTTCCCATGGTCAGAAGCATCCCCGGCAGACCGCTGATGTGATCCGCATGGAAATGAGTAAAGCAGATAATATCAATAGGATTGGGACTCCAGCCTTTTTCCCGCATGGCGATCTGGGTTCCCTCTCCGCAGTCGATCAGAATACTTTTTCCATTATATCGCATCATCAGGGAAGTCAGCCATCTGTAAGGTAGCGGCATCATTCCTCCTGTTCCCAATAAGCAAACGTCTAACATTCTTCCTCGCAATCTTGCCTTCACAGCATCTGTTGTTCTATCTATAATAATTCTGTCTCCGGTACTTCTTCCACCGGAATGACAAATCTGCCGATCCAACTGTCGTAGCAGTCCTCACACAGATCAAAGGCATGTCTCATACCGTCTTTCCTGCTAAAATATCCAAAACGGACATCTGCGGTGAAATATCCCTCCCGGATGATTTCCTTTTCTACTTTTAATTCTCTGCCGCAGGCGTTACATATTATCTGTGTTAATTTACCGTTTTCTGACTTTCGCATCTTACCTTCCACCTTTCTGATCGTAAAAACAGTTTCCTCTTTCACTATCATAGCAAATAAATCGCCGGATGGTGGTGGTAATACTTGTTAACGACGCCACATGATCATGGCGTCTTCGGTAGGTTTCTCATAAAATCCGGGACGAATCCCTTCCGAGACGAAACCAAACTTTTCATATAAACGGATCGCCGGTGCATTGCTCACTCTGACTTCCAAAGTATATGCCGTAATGCCGCGCTCTGCCCCCAGTCGGAGCAGTTCTTCGAGCATTTTGCTTCCCACTCCCAGATTCCGGTACTCCGGTGCCGTTACCACGTTGTCGATATTACCCTCATGAAAACTGTCCGTCAGTCCGGCACAGCCGGCGATATGTCCATCGGCCTCCGCTACCACATACAGGCAATAGTCTCTTAGAAGCAGTCCTCTGAAATCCTCCGCAGACCAGGGCATGCTGAAGGATGCGGCTTCGATACGGCTCAGTTCTTCGATATCTGTATCCCGCAGGGGACGAACCTCTATCTTCATGCCTGTGCCTCTTTTGCTACTTTCTCCTGCTCTTCTCGTTCCCGCTCTGCCTGGCTCTTACGCAGATATTCGGGTTCATGCTCCGCGGCGGTCACTGTCTTACCCTGTGCATAATAAATGGCTCCGAGAGAAGCCACACTGGCTGCCCGCTGTCTGTTATTGGCTGCGGGAGCAAAGGAAAACGGCACCTTCATTCCTTCTGTGATCTGCTTCCGGTATACCGGCACGCCGTCTCCCAAAAAGATCACTTCACGTCCCAGGCGGTTCAGTTCGTCCACCAGTTCGTCCACAGGAGATGCGCACTGATCCTTAACACATTGCATCACAAGCTGCTGTTCACAACTTCCAGCCTCAGCTTCTGCCTTACAGAATTCATAGATCCCGGTGTATACCTGATTCCTTCTGGCATCCATAATGGGGCAGACCAGCTTGTCCGTCCCCCAAAGATTAAATGCAAGTCCTTCCAGTGTCGGCACCTCTACCAACGGCAGATTCAGTGCCAGACCAAGTCCCTTCGCGGTTGCTGCCCCAATTCTCAGTCCGGTAAAGGATCCGGGACCTGCGGAGATAGCAATGGCATCAATGGTGTGAAGATCCAGGTCGATCATCTGCCGGATCTCGTCCAACATCGGAAGTAATGTCTGGGAATGTGTTTTCTTATAATCTGTGGTATACTCTGCGATCAGGACATCGTCTTCCACGACGGCGGCACTTGCCACCAGTCCGGAACTGTCCAAAGCTAATATTTTCATACTGTAGTCATCTCCTCAATCGTGATCCGGCGATAATCGAAGCCTTTCTCCAGATCCTTTTCTATGGTCACCTGTCTGTAGTGCTCCGGCAGGATCTCTTCGATCAGATTCGCCCACTCGATCAGGCACAATCCCTCACCGTAAAAACAGTCCTCGTAACCGATCTCTTCCATCTCCTCCACATCTCCGATGCGGTACACATCAAAATGATAAAAAGGCATGCGGCCTTCCTCATAGATCTGCACAATGGTAAAGGTGGGGCTGTTGACCGGTTCCGTAATTCCAAGACCATCTGCCACTCCCTGGGTAAATACAGTCTTGCCCACACCCAGATCACCGATCAGGGTATAGACCTGCCCGGGAAGTGCTTCTAAGCCGATCCGCTGTCCCAGTGCAAAAGTCTCCTGCGCACTGTGAGTCTCTATAATTTCTTTTTTAAATTCTTTGTTTGCTGTTGAATCACCTGTTGTCATTTTTCTTACGCTTTCTATAGACACCGTAATGGCCGTTGTTACTTTCCGGAAAAGCTCTCTGCTCTATGGCATTTCTAGCTGCGGATCTTCACCTTTGCAGGGGGCATATGCGTGGAAATCATTTCGATAACATCCGTTGTCTTATCCTGCATCTGGCTTTTGGGAAATATCGTTGCATTATTCTTTGCCGTATAGACAATGATGCTGCGCCCGGTGGAGACTGCTTTCAGACAATCCTCCCATGCCTGGCAGGTCGAACTGTCTCCCTGAGAAATAGTAATTCCGTTCTCATCCAGAACATAATGCAGTGGTTCCCTGAAGACCGGATTGTTCGCTACCTGCTGTTTGCTTTTGATAAAAAGCGTCCAGGGGAGATATAACAGGATCACCACTCCCAGGATCAGATAGATCCAGTACTGTCTGGAAATTCCCACAACAACGCCCAGTGCTCCGATCACCGCTCCCAAAAGTCCGGACACGCTGTTATAGCTGTGCCGTAATAAAAAATCATATAAGTCCCCCGATGTAATCTTCACATCCAATTCTACCATAACGTGCTCTTTCCTCTATAATAATGTATGATGCCAGGAGCAAAAGGACTAACCCCACATGCGCCTGCTCATAGGCGGTTAAAAGGCTCCGGGCTCCGTCTGTGCATAAAACTGCATACTATAGAGAACATTATAAATTTTTTCCCATGAAAAAGCAAGTAAAGAACCGCAGGGATTTATAATCTGTCACCTGCGGTTCTTTATTTATGCATTTTATTTAATTATGATTTAATTTTTATGATTATTCATGCCGTAAAGCTTCGATAGGGCTTAGTTTTGCCGCTTTTTTCGCCGGATAGATACCGAAAAAGATACCCACGGCGGAGGAGAACAGGCTGGCTCCCAGTACCGTTCCTGCGCTTACTTTTGCGGTAAAACCGATCAGACTGCAGATGCCAAAAGCTCCTGCCACTCCGATGGTAATACCGATCAGACCTCCCAGCAGGGTGATGATCGCCGACTCCGACAAAAACTGTAACAGGATGGATCCGGTTCTCGCTCCCAGTGCTTTCCGGATACCGATCTCTCTGGTACGCTCCGTGACAGATACCAGCATGATGTTCATAACGCCGATACCACCTACCAGCAGGGAGATGGCTGCTACGAACACTACAAAGATAGTGATATAGCTTAAGATCTGATCCATCTGGCTCATAATATCATTAAAGTTCTGTACAGAGATGACATTCTGTCCTCTGACACCATGCCTGTTCTCTAGCAGACGCACCGTATCCTGCGCCACCTGAGCGGCATTTTCCGCGCCATCACTGACGATCAGCAGGTCCGTGTAATCCACATAGAATCCATACCCCTCGGAAATTGTGGAGATAGGTGCCTCCATGGTCACCGTACCGTTTCCTCCCATTCCGAACAGCTTCGATGCGTTGTCCTTACGGATACCAACAATCGTAAATTCCTGTGTCACTCCATACAACGTATAATCAAAGCTCATTCCGATCACATTGGTATTACCAAACAGCGTTTTCGCGCCGCTCTCCGTAATGACACAGACCTTATTCGCCGTATAATAATCGGAATCTGTAAAATAACGTCCTTTGATGATCGGATCCTGGCTCGAATATTCCAGTCCCGCCTTACCGAAAGTTGCAGCAGCATCAAAGGTTCCCTTTCTGCCGGTGGCGCTTCCGCTGAAACTCCAGGACGGTGTTACCGCCTTGACATTTGGAACTTTCTCCAGAATGGCATCCATATCCTCTTCCGTGAATACCACCTCTGTTCCGTTTTCCGCGGTATCGCTGCTATAAACGGCGATCTGACCGCCCGCCATAGAATTCAGTTCTCCGTTGATCCCACTTTTCACGCCATTACCTATGGAGATGATCATGATCACCGAAGAGATTCCTATGATAATGCCCAGCATGGTCAGGATCGAACGTCCTTTATTACTGCGGATATTCATCAATGCAATTTTGATGTATTCCCATACTTGTGTCATGGATCCGCCTCCTACTGTTCCATGGGCACAGCCGTTACTGCCATGCCCTCCTCCAGGCTGACACCCGTGAGGCTGTTCACAATGATCTGGTCTTCCTCGGTAATGCCATCCAGGACCTCTGTGTATTCATCGGAGGAGATTCCGCAGGTAATTGCCCTCTTAACTACCATGCCGTTCTCGATCACATAGAGGAAATCTCCGTTTTTATCCGCATTGATCGCTTCTACCGGGATCAACAATGTATCCTGTGCACTGTTGGTATGTACGGTCAGCTTTGCATCCAGTCCCAGAATGATCTTGTCATCCGGGTTAGTCAGATGTACTTCTACCCCTACCATGGGCGTATTGGAGGCATTCAGTGTTGCCATACGATTGATCTTACTGATCTCGCCTTCGTATTTATTGCCGGAGATGGTAATATCTACTTTCTGCCCGATGGCAAGTTTTGCCACATCGGACTTGGAAGCATCAAAGGAAACCTTCACATTCTGGCTGCTCTCCAGTGTGATCAGCTGTGCGCCCTCCGCCACACTGGCTCCGGATACACCGGTGCATTCCGTTACGATACCGTCAAAATCAGCTACAATGCCTTTCTTCGCAGAATAATACTGTTCCTCCGCCTCTTTGTAGGTCAGCTGTGCCAGATCTCTGTCAGCAGCGTACCCTTTGGACTGATAACCGTTGAGGATCGATCCTTCACCGGCATCCTTCTGTGCCTGCATCTTCGCTTTATAAGTTTCACATTCCTCAATATGTTCCTGTACGGAAGCAATCTCATTCTGCATATTTACCACGTAATCGCTGGATCCTGCAATGGACTGCACATAAGAATTTCTCGCCTGGCTGGCGCTGATATCCTGGAGTTCCTTATTGATTTCTTTCGCACGGTCTGCACTGGTAGCGGAATTCTGCAGTTCCTTGCTCAAATTGGCAGATTTTCTGGATAATTCATAGCTTTCTTCGGATAACTGTCTCTGGGTTTCTCTCTGACTCTTTGCAAGTTTATCCTGCAGTTCTTTCAGATAAGCCTTGTAATCCGTCAGCTGTTGGTCCAACACTGCCAGGTTCGTGTTGGCTTCGTTTAATTTGGCCTGACTCTTGCTGTTCTCTGTCATGGTGCTGTTATAGGAAGCATTGCTCTTGGTCTGCTGTAATGTTGCCTCCTGCAGACGCTCCTCCATCTGCTCCATGTCATAGGTCATCAACACATCCCCTGCCTTCACAGCATCTCCGGCTGCCACATTGACTTCGTTTAATCTGCCGCCTACCGGCGCAAAGAGAACCGCTTTCTCCTCACTGACTACCTTGCCGCTGGTGCTGACATTTTCCTCGATGTCACCGCGGAATGCGTTAGTAGTGCTGACCATGACGCCCGCACTGCCGGAAAATGCACAGCTTACCATACGGATCACGATCAGTATGATTATGATAGCAGCAATAATAATAGGTGCTTTTTTACGTTTTTTGCCGATTTTACCTGCCTTCTGTTCTCTTTTTGTTTCTTTTAGCTTTCTCTTTTCTTCCTTCTTCATTGCCTTGCTTTCTTTTGCACTCAGTGCCTGTTCTGTTTTTTCCTGCTGTTCCATGATCTCTCACTCATGATCCTTTCTATTTTATACTCATGTCTTTTCATTCGCTGCATGTGAAAATCTGTTTTCCGCATCAGGCTCCTGTCGTCCGCAGTTCCTCCACCGGAACGATCTGTCCGGAATCGGATTCTACTTTGCCGTCCTTGATCTTGATCACTCGCTTCGCCTGTGCTGCGATCTCATTATCATGTGTGATCAATATGACGGTTCTTCCCTCTTTATGTAATCCTTTTAGAATATCCATGATCTCTTTCGTGGAATTGGAGTCTAGATTACCCGTTGGCTCATCCGCCAGGATCACCGGAGGTGCCTGGGCTATGGCCCTGGCGATCGCCACTCTCTGCTGCTGACCGCCGGACATCTCCGAAGGCTTATGATCCATACGATGTTCAAGACCTACCTTTTTCAAGGCCTCCACGGACAGCTCTTCCCGCACACTTTTGGATACTCCCCTATAGATCAGAGGCAACTCCACATTTTCCAATGCCGTCAGATTCGGGATCAGATTAAAGCCCTGAAAGATAAACCCGATCTCCCGGTTCCGGATGTCGGACAATGCATCGTCGGATAATGCGGACACGTCCTGTCCATGCAGCCAATATTCCCCGCTGGTAGGCACATCCAGACAGCCCAGCATATTCATCAGTGTAGACTTTCCGCTTCCGGAATGCCCGATGATAGCCACAAATTCCTGCTCGTCGATGGTCAGACTCACATGATCCAATGCCCGCACTTCATTTTCCCCGGGATTGTAAACCTTGCACACATCTTTAATCTCTACTAATGCACTCATTTCTCACATACTCCCATTTTCTGTTACATTTTTGTGTATTCATCTTTGTGTTACTGTACTGTTCGCATAATACAATAATATTTTTTGAGTGTCAACACATTTTTATAAGTATTTGCAACTATTCAGAGCCAAGCAAAAGGAAAACTCTGGCAGGACGTTTTTGCGCATGCGGTTCTGAATAGTTATTACAGCTACTATAACAGGGAAATCCCAAAAAAATGTTGGGAAAATTCTAAAGATTTTCTATATTGACTTTTATTTCACAAAGTGATATATTCCATCCATAAGGTAAAGTTCTTCAGGGTTGGGTGTAATTCCCTACTGGCGGTAATAGGTCATCCTTAAGTCCGCGACCCGCAGATGCAATTCTGCGGCTGATCCGGTGTGAATCCGGGACCAACAGTACAGTCTGGATGAAAGAAGACGTATCACTTATATTTTTTTGTGATACCCATGCCCCGGAAGCTTGTATTCCGGGGCTTTTTTTGAAGGCTTTCCTTGATTTTTCTCATAGGAAAGGAGTTCTGAAATGAACAAATTAATGCAAACTGTAACTGAAAATGTGGCCTATGTAGTCATCTTCCTGGCGGTCATCGTGGGCTGTTTCCTGGTGGCTGTGGTGCTGGAAAAGGGCGCGCAGAAGAAAAACGGCATCTCGGAGCCGATCTTCAATACGAGAAAGCTTGCCATGATCGGTATGTTTTCCGCCATCGCCATGATCCTGCATGTGCTGGACTTTCCCATCTTTTTTGCCCCCGGCTTCTATAAAATGGACTTCAGTGAGCTGCCGATCTTAGTCGGTTCCTTTGCTTTCGGTCCTGTAGCAGGTGTCATGATGGAATTCGTGAAGATACTGTTGAAGCTATGCATAAAAGGTACCTCTACCGCCTTCATCGGCGATCTGGCGAACTTCGTGGTGGGCTGCAGCCTGATCATCCCCGCTTCCGCTGTGTACTCTTTTAAAAAGACAAAGAAAAGCGCAATCATCGCCTGCATTGCGGGTACTCTGGTCATGACCGTATTTGGCACCGCATTCAATGCCGTATATCTGCTTCCCGCGTTCTCCAAATTCTACGGAATGCCTCTGGATGCCATTCTGGCAATGGGAGCCGAGGTCAATCCACTGGCAAAGGAAGGCAGCATTGTAAGCTTCGTGGTGGCATGTGTGGCTCCCATGAATCTCATCAAGGGAACGCTGGTGTCTGTCGTAACCCTGCTGATCTACAAACCGTTAAGCCCCATCATCAAGACCGGTCACAAAGCATAAAAAGCATAATTGATGAAATCAAAACAGGGACAGCCGTTATCAGCTGTCCCTGTTTTTTAATACCTACGGATGCCCCGTACCAGACATGTACCACTGGCACATAGCCCCCTGGCATCATTCTATATTCTTACTGCTTCTGGATCTTCATGGTCAGACCGATACGTTTCTTTGCCATATCTACGGTGAGTACCTGCACATCCACGATATCTCCGACGCTGACAGCTTCCAACGGATGCTTGATATAGCGGTCGGTGATCTGGGAGATATGCACCAGTCCGTCCTGATGGACACCGATATCCACGAACACACCGAAGTCAATGACATTACGCACGGTTCCCTTTAAGATCATACCGGGTTTTAAATCCTTCATATCCAGGACATCACTGCGCAGGATCGGTTTCGGCATATCGTCTCTGGGATCTCTGCCCGGCTTCTCCAGTTCCTTCAGAATATCTGTCAGCGTGATCTCACCAATGCCCAGTTCCTCTGCTAAAAGCTTCTTATTTTTAATCCGCTTCTCCAGACCGGACATATCCTTTGCATCATTTACTGCATTTTTAGCTACAGGTGCCGTCTGCTTTGCAGAGGTCTGCGCAGAATTGTCAAAAGTCACACCGCCCATAGCCGCTGCGAGAGCCTTGCCCATAGCGGTATTGGTATTGTGTACCCGAACTGCTTTACCTTTCTGTTCTTCCCGCTTCTTCGGTGCATTGACTGTGCCGTTACCATTCTTCTGTCCGTCTGCCTGCGCAGCGCTGCTCCTGCCGGAAGCTTTTTTTGCAGCCGCCTGCTTCTGGGCTTCCTTAATATCTTCCATGGTCAGTCCCAGCTTCTCCATCAACTGTTCTGCAGCTTCATAGGACTCGGGATGGACACTTGTGGCATCCAGCGGATTCTTGCCATCCGGGATCCTCAGGAAACCGGCACACTGCTCATACGCCTTAGGCCCCAGCTTCGGTACCTTTAACAGCTGTTTTCTGTTTACAAAACGTCCGTTATTTTCTCTATAATCCACGATATTCTTCGCAATCGTCTTGTTAATACCGGAGACATATTCGAGTAAAGATGCGGATGCGGTATTCAGATCCACACCGACTTTATTTACGCTGTCCTCTACCACGCCGCTTAAGGCATCGCTTAATTTCTTCTGATTCATGTCATGCTGGTACTGACCGACACCGATGGACTTGGGATCGATCTTCACCAGTTCTGCCAGGGGATCCTGTAATCTTCTGGCGATGGATGCAGCACTTCTCTGTCCCACGTCAAAATTAGGAAACTCTTCTGTCGCCAGCTTACTTGCGGAGTATACGGAAGCACCTGCCTCGTTGACGATCACATACTGTACCGGACGATCCAGTTCCTTCAACAGTTCTACGATTACCTGCTCGGACTCTCTGGAGGCCGTACCATTTCCCACAGAAATTAAATCCACATTATATTTTTTGATCAGTTTCTTCAGCTCGGCTTTGGACTCCTCCACCTTATTCTGCGGTGCTGTAGGGAAGATCACTTTCGTATCCAGCACTTTTCCGGTAGCATCTACCACTGCCAGTTTACAGCCGGTACGGAACGCCGGATCCCAACCCAAGACCACTTTTCCTGCGATAGGCGGCTGCAATAGCAGCTGCTCTAAATTTTTGCCGAAGACATTGATAGCTCCGTCCTCTGCCTTTTCTGTCAGATCGTTACGGATCTCTCTTTCAATAGCGGGTGCTATTAAACGATCATAGCTGTCTTCCACTGCAGCACAGATTACCGGTGTGGTATACTCATTTTCCTTCGTGATCAGCTTTTTCTCCAGATAACGCAGAATACGCTCTTCCGGTGCATTGACTTTTACAGTCAGTACTTTTTCTGCCTCTCCACGGTTCAATGCCAGTACTCTGTGACCTGCAATCTTCTTCACAGGCTCTTCAAAATTGTAATACATCTCGTAGACGCTCTGAGCCTTCTCATCCTTCGCAGTACTGCTCACAATACCTTCCTCTACGGTGATATTACGGATGTAGAGACGATGATCCGCATCATCGGAGATCATCTCGGCAATAATATCCTGTGCTCCTTGCAATGCTTCCTCCGGAGTCTTTACTTCTTTTTCTTCGGAAGCATACTTGGCCGCCTCGTTAAGCACCGGTTCTGTTGCCTCCTGGCGCAGAATGTATTCTGCCAGAGGTTCCAGCCCCTTCTCCTTTGCAATACTGGCACGGGTCTTTCTCTTGGGTCGATAGGGTCGGTACAGATCCTCTACCACTACCAGCGTCTGAGCTGCCAGAATCTTCTCCTTTAACTCATCAGTAAGTTTTCCCTGTTCCTCGATGCTCTTCAGCACCTGCTCCTTTTTATCTTCCAGACTTCTCAGATAGGTCAGTCTCTCATCGAGATTACGCAGCTGCTCGTCGTTCAGAGATCCGGTGATCTCCTTACGATAACGGGAGATGAAAGGGATGGTATTTCCCTCATCGATCAGCTTCACCGCAGCTTCCACCTGCCATTTTTCTACCTGAAGTTCTTCTTTGATTTTCTGTATAATATCCATAGTTCCTCCTGATGGCCTGTTGCCATTTTGTTTTGCGCATGGGTATATTATACTGGAAATCAGAAGTTTTCTCAATCTTTTCATTTTTATTTCATTTGCTTATTACAGGAAAAAATGGTACAGTACTTAATATAAGCGCGGCAGACAAATTCACCACATGCCGCCCGGAAATGAGGCTTTCTATGGATTATTATCAGAATCAGAATAACGAAATGAATCAAAATATACCGCAGATCGATCCGAAATACAGGGGTTTGTCGATCGCTTCTATGGTCTGCGGCATCTGTTCCCTGGTATTATGCTGCACAGGACTGCTGTCCATCCCTGCCGGTGCTCTTGGCATTCTCTTTGCAATGCTTACCAGAAAAAAGGGACAGCGTATGAGCAGTATGTGTGTTGCCGGGATCTGGCTGTCCTGTGTGGGACTGGCACTCGGTATCTTCATCACGATCAGCAGCATTGTCACGGTATTTACCGATCCTTCTTATAGGAATATGCTGGATCAGATGTACCAGCAGATGTACGGTGTCGATATGGAAGGATTCTGGCAGTCGTACCTGTAAGACATGCCGATATTTTCCGATGGATTCTGTGGTTACGAAATAATAAAAAGAAAAGAGGATTTCTATGACACAATATACATCCAGAGCCCAACTCAAAGAAAAAGCCAGAGATCAGATGGCAGGGCATTACGGCAATGCCATCCTGCTGTCCATCTGCCGAAGTCTGATCGTATTTTCCCTCACCTTTGCCGTCAGCATGACCTTCACTATGATCCTTACCGTACGGACAATTATGGGCGGAAGCGCAGAGACATCTCTGACGGAATATCTGCTTTTGACGGCGACTACGACTTTATTGTCGATCTTTGCCGGAGTGTTTCAGACCGGCATTACATTATTCTATCTGAATACTGCCTGCAACAGGCCTGCTGTAACCGCCAATCTATTCTACGGCTTCAAATACTTATTCAAAAAATCGCTTGGGATCTCCGCAGTACTGATCCTGCTGAATACGGCATGTACACTTCCTTTTGATATCTGCTATTTTCTCCTGCGGTCAGGGAAGGGCTTTGACACCATAACCATGGCAATCCTGTGCATTGTGCTTATGGTCATCGGTATGTGTATCTATATTCCGTTATCCCTTGGTTTATCCCAGGCTTACTATTTACTGTTGGATTTCCCCCAGTATAATGCCATGGAGCTGATGAAATTAAGCTTCCGCATTATGAAGGGACATAAATGGGAGCTGTTCTGCTTACAAATGAGTTTCCTGCCGCTGGGATTTCTGTGTTTGCTGAGCTTCGGTATCGGGAGCCTATGGCTGGTGCCATATATGAACATGACCCAGACCTTATATTTTCTGGATCTGATGCAGAACGAACGCCAATAACGGATATTTATTATGATTATTATGTATGCAAAAACACATTCCATAAGTCAAACGCCTATGGAATGTGTTTTTATTTTGTCCACTATGAATTCTCTGTCTTCTTATCTCCCTGCACACTGAGCCATTTCAGATAGCCATTGATGAAGATATCCAGTCCGCCATCCAGTACTGCGTCCACATTACCTGTCTCCACATCGGTACGGTGATCCTTGACCAGTGTGTAAGGCTGCAATACATAGGAACGGATCTGGTTGCCCCAGCCGATCTCCTTGACTTCGCCGCGGATATCCGACAGTTTCTCGGCATTTGCTTCCTGTTTTAACAGATACAGCTTGGCTTTCAGCATCTGCATAGCCTTATCCTTGTTCTGGAACTGGCTTCGTTCGTTCTGACACTGCACCACTGTCCCTGTCGGGATATGGGTGATACGGATGGCAGAGGAGGTCTTGTTGATATGCTGGCCACCGGCACCGCTGCTTCGGTAGGTGTCGATGCGCAGATCCTTCTCATCAATATCCACATCCAGATCTCCTTCGATATCCGGCATAACATCCAGAGATACAAAGGATGTCTGACGCTTACCCTGGGCATTGAAAGGAGAGATACGCACCAGACGGTGTACACCCTTCTCAGATTTGAGGTAGCCATAGGCATTCAGTCCGTTGACCTGGAAAGTCACTGACTTGATCCCGGCCTCATCACCATCCAGGTAGTCCAGTACTTCAATGGTAAAGCCCTTGCGCTCCGCCCAACGGGTATACATACGATACAGCATACCGCACCAGTCACAGCTCTCGGTACCGCCGGCACCGGCATTAAGCTTTAAGATCGCATTGTTCTTATCATATTCTCCGGACAATAGGGTACCGATCCTAAGTTCGTCGAATTCCCTGATGAATTCATCCAGTTCTCCGCGGATTTCCGGTATCAGAGACTCATCGTTCTCCTCATATCCCATATCGATCAGAGTCAGGATATCATCGTACTGTGTAGAAAGCTTATCACACTCTCCCACCGTATCCTTCAGGTTCTTCAGTTCTTTCATTTTCTGGTTGGAACGCTCCGGGTCATCCCAGAATCCGGGAGCCTCCATCTCACGTTCCATTTCTTCGATCCGCTTTGCCTTGTTAGCAAGGTCAAAGTGAATCCCTCACTTCCGCTAAAGGTGTTTCGTAGGACAGAATTTCTGTCTTCATCTGATCTAATTCAACCACTTAACGTCACCTACTTTCTTATTCTATTATTTTCTATTATCGTAATTCTCACTTTTTACGGCAGGCACACCGTCTGCCCGCGCTGCCGCACTGTCTTCCGCTGTCGTCAGAAAACATCAGGCCTTCCGTCCGCAGCAGTTCTTGTATTTTTTACCGCTTCCGCAAGGGCAGGGATCATTCGGATACACCTTTGCATTTTCACGCTTTACAGGTCCCTTCGGTAAGGAATCGTCCTTGTTCGTGCCGGTGATCTTCGCCTGCTGCTCACGCTCTACCTTCTGTTCGATCTTGATATGGAACAGAAGTCTCACAGTCTCTTCCCGGATGTTCTGGGTCATCTCATCGAACATCTCGTAACCGCTCATCTTGTACTCTACCAGCGGATCTCTCTGTCCGTATGCCTGTAAGCCCACGCCCTGACGCAGCTGCTCCATGTCGTCGATATGATCCATCCACTTACGGTCGATGACCTTCAGCAGAACCACACGCTCCAGCTCACGGATGGCTTCGGGTTCGGGGAACTCGGCCTCTTTTGCTTCGTACAGCTTCACAGCTTCTTCCTTTAACTGCTGCTTTAAGCTGTTCTTCTTGGGCTTCTTCACACGCTCCGGTGTCAGAGGCTGTAACGGGATCGTAGGAATGAGCAGGGTATTTAACTCATTGAAATCCCAGTCGGAGATATCTGCGTCGTCATTGATACAAATATCTACACAGTTCTCGGTAATATCGGTGATCATCTTGTAGATCACATCGCGCATGCTCTCGCCGTTCAGTACCCGCAGACGCTCCTCGTAGATGATTTCTCTCTGTTCACTCATGACACGGTCATACTCTAACAGATTCTTACGGATACCGTAGTTGTTGCTCTCAATCTTTTTCTGTGCGGATTCGATGGCATTGGTCAATGCCTTGTGCTCGATCTCCTGTCCTTCGGGGATACCTAAGGTATTGAACATACTGATCAGGCGCTCGGAACCGAACAGTCTCATCAGATCGTCTTCCAGAGAGATGTAGAACTTAGACTCACCGGGATCTCCCTGACGTCCGGAACGACCACGCAACTGATTATCAATACGTCTGGACTCATGACGCTCGGTACCGATGATCTTCAGTCCGCCGGCGGCTCTCGCTTCATCATCCAGCTTGATATCCGTACCACGACCTGCCATGTTGGTAGCGATGGTTACCGCACCGTGTACACCGGCATCGGCTACGATCTCTGCTTCCAGTTCATGGAATTTTGCATTCAGTACCTTGTGCTGGATGCCGCGCCTGGTCAGCATTCTGCTCAGTTCCTCACTGGCTTCGATTGTGATCGTACCTACCAGTACAGGCTGTCCTGTGGCATGCGCTTCCTCTACCGCATTCACGATAGCGTTCAGCTTCTCTCTCTTCGTCTTGTATACAGCATCCTGCAGATCCTTACGGATAACGGGACGGTTCGTAGGGATCACAACAACATCCATGCCGTAGATCTCACGGAACTCGGTTTCCTCAGTGAGAGCTGTACCGGTCATACCACACTTTTTATCGAATAAATTAAAGAAGTTCTGGAAGGTAATGGATGCAAGCGTCTTACTTTCTCTCTTCACCTTTACATGCTCTTTTGCTTCGATTGCCTGATGCAGGCCGTCGGAATAACGGCGTCCCGGCATGATACGTCCGGTAAATTCATCGACGATCAGTACCTGGTCATCTTTTACCACGTAATCCTTATCACGGAACATCAGATTATGGGCACGCAATGCCAGAATGATATTGTGCTGGATCTCCAGGTTCTCGGGATCAGCGAAGTTATCAATGTGGAAGAATCTCTCAACCTTCTCCATACCTGCTGCGGTCAGGTTGATGATCTTATCCTTTTCGTTAACGACGAAGTCTCCGGTCTCTTCCTGTACCACACCCATAATGGCATCCATCTTGGTCAGTTCCTGTACATCATCACCGCGCTTCATCTGACGTGCCAGCAGATCACACATCTCGTACAGAGCTGTGGACTTGCCGCTCTGTCCGGAAATGATCAGAGGGGTTCTCGCTTCATCGATCAGTACGGAGTCCACCTCATCGATGATGGCATAATGCAGTCCACGCAGAACCAGCTGTTCCTTGTAAATAACCATGTTATCACGCAGATAATCAAATCCCAGCTCGTTGTTGGTAACATAAGTGATATCACACTTGTAAGCTTCCTGTCTCTCCTCGGAGGTCATGCTGTTGAGTACCACGCCGACCTTCAGTCCCAGGAACTCATGTACCTGCCCCATCCACTCCGCGTCACGCTTCGCCAGATAGTCATTGACGGTAACGACATGGACACCCTTGCCTTCCAAAGCATTCAGATAAGCAGGAAGTGTAGACACCAGTGTCTTACCTTCACCGGTACGCATCTCTGCGATACGTCCCTGATGCAGGATGATACCACCGATCAGCTGTACTCTGTAGTGTTCCATGTTCAGAACACGCTTTGCAGCCTCTCTTACGGTTGCATAAGCCTCCGGAAGCAGATCGTCCAGAGTCTCTCCCTCGGTCAGACGCTTCTTATACTCCTCGGTCTTGCCGCGCAGTTCCTCATCGGAAAGTGCCTGCATTGTAGGACGGAGTGCCTCGATCTTGTCTACCAGAGGTTCAATACGCTTCAGTTCTCTGGAACTGTGCGTGCCAAATATCTTCTCAATAACGCTCATTTTTTCCTCGTTTCCGCACCCTTTTGACAATAAAATGTCCATGGGTCTTCGCATAATTCAAAGGTTATTGTAGCAGATTTTCCTCTATGTTTCAACCTTTCAATATGCCCATAGGCGTGAAAAGACTGTAAAAATTTTATGAACAGGATGTGGCCCCCTAAGAGCCTGCACAAATTGACAGTCCGGATAAAAATTATTATAATGAAATCAGTTAAATTTTCTTTTCATGATAAGGAGCAGAATACTTATGAAAAGGCTGTCTATCACCCAACTGGTTCCCGGCATGACCGTCGCCGAAGACGTCTATGATCTGGACCATGAGCTTCTGATACAAAAAGGGACCATCCTTACGGATAAACTGATCACCAAGCTGGATCTGTACGGTATCCTCACCATTTTTGTCGAGGATATCATACAACCCGTGCGGCCTGCTGAGGATTCTACTGACACTGAGCTCTCTTACTCCGAGCGCATTAAGAGTTCTCCGGAATTTCAACTGTTCAAGACAGATTTTGAAAATGATGTTGAACTGTTCCGGGAAAATATGAATCTCGTGATTCAAAAAAATACCTCTTTAGATGTGAATACCCTATTGAAGAACACCATGGCCATCGTAGCCAATCATTCCGGCAGCATCAGCATTCTGGACATGCTCCAGAACATGCGGGAATATGATGATTCCACTTACACTCACAGTCTGAATGTTGCCCTGATCTGCAACATACTGGCCGGATGGCTGAAGCTGTCTGACGAGGAAATTGAGCTGGCCACTGCCTGTGGTCTGTTCCATGATATCGGCAAACTGCTGATACCTTATTCTATCATTTCAAAACCGGGAAAGCTGTCCGAGGAAGAATTTGCAACGATCAAAAAGCATCCCACCCTGGGTTACCAGCTTCTCCTGTCCCAGGATGTGGATGATCATGTGAAAAATGCCGCCCTCATGCATCACGAACGCAGCAACGGCAGCGGTTATCCTCTGAAATTAAAAGGCAATCAGATCGACCCTTATGCAAGAATCGTGGCTATTGCCGATGTCTACGATGCCATGACCGCTGCCCGCTGTTACAGAGGACCTTTGTGCCCATTCCGTGTCATCGAGATGTTCGAGGCAGAAGGCTTCCAGAAATACGATGTCTCCATCCTGCTTCCTTTTCTGGAAAATGTGGTCAATTCCTGTCTGCAGAACCGTTGTCTGTTAAGCGATGGGCGGAAAGGGACGATCATTTATATCAACAAAGACAAGCTCTCCCGGCCTGTCGTACAATGTGGCGGAGAGTATGTGAACCTGGCGGACCAGCCGGATTTAGAGATTGTGCGTCTGCTTTAAGTTATTCAGGCATCAGCCATACAGGATCTTAGGCTGCATTGTGTTGTAGATGTCGCATGCAGCCTTTCTTTCCATAAAAGCAGCATCTACAGAATGGAGTTATTTATGTCAGACAAGACTTCCTTGCATTATTATGTCAATATGCCCGGAAATACCCTTCCGGGCACTTCTTTTTCTACTATTACTGAAGCACTGACCGCCCTGACGGATTCATCCTGCTTATCATGCGAAAAGCAGTTCCCGGCTCCCGTTTCTGATCTGCCTCCTGTGATCGTACACATCGGGGAGGGTATTTATAGGGAAAAAATAATCATCACCAGACCAAATGTCACCTTCGAAGGGGCCGGTGCAGACAAAACGATTCTCGTCTACGGAGATGCCGCCTTTGATCTTATGCCTGAGGGAGATAAACGCGGAACCTTCCGCACCGCTTCCGTCCGGATCGACACCCATGATTTTACTGCAAAGCATCTGACTTTTCAGAATGATTCCGGCTTCGGGCATACCGTAGGGCAGGCGCTGGCGGTCTATGTAGACGGTGACCGCAATGCTTTTTATGACTGTCGTTTTCTTGGCAGCCAGGACACGGTCTTCGATGCACCTCTGCCGTTAAAAGAGGCGCAGCCCGGAGGCTTCAAGGGACCCGGAGAATTCAAGCCCCGCACGATTGGACGTCATTATTATGAGAATTGTTTTATTCAGGGAGACGTGGATTTCATCTTCGGCAGCGGCATCGCCTGGTTTGAACATTGTACGATCTACTCGAAGCTTCCCGGAGACCGGATCCCTCCGGAAAGTCCGGAGGATGAAGTGATCTACGGCTATGTGACCGCAGCCTCAACTCCCATGGAAGAACCCTACGGCTATGTCTTCCATGAATGCAGCCTGGAGAGCGACTGTCCTCCCCATTCCATCTACCTGGGACGTCCCTGGAGAGAATGGGCGAAGACCGTATTCTTACACTGTGAACTGGGGGCACACATCCATCCCGTCGGCTGGCAGGACTGGAAGAAACCCCATGGACATTTCTATTACGGAGAATACGCTTCCTACGGTCCCGGTGCTTCCCCTGCCACCCGCGCTGACTTTTCCCACCAGCTGACGGATGCGGAGGCTGCGGAGTATACCGTGAAACATGTAATGAAAGGATGGGAACCACAGAGTTTAATGTGATCCGTTGTGAGAGGAGTTCCGACATCTATGTATCAGGAAGCATTGTCCCGCCAGCTGGCACTGGACTACTGTTGCAGTCCTGCTGATGTGGCAGATTCAAAAAATCATTTTACAATTTATGTACCGCAGGAGGGACGCCGCCGTTTTCAGGAACAGACGGTTTGCAGGTTAAAGATTGCTGTCGTCAATGGGAAATTATTAGTTACCGGTTCCGAAGAAATTGTGGCAGAATGTCGGAAACGTTATGCTGATGTGACGGGAGAATGGTTTTTTGACATGAAGCGGCTTCGGGAATTGGAGGAATTGCTGGCTTCCTTCGGTGCCCGTATTGCACAGGTACATCCTTTTTTTCTGCCGGAGTCTGATGGCATAGCTTCTTCTGACCTTCCTTCGGCTTTGCTATCTGATGCCCGGGATTTTGAACTGATACGATATGATCAGGATGCTATTCTGCAATTTCGTGGTGATGATCGTTTTGATCAAGCATTTGCTTTCGATCCGGATGCACCGGATGTTTTGGGCATGGCCGCGGTAAAGGACGGTGAGATTCTCGGTATGGCAGGCGCCAGCGCTGACAGTCCCCTGTTCTGGCAGATTGGGATCAATGTAAACAAGAATTTTGAGGGCAGACATATTGCTTCGGGAATTGTGTCAATACTTAAGGCAGACATCCTACAAAAAGGAATTGTGCCATATTATGGGACAAGTTTTTCCAATCTTGCGTCACAGCATGTTGCTGCGAAAGCTGGATTTGAGGTAGCGTGGGTGGAACTGATCACAGAAAAGACGGAGTATTGAGGGGAAATATACAGTTCTAAAAAAATACAAGATTGCAGCAATACTTGCAGAAGAAAGAAAAATCAGCACTCCATCACAAAAATGATGTGATATAGGTGCTGATTTTTATATCAATATAGAATTTACAGAAGCTGGACTCCATTTTCCTCGCACTGTGCGATC
>OHJO01000364.1_pt1 | contig 27029 bp, 25 predicted proteins | sample 1568561 | NCBI WGS metagenome assembly OHJO01 (sample SAMEA3879556, study PRJEB24766) | human gut metagenome | biome: human-associated habitat; feature: feces | place: USA | collected 1985/1987
AAAACAAGAAAAACGCTTCTGGAGTGCTGACCAAAAGCGTTTTGTCTACAGTCTGAACCGTTGCCCGTAAGGGCAGCGGTTTTTTGCGTTAGCGTTTTATACCTCAAAAGGGTATTTAATTCCCCATTCTTGGCGTAATGCATCCATTTGCTTCATGATTGTCAGCGTTTCTGCATGAGGCATATCCTCACATTCTGTTTCTCCGTCTTCAATGGCTCTTTTACAGGCAAGAATTTCATATTCGTAGCCATTGATTTGTTCGGGAATCGATATTTTCTGAAGTAGGGTACCGTCAGGGCTGTGTAATTCAATATTACGAGGATTATTATTACTTTCCCATGTAAGATAACCTGCGGATCCACAAACTTTCGCACAGTTATGGGATTCTTCCGTCATGGATGCATGCAGGGTTGCTTTTTTTCCATCTTTATAAGTGAGGATGATATTGTCCGTAGCATCTACACCGGTAGGATATAAGGAGCAGGAAGAATCAGTTTCTATAATTTCGTCACCAAAATACATGGAAGCTGTTGTCAAAACATATACTCCCAGATCCAAGAGTGCACCACCACAGAGAGAGGGATCATGCATACGGGGAATTTCGTGAATTGGAACGGAAAATGTAGCATCCAAGGTTGTAAACCGACCAATAGCACCAGAATCTAAGAGATCTGCTATTATTTTACGACTGGGCATATAACGAGTCCATACAGCTTCTGCCAAAAACACTTTTTTATCAGCCGCTAAGGATAGGAGCTTCTGTGCCTGTTTGGCATTGGCGGTAAAAGATTTTTCCACTAAAGTATTTTTACTGTGATTAAGACAAAGCAGAGCATGCTCATAATGCAAAGAGTGTGGAGTAGCAATATAGATAAGATCCACGGCAGGGTCAGAGACAAGAGTCTCATAGCTGCCATATGCTTTTTCAAAATGCCATTCCCGGGCGAATTTTTCCGCTTTTTTAAGGGAACGGGAAGCAATTGCATAAGGAACAACCTCACCTTTATCCTTGAGAACATTTAATGTGAATGCCATAGATTGTGCAATACTGCCGGTACCAAGAATTCCTACATTAAAACATTTCATAATAAGTACCTCGCAATCAGATCAGATAATTTCTCTTTACCTGTTATAAATTAAATTGTAACAGGTAAAGAGAATAAAATCAAAGAGAAACAGGCAGGGATTTAATGCCCTGAAGTTCAATGGAATCAATATGAGCCACCTGATCCTTGAATACTTCTACCATTGCTGCCATAGCTGAACTGGAGTCAATAAAGCCGCCGGATTTTTTGGGAGAAACATAAATATACATGCCCTTATCCAACAGTTTTTCCTTGTAAGGTAGCAGATCTATCTCCCAGGGAGCTCCATTACAGAAATTATCATGGAACATTTCACCGTTGGAAAAAGCATATCCGATATCGCCCCGGTAGCGAATGCGAAGCATCACCTGCTTCATTCCGGTAAATACATCCGGCTCAAACTGCAGAACAGCTCTTGCATTCACAACCTTTGAAGATGTAATAGGGCTTCCGACAACAGGGCGCTTCAGAGTGCTTTCTTCATCGGAATTTACGGAACTGGCATCTCTTACGGAAAAATGATATTCCTTTTTGTCTTGAAAAGCAGTATAAGTGATGAAAGGACCAATGTTGCCCGACCGTGAAAGCTCCCGGTTGTGGATGACAATACTTTCCTTCTCGGACGGGAAAACAGAAAGGGCGACTTCTTCTTCCATGGGATATTCCAGTTCAAATTCGTTATCCTTATATAAAACAGGACAGTCACATAGGAAAAGTTTACGTCCCTCGGGAGTATCGTATTGCCATAAACGCTCTGCATCATTTACATTTAAAACGGTAACTATGCAGCGATTCCCCTGACCAAATGTGAATACAGATGTTTCGGAATTACTCAGAATGACTTTGTGCTTCTGAACGCTGCATCCGCTGACAGGGATAATTTCGTCTTCTGGAAATACAAATTCGCCGGACATCCCGCGAATCTTACTGAAAAAATAGTATGTCGCATGAGAGGAAACAGCTTTTGTGATTAATTGCGCGGTAGCGTATTTTAACAAATGTCCTTCCAGAGAGAACCAGTAGGGAAGTATTGCACAGGCATCTTTGGCGAGATTTAGACTTCCATTTTGAGGAAAACGTACTTCTCCGAGGTCACTTTGGATAGTAACGCAGAAATCCGTCTGATCGATCATTTCCACATGGTCCTGATAGTTATTTAAATAGAGAAAACCGTGTCCCTGTTCGTCTGCACGTACAACATATCTCAAGGTTTCCACATCTTCCGGAGTCTGAACTTCGGCTTCCTTGGAAAGAACGGTCTTAGCAGCTGTAATTTCAGAGGTAAATTCCTGATAAAACAGATGTTGAAGCTTTAGCTGATGGTAAGAAAGCCGGACTTGTCCAAATTCACCTAAAGGAGCCTGGTAGTCGTAGGAAAACTTTGGAACATCACATTCGTTCATGTAGGGAACGGTCTTTCCCTTAGGATGTGTGCCACCGTGATACATATAATATCCAAGGAAATTACAGCCACTTCCGGATTTTACCTGAGAAAGTGCAGCGACGCTTTCGTAGGGCAACTGAAAACGATAAGGATAGTAGACGTTCATTCCGCCCCCCATTTCACAGCAGGCATAAGGAAAGTCTTCCGGTGCATACTCAGGGTCAAAATTATAATATTTCGGAGCACTGTTGTTATGAAAATCTCCATAGAGATATTCGGCGGTAGCAGGATGCTCTTTTAATTTTCCGTCGTAAAACATCCAGGGACGAAATGCATATCCGCCCCAGAGAGGAAAAACGGTATCCTCGGGAGCACAGGCACCTCCCCAGGCGGTAGCCGTGTAAAGAGGAACATCAAATCCCACTTCTTTGGCTATTTTCTTCAGTGTGCTCATATGATTTTTGCCATCGTGTCCGCTGACGACCCATTCCTTGCTGTTCTCTGTCGTCATTTCCCAGGGACAGGAAGCGTGCTCATGTTCGTTCTCCAGCTGGACACCAATGACAGGACCATTGTCTTTGAATAATAGTCCTTTAGCCTGTTGATAGATCTGTTCATAAAAGCGTCTGGTATAATACAAATAGGAAGGATCATCGCAGCGAATATCGAAAGGCTGACCATAGATCCAGTCAGGAAAACCGCCGTTTCTGCATTCTCCGTGAGAAAAAGGACCAATACGCAAGATGACATACATATGATTCTTTTTACATAATTCCAGGAAAAGTCGAAGATCTTTATTGCCGGAGAAATCGAAAGTGCCCTCAATTTCCTCATGATGTATCCAGAAAATATAAGTGGCTATCATATTTAAGCCGCCGGCTTTCATTTTAATGATTTCGTCTTCCCATAATTCCCGGTTTATCCTTGAAAAATGGGCTTCTCCGCAAATCCCGAAGAAAGGTTTTCCATCCAGAGAAAGATAGTAATTTCCGATGGATAACATTTGACCATTTGCATTTTTTCCGCCCATTTGTATCGGGCAGGGATAGATAGGATTTTTAATATTTCTTGCATCAATGGAATACTGTCGCATGGTTACCTCCAGATTATTTACTTGAACCGACAATGCCTTCTACAAATTGCTTCTGCATTGTCAGGAATACAATGATAATAGGTATGGTTGCAAGGACAATGGCTAACATTAACTGACCGTAATCTACATAATAAGCGGAGGCAAGGGAAGAGAGAAGGAGTGTGAAGGTCTTCTTCTCATTTGTCTGTATTACGATCAGAGGCCATAGATAGTTGTTCCATTGTTTCATGAATGCGTAAATGGCACCTGCTGCAAAAGTGGATTTCATCGGAGCCATTACCAGACGGAAAAAAATAGTAAATTCATTGGCACCATCGATTCGTGCAGCTTCGATCAACTCTGTGGGGTAAGACTGGAAACTCTGGCGGAAAAAGAAAACCAGGAACGGCATTGCCAGGGTAGGAAGAATTACCGCAGTGTGTGAATTTAACATATTAGCCTTAGATGCCATTTTGAATAAAGGAATCATCTGGGCGGAAAAGGGTATCATCATCGAGAAAAGGAACAAGGAATATACTATGTTTTTACCCTTTGATCTATATTTTTCAAAGCCGTAACCTGCCATGGAACAGATCAAAATAGATATAAAGGTATAAATAAGTGTAATTTTCATGGAATTCAAAAATACCAGAAATACATTAGCACTTGACTGGAGGTTAGCCCAATTTTCGCCCAAAGATTTTCCGAAATGCAGAGCTCCACTGGTAACATCTACACTTTTATTTGTAGCACCGGTTAACATCCATATAAATGGAAAAATAGAAATCAAAACAACAATGAGTAAGGCGATATGCAATAATACTTTCTTAAAAATGCGATATTCTTTATTATGCATAACTTAATCCTCCTTTCCAGCAACAGTAAACTGGATGATTGCCAGAATAATCATTATAAATACAACCATGTAAGAGATAGCGGATGCATATCCGAAATTAGGGGCATAGACAAAGGACTGGTTGTATATGTAGTGTGAAACAGTAATGGTTGCATTTGCAGGACCACCCTGTGTAATATTCATAGTTTCATCAAATAACTGCAAGGTGCCGTTGGTAGACATAATGGTTGTGAGCAGAACAATCGGTTTTAACTGCGGAATTGTAATTTTAAAAAATGTCTGAACCGCATTCGCACCATCTACTTTTGCTGCTTCAAAAGTCTCTTTAGGGATATTTTGCATGGCGGATAAATAAAAAATAACATTATAGCCGGTCCAACGCCAGATCATTGCGATAATGATAACGGCGCGTGCCCAGGTGGAATCCTGCAGATATTGATAAGGCGCATCTAAAATTCCCAGTTTGATTAATACTTGATTCAGGAGACCATCCAATGAAAAAAGCATTTTAAATATGATAGAGTAAGCTACCAAAGAGGTTACACATGGAAGGAAAACGCTAGTGCGGAAAAATCCCTTGAATTTCAAAAATTTGCTGTTGAGCAGGGTAGCGATAATGAGAGCAAATAACAGCATTATAGGTACTTGAATGACCATATAAAGGAAAGTGTTGCCAAGAGATTTTAAAAAGATGGCATCACCAAACATTCTCTTGAAATTCTTCAGACCCACAAAGGTATATTTGCCTCCTTCAAAACTCTGGAAAGCAAGAAGAAGGGAATCGATTGCAGGATAAATCGTAAATATTATGTATAACAAAAATGCAAGTGAAATAAATATCCAGCCGTAAATATTATAATTAGGGCCCGCTTTCTTTTTTCGCTTCATAATGACTCCTTCTATAAAAACAAATATTAGGATATAAGATATTACAGACGTTTTATGGAAAAGATTCTGCGGAATATTCCTATTCCGCAGAATCATGAGATCCTATCTGCCTAACTGGTTACGCAGCTGCGCATCTGCTTCCGCTAATGCACCGTCAACATCTGTCTTGCCGGCAAAGAGATCTGCAAGAGCGGTAGTAATGGCATCGTTTGCCTCAGCTACATAACCACCGAAATTAACGGGAGTTACATCCGGCAGAATCTCTGCGAACAGAGCATTAATCTTTTCCCCGCCGAAGAACTCATCTTCTGCATCGTATGCTGCGGTAGAATATGCGGGGATATAAGAGCCCATAGCACCCTGGTTTAACAAAATAGTATCATAGAAATCTGTGTTTCCCTGCCATACACCCTGAAGGAATTTGATGGCTTCGTCTTTGTTTGCAGAGCTTTCCAGTACATACCAGCTGGAGCCGCCAACGTTGGACGCATTTACAGAGCTGGAAATATTGGCAAATTTGGGGATACGAACTGCTCTCCACAGACCGGACTGATCCTCTGCCTGCTTAATAGAGGAAATGAACCAGGGGGCATTTACGACAGAAGCAACCTGACCGTTATTTAATGCAGCAGCTCTTCCTTCGGTGCTTTCAGCTTCGTAAAGGATTCCTGCTTCTTTCATTTTCAAAATGGTTTCAAAAGCTGCCTTGAGAGCTTCGTTGTTTGTGATGTTAATATCACCGTTCTGATCATAATACCAGAGACCGCAGGACTGCATCATGGCACGAACCAGGGTGGTTTTGTTATTTGCGATTTCTACAATCATAGGAGTGCCGGTTTTCTCGGTTACATCTTTACCGATTTCAATGAATTCATCCCAGGTCAGATCCTGCATATCTTCCTCTTTGTAACCTGCTTGCTCAAGAATGTCTTCTCTATAGTATAAAGCAGTTGCGCCGGTATCAAAGGGAACGGCATAAGTCTTGCCATCTATGGTAACAGCATCAACTTTGAAATCCAGAAACTGAGAATAGTCGAAACTGTCAGTAAGATCAGCAAAAGAACCGGGGAAAGTATTTAAATATTTTCCAGATACATAGTCCTCTAATAAGACAATATCGGGAAGACCGCTGCCGCCTCCGGCAAGAGCTGTCTGCAGTTTTACATAGACATCTTCTTTGGACAGACTGACAACATCAACATTGATATTAGCATCGGGATTTGTCTTCTTATATACTTCTGCAGCTTCTTTCATTACTGCTACATTAAAGTTGTCGTCCCAGGCCCACACAGTAATTGTTTTAGCATCGGAGGAAGTGTTTGCTTCCGCTGCACTGGTATTAGCGTTTTCTGTTCCGCTTTCAGAAGCAGGGGTATTACCACAACCCACAAGTGATGAAACTGCTAAGATAGATGACATAAGAATGACTGCTAATTTTTTTTTCATAAGTTAATCCTCCTTTGAATAAATAAGTAAAATAGAATCGTGTTCTTATATACGAACTGCGTACTTATATCCGTTTCATGCTCAAATAATAGCATGGAGAAACTAATTTGTAAATATCATAGTTATATTTCGTGATAAATACTAAATAGCTTAATAATAAACTGTGCAAATTCACAAAAATAGAATAAATAGAAAGAAAATATATGGAAACTAAAGTTTCAATATTGACATATGGAAAAACGGAGTGTTATAATTCAATTGTTCTTATATACGAATTATAATCTTATATCCGTTTTATGGAGGAACTATTAATGAGTGAAGACAAAAATATCCATCGTTCCACAAGCAGAGTTCTGGATATACTGGAATTAGTAGCAGAACACCCTTCCGAATATAACCTTACAGATATCAGTAATCTGATGGAAGCACCAAAGAGCAGCCTGTATCCTATTTTGTATACATTAACGGCAAGACACTTTTTGGCATTAGATAATAATGGTCGCTATAAGGTAGATTTTTCATTATACCAGGTGGGAAATTCTTATCTGAGTCAGTTGAATTTCCTGGATGAAGTAGAGAAGATCTTAACCAACATGACAAATGTATGTATGGAGACTTCACATTTTGGTATATTGAAAGGCGGAGATGTTTTGTATTTGAAAAAAATAGATTCTCCGGAGCCTATTCGGATGACATCTCGTGTAGGAATGAGAATTCCGGCATACGGAACTGCAATAGGAAAAGCATTGTTAATGGATACGGAGTTTTTGGAGCTAAAAAGACTTTATCCCAATGGTTTGAAGGCATTAACGGAAAATACCATTACGGATTTTAACGATTTGGCAAATCAATTAAGTGAAGCCAGACTTTTAGGATATACTTATGAGATGGAAGAATCCACACAATACATCCGATGTTTTGCGGTACCTATACGGAAGAAGGGAAAGGTCGTTGCAGCAATTAGCGTGGCAATTCCCATATTCCGATATACAGAAGAAAGGGCAAAACTGGTCAGAACACTTTTATTTGATTCCAAGAACAAGATAGAAACCATCCTTAATAATGTAGATATGGATATGGAACATCTCATATAAGAGATATCCGAAAGGAGGGGGAATTTATGCCCCAGTTTATATCTATAGGTGAAACAATGGTATCATTTGTCCCTACGGAGCAAGTGTCTCTTAGCTATGGACCATCATTGAAAATGAGGATAGCAGGAGCTGAGAGCAATACGGCAATCGCTTTACAAAGATTAGGCATATCCACAGCTTTTGTCAGTCGGCTTGGAGATGATACTCTTGGACAATATGTGTTGCGGATGATCAGGGCAGAAGGAGTAGATACTTCTGATGTATGTGTAGACAGGGAGAATCCCACCGGTCTCATGATTAAGGAAATGCATGCAAACCGGGAGACGCGTGTCTATTATTACAGGAACGGATCAGCAGCAGCGCACATGACAAAGTGTGATATTCCCGAACAAAAACTGGCAGAGGCAGATATATTACACCTGACCGGAATAACGCCTGTTTTAAGTGAATCCTGTAAAGAACTGACTTATGCTGCTATGGAACAGGCAATGAAGCATAAGACAGGAATAAGTTTTGATCCTAATATCAGGAGAAAACTTTGGAAACAGGAAGATTATCGACCGCTTATGCAGGACCTGATCCGGAAAACTACATATTTATTTTTAGGAATGGAAGAAGCTGAGTATATTTACGGAACTTCTGATATAAATACGTTGGGAGATAAACTCTACCACTCTGGAAATATGAAATGTGTAGTATTTAAGGATGGAAGCCGTGGAGCCTGGTGCTATGACGGTGATAATATGCTACAGATTTTGCCAGAAAATGCAATCTGTGTAGATCCGATCGGAGCTGGGGATGCGTTCAACGCCGGATTCCTGTATGGAATATTGCATAACTATTCTTATTCCGAGAGCGGTAAAATAGGTGCTATCTGTGGAGCGAGAGCCATAGAAACATCCGGGGATATTGAAGGACTGATATACGAAGAAGAGCTATTAGAATCACAGAATAATGTTTCTCCAATTTGTCGTTAGTAAACTGATTCATCTTACCAGGTGTAAAAAGATAGGAGTACATTATGAAAGACATTGTTGAAAAATATCCTGTGATTGCTATTATTCGAAATATTTCTGATTCTGACATATTACCATATATGATGAGCTTGTATCATGCAGGATTGCGGTGCTTTGAGATATCTATCAGTCATGGGAATGCCATAGAACAAATTCATAATATGAAGCAAGCCATGCCGGAAGACACTTTGATTGGAGCTGGCACGGTCTTGGATGTGCAGGCAGCTGAAAAAGTACTGGCAGCCGGTGCGGATTTTATCTTATCTCCTTCGACAAATGCGGCAGTCTTAGAATACTGCAAAGAAAATATGGTCAGACTTTTGCCGGGAGTTATGACACCGACAGACGTGAGTGTATGCCAGGAATACGGATTTTCTACATTAAAGCTTTTCCCAGCTGGAGAACTGCCTATGAATTATAACAAAAGTTTGAAAGGACCGTTTCCGGGAACCAGTTATGTGGCAGTAGGCGGTGTTACTCCGCAGAATGCCATTGACTACTTTAACCATGGATACTGTGGTGTGGGAATAGGCAGTGCATTAGTGGATAAGAAAGATTTAAAAGAAAAGAATTGGGACAAGATAACGGAAGATGTAAAACAGTTTTATTTGACGTTATGTAGACAATTGAAAGAAGAGAAAGTTTCCTGACGGTAGAACGGAAAGAAGGAAAACATTATGAAAATCAAGGAAGTAAATACATATTTGGTTCGTCCACGCTGGTGCTTTGTAGAAATTGTGACAGATGAAGGTCTGTGTGGATGGGGAGAAGCGGTGATAGAAGGTAAGGCCTCTACCGTGAAAGCCTGTGTTGAGGAAATGACAGAATATCTGACAGATGCAGATCCGATGCATATTGAGGATATATGGAATACACTGTATCGTGCGGGATTTTATCGTGGTGGTCCTGTTATCATGAGTGCAATATCCGGTATTGATCAAGCACTGTGGGATATTAAAGGAAAATATTATAATGCGCCGGTGTATGATCTGATGGGCGGAAGATGTCGTGATAAAATGAAGGTATATTCTTGGATCGGAGGAGATCGCCCTTCCGATGTGGCAGCAGCGGCACTGGAACGTAAAAATGCAGGATTTAGTGCAATCAAAATGAATGCGACAGAAGAACTGCAGTATATCGACAGTTACGACAAAATCGATGCGGTTCTGGAACGTGTGGCAACAATCAGAGAAGCAACCGGAAAATATTTTGGAATTGCCATTGATTTTCATGGAAGAGTTCATAAGCCCATGGCAAAAATTTTGGCGAAAAAGCTGGAAGAGTTTGATCCCATGTTCATAGAAGAACCGGTTTTATGTGAAAATATGGAAGATTTTCATGATATTGCGGCTAGTTGTAATATCCCGATAGCTACCGGGGAACGCTTGTTTTCACGCTGGGATTTCAAGAGACTACTTCATGCCGGAGGAATAGATATTATTCAACCGGATCTGTCGCATGCAGGCGGTATCACAGAGGTCAAGAAAATAGCTTCCATGGCAGAAGCTTATGATGTTGCACTTGCACCGCATTGTCCTTTAGGTCCCATTGCACTGGCATCATGCCTTCAGGTAGATGCAACCTGTCATAATGCGGTTATCCAAGAACAGAGTATTGGAATACATTATAATGTGGGCAAGAGTGTACTTGACTATATTACAAATAAAGATGATTTTATATTTACTGATGGATATGTAAAACTTCCGAAAAAGACAGGGCTTGGTGTAGACATCAATAAAGAACTGGTGATGGAGGAAAACAAGACGCCTCATCATTGGAAAAATCCTGTATGGAGACATAAGGATGGATCTATTGCAGAATGGTAACTAGTAAAGTGAAATAGTAAAAGGTACTCTGATTTTTGTTCTGAATTCAGAGTACCTTTTACTATTTTAGGATAACTGTCTCTTCCGTAAGACAGCCCGTTCTTTTTTTACGATATATTGTTCCAGCCCGGGGACCGGATTGCTGAGCCGACAGCCGTAGAGAAACAGTCCGTTCTCTAATTCCTGCACACGTGCAACCAGTCCATACAGATGGAAATTAAAGTTCTCCGCAGTCTCCTCCAGATGATCATTCAGGACAGCGTGCACGGTCTGGTTGACACCCAGTTCCAGGTCTTCCCTGCTGACTACGGCGAATCCGTTGTAGCTGATATCCTTGATAATAACATCGTGGGCAGAACGGTTCAGACCGCATTGAATCGCAGTTTCGATGCCAATGTAACAGCGGTAGCTCTGCCTGCGGTTGTAAGTTTTGCTTCCGGCGATGCTGAAGACATTGTAACAGAGAGTTCCGTCAGCGCGTTTCACTACGTTGGTGGTGACGTTTTTGAACAGCTGAGGCTTATCGTCTGGGAGAGTGACCAGCAGATCGACGAGCAGTCCTTTTCCCCGGAAAGAGATGATTTTATCATCAGTAAACACACCCTCAGCCAACAGTGTATGTCTGCGGGAATAGACTTCCAAAATGCGGGATTCAAATTGAAGCTCTTCGTTATTCAGATGAATGATAAAGCTAAGGGATAACCCTGCGGTCAAGTCATCAATCTGCATGGTTCGGTCAGTCTCCCATCGTTAATAAATCCAAATTAATCCACCATTTTCGCATTCGGATAGATGTGTTCCATTCGTGCGTCGGGATAATGGTCGTCCAGAAAACGCTGCAATCCGTTAAGCTCTGTGGTTTCCACAGAATAGGAGGCATCGTTACGTTCGGTGTATCTGGCAAGTGCCAGTGCGGAAACCAGCATGTTGGCAATCATAAATACAATTAAAACATTACAAATGATCGTACCCGTTTTTTTCGGAATCTTCTCGATCCAGCCGGACAGCTTCGGATAGATGAACTTCAGCCATACCACAGCGGCAATGCCCCAGAAGAAGCAGTACAACAGGTTGATACGACCGCCTAAGTTAAAGGCGAATCCGCTGTAATCCCAGAAAATCGTGCCAAAGACCATTTCCGTGAAGACACTGCAGATATATTCATAGGCACCACCAAGCAATGTTCCTGCCAGGAAAATGGAACCGTCACTTTTATTCCGGTAGCGATAGAGCAACAGGGTCAGAAAGGCACAACCCAGTCCCCATACGATACTGAAAGGTCCGTAGATCACGCTGCTGCGGCTCATCCAGACACCGGCTGTGATACGGCAGAAGATCGTCTCTGTGATATCACCTAAAAAGGCACCGATGAAAAAGAGGGAAAACAATTTATAAAAGCAGCAGCCCTCGGCAAAAATAGTGGATTTTTTGCGTTCAGCTCTTGCTTTTACCAGGGCATCCAGACTGATGGAAGGATAAGACTTCTGCAGACGCTTTTGCATATGCCTGGTCAGAGCATTTTCCAGGAAACGGGAAGTCTGTCCTAATCCTTCGGTGATCTGATCCAGCCGGGCGGTCTGCTTTTCTAATGCATAGTCCGCCCGGTGCTTCGCCTGTAGCTGTAAGCTTATCGTTGACAGGGCGGAACCGATGGTGTCTAACAGGAGCAGCCCTCCGAGGACTAACAGAAGTATTACGGAGAGAAGATGCGGAATGCGGTCAAACAGCCCGCACAGCAGCGGATCCGCGAACATCACGGTCACAACGCTTAATGCGCCCCACAGCAGGGAAAAGGGCAGGCAGATATAACCGCCCACATTATAGCGGAAGCGTGAATAATCCCATAGCTTTTTCTTATAGACTTTTTCAAAAAACATTCCTGTGGAATATTCCAAAAGAGAGGACAGTACAAAGCCGCCCAGGAACAGGAAGAACGGATATTCCGTCAGCTCCGGCAGGAAGATCTCGAACAGCATGGCACCGAAACCGTAGATCGGGCATAGGGGACCCGCTACGAATCCTCGGTTGACGAATTTCCGATGCTGCACCGCGGCAGAGCATACTTCAATACACCAGCCGATAAACGAATAAAAGAAAAACAGCCAGAACAGGGATAACCAGGATATTGTCATAAGGGCACCTCTTTCGTGGAAAAATGTCGAACATTGTCTTGTTCCATCATATCACAACGAAAGAGGTTGTACCATCATTATATCTTTTTCTTATTGTTCTGCGGCTTAGGGATAAATTCAATTTTTAAGGTCATATTCATGCTGTCGGCAATTCGCTTTAGCAGTTGAATGGTAGGGTTCCGCAGCCCATTTTCCAATTTACTGATATCACCCTGATCAATGCCGACGAGTTCAGCTAATTGTTTTTGCGTGAGATTCTGAGATTTTCGTGCTTTGATCATAGAACGGATAGCATCCATTTCCGGCTGAACAGCATTATATTCCTGCGCAAATTCCGGATTGTTCATTTGTTCATTGAGAAATGCAGATAAATCACTCATTTATTCATCATCCTTTCTATATAGTCGGCTTTTCTTAATTTTGCCAATTCGATTTCTTTTTTAGGTGTCTTGTTTGTCTTTTTTATGAATCCGTTGGTCATTATGATTTTATTGTCACAATAGAAAAAATATAAAATACGTGAAATATTATTGCCGGACTGACATCTTAATTCAAAAATACCGTCACGTAAGTATTTACTGTATGGTTCCCGTAGGAGATTTCCATATTCTTCGAGAATTTCCATGAGAGAAGAAATTTTTGCTCTCATTTTAATATCTGTGTCTAATAAAAAAACTTTTACCGGGCAAATATTATTTGATGTTTTGTAAAAAACAATTTCAAATGAAGTCATGTTACCTCCTTAGTATATGGAATATATTCCATATTGTCAAATGCAAAAAATATTAGTAAAAAATAAATGGGAAAAATGACCGAATGGTCATAAGAATTTCTTTACAGAAACATTAGCATATGGCTTGCGTAAAGTCAATGAATTAGTGCTCACTACCTGAAAATATTACGGGCAGTAAGGATATTTTGCTGCGGCTTTCTGCATTGACGGATGTACCGATGATTCCTGGAGAGACTCTGATCTTTTTCGATGAAGTGCAGGAATGCCCGGAGATCGTAACGGCAATAAAGTTCCTGGTGGAAGACGGGCAATATCGTTATATACTGAGCGGGTCGCTGCTTGGCGTGGAATTAAAAGATATCCGTTCGGTACCGGTGGGTTATTTATCTATTCTGGAAATGTATCCATTAGATTTTCGGGAATTTTGTGAGGCAAACAGGGTGTCACAGACAGTCATGGATAAGCTGAAGGAGTGTTTTGAAAAAAAGCAGCCAGTGGATGAACTGATCCATGAGAAAATGATGGAACTGTTCCGGTTATATCTGATCGTGGGCGGAATGCCGGCTGTGGTAGATGCTTATATACGAACCAATAATCTAAAAGAAGTGCTGCGGATCCAGCAAGGTATTGTACAGCTGTATTACAAGGACATTGCAAAATATGATAAAGATAATAAGCTGTATCTGGATGAGATATTTAGTTTGATTCCCAGTGAGCTGAATAACAAAAATAAGCGGTTCATCATGAAGGATCTCAATGAAAATTTCCGGTTCTCCCGATATGAAAACAGCTTCATCTGGCTGAAAGAGGCAGGGGTTGCGCTCCCCGTATATTGTGTGCAGGAGCCGGAGTTACCGTTACTTCTGTCGAAATCAACGAACCTGTTTAAATTGTTCCTATCAGATGTCGGATTACTGGCATCCATGTATGTGGATGGATTGCAGCTTAAGATATTGAGCAGAGAAAAAGATATCAATTTTGGTGCCATCTATGAAAATGTTGCGGCACAGGAATTAAAGGCGCACGGATTTGAGCTGTATTATTTTAACAGTAAAAAGCAGGGAGAACTGGATTTTGTCATAGAATATCAGGGAAATGTGCTCCCACTGGAGATAAAGTCTGGAAAAGCATATACAAGGCATAATGCATTGGATAATGTATTGAAAGAGGAAAGATATGCAATTCCGCAGGCGTTTGTATTCTGCAACGAGAATATCAGTACGCAAGAGAAAATCACATATCTGCCGATTTACATGATCGGTTTTCTGGAAAAAGAGAAAATAGAAGAATATATTTACTCAATTGATCTGAGTGCACTTCAATAATTCAATAGAATGGAAAAACAAGCATTTATCAGAATAATACCAATCAATAAGACAGAGAAACCTCCGATAGGCAGCCAATCGGAGGTTCTCGAAGTCAGCTTCTGTTATTTTACGGTAAGTTGAAAATCTGTACCCGACATCTTCAGCCGAATCCGGTACAGATCATGATCCCATGCCGTTTTCAGGCGTGCGTCCGTGATCGGTAAAGTTTCTATGGCAAGCAGATCAGCCCCTTCGAAGGAGGCAGATGCTTCTCCGATGGAGAGTTTACCGTCAGAAAGAAAAACAGGTTTTTCATAAGTAATAAAATTAAGAATAACATCTTGTGCATTTGTATGGTCTTCCAATACGACAGTGTTGGAAGGCTTTTTTAATGTCACCTTGCGGCTATAGGTTAGACCCGGTACAATGGCTCCTGCATCGGGATAGGCAGCAGCCAGTTCCATGGAGATAGAAGGTTCTGTCCCGGTCAACTCTGTGACGACATTTTCTGCACGATACTCTTCACCATCTTTCTGATCTGTACCGCAGATCGCAGGCAGATTATGGTAGCCGGACTGCATGGTCCAGATTTCGTAGCGCCTGGGGGAGAAGGTCTTCTGCGTATAGGTTTCCACACCGATATCTACGAGGATAGGGTGCCCATTTTTGTATAATGTGACGCTTCCTGTGTCGTTGTGATTGTGGCTGTCGGCGTTGTCACCGGCTTTAACCGCCAGGTCCATTGTAGCGGACTGAACGAGGAACAGTCCGACACTGGGGTAATAGACATCCCGATGGGACAGCGGCTGCGACGTATCCTGCCGCATCAGTTCATTGTAGTGGAAGATGGTCTGCATTCGATAGAACAGATTTCCGCCGTTGACTTCATCGGTAATCAGCTGCCCCTGACCCGCTTGGAAATCTTTCGCAGCGAATAGGCACAGATCCTCCTGCCCGGTAGCTTTGCCGAAGAGATATTCCCGTACTCCGGCGCGACCGGCGATGGGAGAGCAGTCGGCAAAGTTAAAATAGTATTTATCATCTACGTGAACATTTAAAATATATGCCGCAATATTTTTTACTTTATCCCACTGAAACAGTGAGGCAAAATGTCCGCCCGTAACGGTGTTAAGCACTGTCATGGCACCGTAGAGGCACAGCCCTGCATGGCGGTAATACTGGGCACCCTCCTCACAGCAACCGTCGTTGCCGTAATCCTTGAGAAAATAATCACAGCTTTCAGCAGCTTTATGTAGAATCGCCTGTAATGCGACAACTGTGTCGGACGTATTTTCCGGCAGGAACAGCGGAGCATCCCCGGTAAAGGCACGCGCCGGAGCGGCCAGCTTGGAGGACATCTCTTCACTCCAGGGCATCATGAACGTGGTCAGCAGCACATTCTGCGTGCACCATACGGTCCAGTTGCACATAGGCTCATCGTCATGTCCCATCCACCAGAAATGTGCGGTCAGATACGGCAACAGAATTCTGCGTTTCAGGTTATCCTCAATGCAAGTCAGCACAAAGGGGCTGACAGCATTGAATTCCTCCTCCAGTAGATAGGAGTCCCTATCCGGGTATCACGGTAGAGACCACGATCACTCCGGATGCAGAGGGACATACCAGAGTACATAAAATTACCAGTGAGATCGACTGTGTGGCATATGACTGCGGATTTGCAGTCAGCAGAGGGGATTTCAGAGAGATTGGCTTCGCGGAAAAAGTGGATGGTGTATCCGCTCGGGCAAGCAATGAATTCTGCAGCTGCATGGTCAGTGCGATAGTAGACGAAAATGTGCAGGTCAACGAGCTGGTAGACAAGCCGCCCGTGGGTTACATGATCACCGTTGACCCCAACACGAACCTGCTCTACACCAAGACCAAGATCCCTTCGGTGAAATACCACATCCATAAGGGGACACAGAAAATCGTCACCAGAGTGGATGCGGAAGTCATTTAAAGTTTTAAATGAGTTTTGAAAATTTTATGCATAGTGTAACCTTCTGGTTCATAAGCTTCACAAAAGCTAGTTGTCAGAATGACTTTATAGTGTTTTCATAATTCGCACAGTGGAAATCACAACATTTTTATGCTATCATACATATAACAGTAAGAGGTGATAGCTATGAAAATAGAAAGAATTGATGACAAAACCGTAAAGTGCTTCCTGTCCAACGAAGAGCTGGAAGAGTACGATATTGATTATAAAGATTTTGTGACCCGCAGTGACAAAGCCAAAGAAGTAGTACAGGAGATCATCGAGCAGGCAGAGGAAGAGGTGGGCTACAAGCCGCCGAAGTATGCATTTGACCTGCAGATCATGATGCTGCCGGATGAGGGACTGGTACTGGTACTTTCCGAGAAAGAGCCGCTGGAGAATAAGAGCGGTGCACAGCTGTTGCAGGCTTTGCAGGAGATGAAGCGAGTCTTCGAGGAGAAAAAGGCGGAGATCGGTGCGGCGGAGAAAAAAGCGCAGGCAGGAGAAAACGCCGGAGAATCCGGCAAAAAGAATAAAAAGGCAGCGGAGGCACAGAAACCTCAGTTTGCAATTTTTGCGTTCCGTAATATCGGCAGAGTCATTGAATATGCAGCAGTATTGCCTACAAACTTACGCATCGACAGTACTCTGTATCGAATGGAAGATGGTACCTGTTATGCTTATGTACGAAAAGGCGGCGCTTCCTATGAACGTTACAGCAGAGCATGTATCCAGGCCATGGAGTTCGCAGCCTTATATGCCGCGGATGAGCAGAAGCTACGATACTTGGAAGAGCACGGTGAATGCCTGATCCGGGAAAAAGCGTTGAAAAAACTACGGGTATAATACCGCTGCCATATCCTCCGGCAGAGGTGCTGTGAACTGCATTTTTTCCCCAGTGATGGGATGGACAAAGGACAGCTTCCATGCATGTAACGCCTGCCGTTGTATCTGTTCCATATCCGGGTTGTACAGATAATCTCCGATCAAGGGATAGCCCAGGTATTTCATATGAATCCGTATCTGATGGGTACGGCCGGTCTCTAAGATGAGAGAGACCAGGCTGTGCCCATTTTTTTCGTCCAGTACTCTGTAATGCGTAACCGCAGATTCGCCGTTTTCAAAATCCACCGTCCGCTCGATGATCGAGCCTTCCTTGCGCCCTAAGGGTGCGGTGATGGTTCCCTCTAAGGGGCGTACCGAGCCTTTTGCAATGGCAAGATATTCCCTCGTGATGCCGGAAGTCGCTTTATTGGCAATCATGGCAGACAGCATCCCGGCGCTGACATAATGCTTCGCCACGATGGTCAGTCCGGAAGTATCCCGGTCCAGGCGGTTGATGCAGCGGAAGACGAAAGGACAGTTCTGCTGTTTAAAATAGTACGCGAGGGCATTCGCCAGGGAATTGTAATAATTGTTCATGGAAGGGTGGATCGGCATTCCCGCAGGCTTGTTGATCACCATAAGATCCGCATCCTCGTAGACAATATTTAACGTCAGATTTACTGGGGGAATCTTTTCCGAAGAGTGATCTTCCCGGATATGCAGTGTCAGGGTATCGCCGGGCTGCAGTATATGATTCATAAAGCAGGGGATCCCGTTTGCCAGTACAGCGGAGGGGTCTTTTTTTAACTGCACCAGATTCTGTGAGGAGAAGCCTTTTTGCTTCAGAAAGCGGCTGACCGGCAGAGGTGTTATGAGATTTTCTGTTGTATAAATAAGCGTTCGTTCCATAGAAATTATTATAACGAAAGATACTGATGATGACAAATGTATTTCAGACAAAAAGCGAATCCCTAATTGCAACCTGCATTACCATGTTGTATGATAAAGATAATTGCGAGTCAATAACAGAAGAGGAGAACCGTATCATGGCAGATACAGAAGTAAAAAAGATCATTTGTAGTTCCTGCGGAGCGGAATTCGAGGATACCCTTCCAAAGTGTCCCTATTGCGGAAGCATGAATTACAAGGGCGCCGAAGCGGAATATCTGGGGAAGCTGGAAAGCATGCGACAGGATATGCAGCAGTTGGAGCAGGTACCGGAGAAGGAACTGAAGAAAAAACTGAAAAAGAAACAGAAATTTGTGATTAAGCTTCTGATCTTATTGGCAGCGTTGGCAGCGATACTTGCGGTAATTGTGTTCCGGGTGCGGTATATAGAACCCAGGGATGCCAGAGCGGATTATCTGTGGGAAAAAGAGAACTTTCCGATACTGGACCGTCTCTATCAGGAGAAGGATCTGGAAGCACTGATGGATTTTTATGAGCAGGCTGTCGAAGAGAACAGAACCATAGACCGATGGGAACACAGTGGTATTTTCCGCTGGCTCATGAGCTGTCGGGATGCGAGGGAATATCTGGCACTGGAGCAGAGTGGAGAGACTTTGAATGAGTATCAGCAGGTATTGCTGCTGGATGATTATTGGATGATGCGGGGACTGGACTACAGCGAGGTCATTCTGACGGAGAAAGACAGGGAGTATATCCGTCCTTATGTGGAAGCAACCCTGAACAGTCTGGCAGACCGTTATACGTTTACCGCGGAAGAAGAGAAAAAATTCGAGGATAGTCTGCGAAATAATTACGGTTATCCCAGATATGAGGATTGCGAGGAATACATTACGAAGCATAACGAATAGGAAAGGATCATAAAAGCAATGATGAAATGTAAATATTGTGGGGGTAACCTGACACTGGAGCAGGCATATTGTCCGCATTGCGGAAGACCGAATGAAGAAGCCGCACAGCATGTCAAGGACATGGAGCATTACAAGAGCAACTTTGAGGATACCAAAAGCGATGTCTATGAAGTGGCGGAGAAAAATACGGAGATCATGTCACATATGATAATCATCACAGTGCTGGTGATCCTGTGTGTGGTGGTGTTTGTAGTATCTGCCCGTAGCTGGAGCATCCACAGAGGCTTGCTGCAGTTCGATGCAGGGATTCGGCAGGGCAGCTATATGAAACAGATGGAACAATATCTGGAAGATGAGGATTACATAGGCTTATCAGCTTTTTGCGACAGACATTACATCCGGCCTTATAGCAGTAATAATAGTTATGAAAAATATCAGCTGCTCATGGAAGCCAGCGGAGCGTATCGTTACTTTTATGAAAGTCTGATGAAGGCAGTTACTATCAACTCCGGCAATGTATCCATACTTCCCGGCCTGTATGAAGATATTTCGGATTATTACGAGCAGCTGGAAAGGATTCTGTATCCTGTAGATAATGATTATAGGGCAAAACAATATCGGGAACTGCCGGAGGAGCAGAAGGAAGCCATTCTCCGGATGGAAGAGAATGAGAAGGCACTGCTGCAGACCTATTTTGACATGACCCCGGAAGAGGCAGAGAATTTCGGTACGATGTCAAATGCACAAAAGATCTTATTTTTGGAAGAAAAAGGTGAGGTGATGGGTTATGGTAAATTTGAAGAGTAAGCTGAAACAGGTACAGAAGCAGAGAGGCGCGCTGCTTGTGATGAATCTGGTGATCATAGCCCTGTGTCTGGTATTGTTTTGGGGAACCATTCATATGTTCCGGCAATTAAACGACGCCTTTTCCCGTCCTGCGAAGACCAACTGGATGGAGAATAATGTGCAAAATGAAAATTATGCCTACCTGTTAGTAAATTATCACGAGGACATGGTGTACGGCGGCTTGCTGTCCGGAACGAAAAAGGAATGTTATGGTGTGGCAAGATATTTTGAGGCGGCGTCCATGTATAAGGCATTTCTTCAGACCGGCGATACAGAACGTGCCACCAGAGAAAAGGAGAAGATGGATGCCGCATATGAAGAAATGGGTGACTGGAATATTGCAGCGGACAGCATCCGGAAAAAATTAGGACTGGAATAGGGAAAGAACCTTGACAAATCCCGGAAGCATGCACTACAATTATTTGCATACGACAATGACGATGAAAAGGATCAGTACGATCGGAAAGCATCCCAGAGAGAGGGGAAGGACACGGTGACGTGCGGCTGGGAACCCCTTATGACAGAGGATCGGAAACCTCCCTTGGAGTCCTGTGCGAGACGCAATGTACCTGGAAGCGGCGAAGCATAGCGTAGAACCGGCGTTAACGGTGACAGAGCAGGATACGTATTTGTATCAATCAGGGTGGTACCGCCGAGTGATCGGTCCCTTTTTCGGGAGCGATGACCCGGCGTTTTTCGTTTCCGTAGATCGTATGAGCAGTTTATTTTCAGAAAAAGAAAAGGAGAGAGAAAATGGCAGACAACATCATCGAACTCAGGAATCTGACCAAAACCTACGGCGGCAAAGACGCCGTCAAGAACGCCAGCCTCAACATTAAGCGCGGCGAATTCGTGACTTTGCTCGGACCTTCGGGTTGCGGCAAAACCACCACGCTCAGAATGATTGCGGGCTTTGAAATGCCGACCTCGGGCAGAATCATTTTCGACGGCAAGGACATAACCGACACCCCGCCGCACCTGCGCAAGGTCAACACGGTGTTCCAGCGTTACGCCCTTTTCCCTCACCTCAACGTATTCAACAACATCGCTTTCGGACTCAAACTCAAGAACATTCCCAACGGCACCAAGGTGAACCGCAAGGGAGAAACGGTGCAACTTTACCGCAAGTACACCAAAGCCGAAATCAAGGAAAAAGTCGACCGCGTTCTCAAAATGGTTGACCTCGAGGACTACGGCTACAGAGGCGTATCCTCTCTTTCCGGCGGACAACAGCAGCGCGTCGCAATCGCCCGCGCGCTTGTCAACGAACCCGAAGTGCTGCTTCTCGACGAACCCCTCGGCGCGCTCGACCTCAAGATGCGCAAGGATATGCAAATCGAACTGATGAATATGCACCGCGAACTGGGCATCACTTTCGTGTACGTCACCCACGACCAGGAGGAAGCCCTCACTATGAGCGACAAAATCGTGGTTATGCGCGACGGCGTGATTCAGCAGATTGCCGACCCCGAAAAAATTTACGACGAACCTGCCAACGCTTTCGTCGCGGACTTCATAGGCGAATCCACCATACTGTCCGGCGTTATGCTCGAGGACTACAAAGTGGAATTCGCGGACGCGGTTTTCGAATGCGTCGACAAGGGCTTCAAGAAAAACGAGCCCATAGACGTCATCATCAGACCCGAAGACCTCGAGATTCTGCCCGCCGACGACAAAAAAGCCATACTCACGGCACGCGTCATCTCCTCGGTGTTCAAGGGCGACCACTATCAGATTACGCTCATTGCAAACGAAAACGAATTCATCGCGCACGACACCGTCACCTGCGAGGAAGGCTCCGACGTCGGTCTGTATATCAGCCCGTCCAACCTGCACATTATGCACAAGGCACGCATCATCAACGAAATCGACACCGAAATCGCAGGCGAAAACCAGGTGTGGATTTGCGGCGCGAAGTTCGACTGCGTCACCGACCTCGAAGCGGGCACGCCCGTGCGTATTCAGGTTGATTTCGACGACGTCATCATCACCGACGACGAAGAGGACGGCGTAATCGGCGCGACGGTAGTGAGTTCCATTTACAAAGGCAGTTATTACCAGTGCATAGTCCGCACGGACGACTACTACGACTTCTTCGTGGACACCGACGACGACTGGCTCAAAGGCGACCGCGTCGGCATCAACATCGCTCCCGAGAAAATTCTCATCGAGCGTCGCGAAGTGACCGAAGCCCCCGTTGACGAAACTCCCGTCGTCGTTGACGAGACGGTGACCGAGGAGACCGAAAGCGCGTCGTCGGAAGCGGAATCCGCCGTCGCAGAATCCGTCGGCGCTGCCGCCGAATCCCCCGTCGCAAACGAGGGCAAAGATTCTTCCGAGGAGGTGTGAAATGACGTCCGCTTCCGCAATTCAGGCTAAACCCCGCAAGCGGTTCAAAATCACAAAACGGGTTTTTGCATACCCTTATGTGCTGTTTATGGTGCTGTTTGTGATTTTGCCGCTGGTTATGATACTCGTCAACGCGTTCCTTGACGACGGCGGAAACCTCACCGTGGAGAACTTCAAGACTTTCTTCACCGAGGAAAGCAGCCTTATAATTCTGGGCAACTCACTGTTCGTGGGAGTCGTGACGACGGCGATATGTCTCCTCATCGGATACCCCGTCGCGTACAAACTCTCCAGAATGAGCAGCGGCAAAATTCTGGTGCTTTTCTTCATACTGCCTATGGGCGTCAACTTCCTTATCCGCACCCTCGCCACCAAAGCCATTTTCATTGCGCTTGACGTGACGCTCGGTATGGGAACGGTGCTCTTCGGTATGGTATACAACTATCTGCCCTTTATGATACTTCCTCTGCACACCTCGCTCTCGTCCATAGACAAGAGTTACATCGAGGCGGCGCAGGACCTCGGCGCGGACCGTTCAACGGTTTTCCTTAAAACGGTACTGCCCCTTTCCGTGGGCGGAATTATGAGCGGCATTACGATGGTGTTCATACCCACCATCTCGACATTTGCCATTTCGCAACTGCTGTCCAACGGCAAAATATTCCTCTTCGGCGACAGCATACAGACCAAGTTCGACCAGGGTCTGTACGGCGTCGGCTCCATAATGAGTCTGGTGATGTTGGCGTTCGTGCTCATCTCCAACTTCCTTATGAACAGAATCAACAAGAACAACAACGTCGGCGTGGGGAGGTCTCTGTGGTGAAAAAATTAGGCGACATCTTAGGCAAGGCGTACATCTTCGTCATTCTGGCGATACTCTACGCTCCCATAATCCTCATCATCGTTTACAGTTTCTCGGGAAGTTCCAACTTCAACTTCTCGGACGGCTTCACGTTCGACGCGTACGTGTCCATATTCACCTCCGAAAAATCGCCCGCTCTGTGGGCGGCAATCGAGAACACGCTGCTCATCGCCGTCATCTCGGCGGTGGTGTCCACCGTTATGGGCACTTTCGCTGCAATCGGAATTTACAGTATGGGTCGCCGTTCCCGTCGGGTTGTGGAAAACGTCAACCAGTTTCCCATAATCAACAGCGAAATCGTTATGGCGGTCTCGCTGATGATATTCTTCGTGACGTTCGCCTTCCCCGAGGGATACCTCAGGCTGATAATCGCGCACATCGCTTTCTGCACTCCTTACGTCGTGCTCAGCATAATGCCAAAACTCGAGAGTATGGACCCCAACGTGTACGAAGCGGCGCTTGACCTCGGCGCGAATCCCTTCCGCGCCCTCACCCGCGTTATGTTCCCGATGATTACCCCCGGTATCGTCAGCGGATTCATTATGGCGTTCGTCATCTCCATCGACGACTTCATCATCACTCAGATAAACAAGGGTGCGGCAACCGGAATCAACACCTTGTCCACCTATATCTATTCCGACGCGCGCGTCCAGGGTCTCGAGCCGTTCTGGTACGCCGTATTCTCCATCATATTCGTGGTGGTGCTCGCCGCGCTGCTCACGGTCAACCTGTGGAAAATCCGCAAACAGAAACAAAAGGAAAAGGAGGCGAACCTGTGATGAAAAAGAAAACCCTTTTGCTCGTCGCCGCCCTCCTTCTGACGGCGCTCGTCGCCCTTCCCCTGCTCACCGCCTGCTCCGGCGGCGGAGAAAGCACCGTAACGGGCGGAAGCGGACAGGACAAACTCTACATCTACAACTGGGAAGACTACATCGACACCGCTCTCATCGACGAATTCTCTGACTATTACAAAGAGGTGACGGGCAAGTCCATCGACGTGACTTACACGACCTTCGACACCAACGAAACTATGCTCACCAAAGTGCAGAAAGGCGACGCAAACGTCGACCTCATCTGCCCTTCGGAATACGCAATAGAGAAACTTATGCGTGGCGGTTACGTTAGGAATCTTTCCGAACTGGTCTCCGAACTCGGCGAAAAACACAATATGACGTTCGACAATCTCGGCAACATAGAACCCGACGTCAGAACCGCCATTTCCGCGGTGTTCGGCGACATTCCCGCAGGCGACGGCAAGACGGGCAATATGCTCGACTATATGGTGCCGTATATGTGGGGCACTCTCGGAATTCTTTATAACAAAAGCGTGGTGAGCGAGGAAGAACTCGAGGAATACGGCTGGGGCGTGTTGTGGAACGCGGGCGGCAATCCCGAACTCGAAGGCGAAATCCTGCTTAAGGACAGTATCCGCGACACATATTGCGCCGCGGTGCTGTATCTCCGCGATTACGGTATGTTGCCCGAAGGCGACTCCCCCTCTCTCGGCAAACCCTACACCGAACTGACCACGGCGGAACTCATCAACTGCACCGACGACGCTCTGCTTGTCGCCGTCGAGGAAGTGCTCATCGAACAGCGCGACCACATCTCCGGCTACGAAGTGGACTTCGGCAAAGACGATATGATAAACGAAATCGTCTACGTCGACCTGGCCTGGAGCGGCGACGCCCTGTGGGCAATAGAGGAAAGTTACGACGAAGAAACCGAGGACTACACCCTCGGATACTACGTGCCCGAAAGCGGTTCCAACATCTGGTACGACGGTTGGATTGTGCCCACCACCGTACGCAACGAACTCGCCGCGGTTATGTTCATCGACTTTATGTGCCGTCCCGAATCCGCCGCACGCAATACAAGTTATATCTGCTACACTTCGGCGGTGGCTCGCGACGCGGTGCGCTCCGACGCCGACGCGGTGGCAGCCCTGCTCGACGTGGAATATCTGTGGTACGCAAGTTCCGAAGAGTGCGAACTCTACACCGACGCGGACGGGAATCTCGTGTTCTTCTACGATTGGGGCGACGGCGAACCTTACTATCTCGATGCCGACGGAACGGAATTCGACGGCGACGCCGACACTCTCACCGCCTTCGAAGCGGCAACCGACGAAGAGGGCTACTGGCTTGACGGCAACGGAGAGTACATCGTCGACGCCGATTCTATGAATCTTTTCTTCGAGGACACCGCGCGCTATGCGGAAATCACCGACGCGCTCGGAGTAATGCGCGATTACGGCTCGGCAAACGACCGCGTCGTGCAGATGTGGGAACGCATCAAAGCGGGCGCGGAAACCCCGTGGGCGCTGATATGGTGCCTGGTAGCGGTTGTCATCATCGTAGGAGGCGCCGTGGGCATCTACTTTGCCAAGGAAGCGTTCAAGCGCCGTCCGCGCAAACTGAACGTCCCTCCCTCCGCCGGAGAAGAAACGGACGCAAAATAAAGACGAAATCCGACTTTTTTCGCAAAACCGAACGGCGGCACTATTTATCGGCGGAACGCCGCACCTTCACAAAAAGGCGTACTTCGCACCGACAAAAAACCGCCTGACAAAAGATAGCCGCACAAAAACCCCCGCTCCGTCGGGGGTTTTTCATACAAAAGTCGGCAGGTTGCATTCCTGTGCAAAAAATGATATAATTGATGAAAAAAGTTTTACCTATAAGGGCGCAATTTTCATCTTCCGCAAGCATTTGCGCCGCGAAAGACCCCCGCACCCGAGGAGGCTTTATGCAGAAATTCGAGAAAGTCGTCGCGCGCTACGCTCCGTGGATGGACAAGATGAGCGAAGTGTGCGTGCGCAACAATCACATCGAACCGTCCCTCTATCAGAAACACAACGTCAAACGCGGTCTGAGAGACATCGACGGCACGGGCGTTGTCGCAGGTCTCACCGAGATAAGCGAAATCAATTCGTTTTACATCGACGAAAACGGCAACCGCGTCGAACGCGAAGGCGAACTGTTTTACCGCGGTATCCCCATACGCGACCTCGTCGACGGTTTCATAAGCGAAGGCAGATTCGGTTTCGAAGAAACGGCGTACCTGCTCTTTTTCGGCGAACTCCCCACGCCCGCGCAACTGGAACACTTCACCACTATGCTCGCGGAGTACCGCAGACTTCCCGAAAGTTTCGTCAGGGACATAATTATGAAAGCGCCTTCCACCGATATGATGAACGTCATAGCGCGAAGCGTGCTCACCCTTTACAGTTACGACGCCAATCCCGACGACATAAGCATTTCCAATGTGCTCCGCCAGAGTCTGCAACTGCTCGCGCAGTTCCCTATGCTGTCCACCTACGGTTACCAGGTGTACGCGCACTATCATTCTGACAGCAGCCTTATCATACACCAACCCGACCCCGCGCTCAGCACGGCGCAGAATTTCCTCAGGCTTATGCGCGCCAACAAGAAATTCACCGACCTCGAAGCGCAGATTCTCGACATCTGTCTCGTCCTGCACGCGGAACACGGCGGCGGCAACAACTCCACT
>OHJO01000388.1_pt1 | contig 25866 bp, 27 predicted proteins | sample 1568561 | NCBI WGS metagenome assembly OHJO01 (sample SAMEA3879556, study PRJEB24766) | human gut metagenome | biome: human-associated habitat; feature: feces | place: USA | collected 1985/1987
TTGGGGTTCCAAAGGGGATATTCTCTTTTGCGAAAGAGAATATCCCCTTTGACCCGTGCAGCGCCTTTGGCGCTGCTTCCTCGCGGCACACGTGCCGCGACTCACTTTGCACCTGAGCAAAACCGCACAGAGAATTTTCCAAAAACCTATTGACTTTTTCAAAGTCAGAAGTTATACTTGAACAGCCGCTTTGAATGGGCTTAAAGTTTCGGAAGGTTTCGAGACTTTTCGAACGCCCCCGACAGCGAGTCCGTAATTAAGGAAAGAGGTGCAAGCAATGCAAGCGATCATCGTTACCGGCGGTAAGCAGTATGTTGTGAACGAGGGCGACACCCTGTTCATTGAGAAACTCCCCGTCGAGGCGGGCGATGCCGTTACCTTCGATCAGGTTTTGGCGATCGTTGACGGCGAAGACACCAAGTTCGGCACTCCCGTGGTGGAGGGCGCGAAGGTGGAGGCCACTGTCGTTAAGAACGGCAAGGGCAAGAAGGTCCGTGTCTACAAGTACAAGGCCAAGAAGGGCTATCACAAGCGTCAGGGTCATCGTCAGCCTTATACCAAGGTTGAGATCGGCAAGATCTCCGTCTAAGGCATGACCACTGTTACATTCCTCACTGAGGGGAAGCGCATCATCGGTTTTGATGCTAAGGGCCACAGCGGTTACAGCGAAGAAGGCTCCGACATCGTCTGTGCGGCGATCACAAGTGCGGTCCGCCTTGTGGAAAGCACCGTGAACGATGTTTTAGGCCTCGCCGCTTCCGTCAAGGTCCATGAACGCTCCGGCGCTGTGGAATTCCGGCTCCCCGGCGGTCTGTCCGCCACGAACGAGAGCACCTGTCAGGCTCTTTTAACGGGTTTGATGTTGCTCTTTTCCGAGCTGCACAGCGAATATCCGGACAATATCGAAGTCATGGAGGCGTAAGCCCCCTGTTCCGATCATCTTACAGAAAGGATGGCAAATCACCATGCTGAACATCGGTCTTCAGTTTTTCGCCCACAAGAAGGGCGGCGGCTCCACGAAGAACGGCCGCGACTCTAACGCCAAGCGCCTTGGCCCCAAGCGCGCTGACGGTCAGTTCGTTCTCGCCGGCAACATTCTTGTGCGCCAGCGCGGCACCCACATCCATCCGGGCGTCAACGTCGGTATCGGCTCTGACGATACTCTCTACGCCAAGGAGAGCGGCGTGCTCCGTTTCGAGCGTCTCGGCAAGGATCGTAAGCAGGCTTCTGTTTACCCCGCTGAGTAATTGCACAATGAAGAGCCTCGAGCGAATGCTCGGGGCTCTTTTCTTTATCTTTTCCGCAGGAGGTCACTTTTCATGCTCAAGGCAGTTTTGATGGATATCGACGACACGCTGCTCGATTTCGGCAAGTGCGCCGAGCAGGCCATGCGCATCGGCTTTGCCGAGCGCGGCTTACCCTTCGACAATTCCACCTACGCGGTGTTCACGCGCATCAACGATGTGCTCTGGCAGCAGATCGAGCGCGGCGAGCTCACCACGCAGCAGCTTTTTGAGTTCCGCTGGAACCGCATCTTCGAAGCCCTCGGCATTGAGGCCGACGGCGCCGCGTTCGAAAAACGGTTTTTGGACCTGCTCTACGAGACGGCCATCCCAGTCGACGGCGCGGACGAGATCTGCCGCTATCTCAAGGAAAAATATATCCTCTGCGCGGCGAGCAACGCCTTCCACGACCAGCAGCTCAACCGCCTCGCTATGTCAGGACTTCTCCCCTATTTTGACCATGTGTTCGTTTCAGAGTCACTCGGCTACCGCAAGCCCGAAAAGGCGTTTTTCGATGCCTGCCGCGCTTTTCTTCCCGATGTTGCCGCAGACGAGTGCATGATGATTGGCGACTCGCTGACCGCCGACATCACCGGCGGCAAAAACGCGGGCATGAAAACGATCTGGTACAACCACGCACACCGCCCCGTTCCAGAGCATTGCGCAGCCGACCAGATCGTCGATTCGCTGTTGGAATTAAAAACTCTGCTGTAATTCAGGCGATCATTTCCGCGCCGACGGTGTATTCCCAGCTGTTATCGCCGCGGGAGGCCGTGCACTTCGTAAAGTAATATGCGCCGAGCGGCGAGCGCCACTTTCCGGCGCTGAAGCAGGCAGACGCGCCGTTGTCCTGCGTCTCCTCCGGCGTGATGGTGAAGAGCAGACCATTCGTGAACGAATAGGCCGTACTGCCGCCCTCCAGCTTTTCACCCGTGAGATAGCCCTCCTCGCGCAGCTCATCGAATGTCATCGTCAAGCCCTGTACGCCGTGCTTCTGTGCGAACACATAGGCGACCGCCGCCTTTTCGCCCTCGGTCAGCCCGCCGGGTGCCTTGCTCAGATCGACGCTCACGATCTCCGCGCCGCCGTTGAGCCCATCGTCCGTGTTCCACAGGTCCTCAAGCACCTGTAAGTAGAGGCCGCAGAGGTCATACTGCGCATTCTCCTCACGCGAGAGGGACACGGCCACCACCTGCGAAAACTTCGCGGGATACGTCTCCTGCACACCGCCGGTGTACCAGACCTCGGCGCTCATGCCGCTCTCGATCTCGGAAGCGGACACGCTGCCGCCGTCTAAGTACAGCGTCACGCCTTCGAGCGGCAGGGCGTAGACCTCCGTCTCTCCCGCTAAAATGAGCGTACCGTTTTCACCGTCGCCCACGACGCGCAGCGTCATCGTGTCCGCGCCGGCGTACTGCGGCTCAGGATTGGGCGTGTCATTTCCGTCTTCGTTATCGTGCCCGCCCTTCGTACAGGCCAAAAGCGCCGCCGTCACGGCGACGACCATCATCAATGCAAGCAATCTTTTCAAGTGTTCCGCTTCCTTTCCCGTTGTGTCTTTTCCTTTGACGAAAGGGAGCACAAAAAAGTTCCCTACTTTTTTCGATTTTTTCTTTTTTGTGAAACGTTCCGTTTTTCTTGACGAATCGTCAAAAAACGGATACACTAATTGTTCAGGAATAACAAGAATCCAAGGAGGTGCCAACATGGCAGCATCTTTTATTGATAAGGCGCGCATCTTCTGCCGCGCGGGCAAGGGCGGCAATGGCGCGGTGGCGTTCCACCGCGAAAAGTACGTCTCCGCGGGCGGCCCCGACGGCGGCGACGGCGGCAACGGCGGCAACATCGTCCTCGTTGTCGACGACAACATGTCCACGCTGATGGACTTTCGCTACAAGCGCAAATACGTCGCCGACAACGGCATGGACGGTCAGGGCGCGCGCAAGTTCGGCAAGCAGGGCAAGGATCTCACGATCCGCGTGCCGCGCGGCACTGTCGTGCGCGACGCGGAATCGAACGAGATCATCAAGGATATGTCCGACTCCGAGCCGTTCATCCTCTGCCGCGGCGGCAAGGGCGGCTGGGGCAACGCGCATTTCGCAACGCCGACGCGTCAGGCGCCCCGTTTTGCCAAATCTGGCCTTGAGGGCGAGGAGCACGATGTCGTGCTCGAGCTGAAGCTGCTGGCCGACGTCGGCCTCATCGGCTTCCCGAATGTCGGCAAGTCGACGCTTCTCTCCGTTGTGTCGAAGGCGCGCCCCAAGATTGCAAACTACCACTTCACCACGCTCTACCCAAACCTCGGCGTCGTGTACGTCGACGAGGGCGTTTCGTTCGTCATGGCCGACATCCCCGGCATCATTGAGGGCGCAGCCGAGGGCGCGGGCCTTGGTCACGACTTCCTGCGCCATATCGACCGCTGCCGCCTGCTCGTTCATGTCGTCGACGTGTCGGGCAGCGAGGGCCGCGACCCGGTCGAGGACTTTGACGCTATCAACGCAGAGCTTTCGCAGTATTCCCCCGACCTTGCCACCCGCCCGCAGATCGTCGTCGCGAACAAGACCGACATCATGGAAGACGAGAGCCTGCTCGAAAAGCTGCGCGCGCATGTCGAGCCGCTCGGCTATCCCCTCTTCGCCCTGTCCGCCGCGTCGCACACCGGCACGCGCGAGCTCGTGCTCAAGATCGCCGAAAAGCTCTCCACGCTCCCGCCCGTCACGGTCTACGAGCCCGAGTACGTTCCCAAGCCCGTGAAGATCGACGCGAGCGAGCCGCTCAAGATCACCGTCGAGGACAACACCTACATTGTCAAGGGCAAGTGGCTTGAACGCCTTATGAGCAACGTCAACTTCGGTGACTACGAGAGCCGGATGTTCTTTGATAAGATGCTGCGAGAAAACGGCGTTTTCCAGCAGCTCGAGGACCTCGGCATCAAGGACGGTGACATCGTCAGCATGTACGAGCTCGAATTCGAGTATCAGCACTAATTTCTTTCGGGAGATGATCTCATGTCCATCAGCCTGTGCGAGGACTGCGTTTATTACAGCTACGATGAGGAGTCCGACAGCTACTACTGTGACGAGCAACTCGATGAGGACGAGATGGCGTCGTTCCTGCGCGGCAAGCTGACCGCCTGTCCGTTCTACCATCCGGGACAGAGCGACTACTACCTCGCGGGAAAGCAATAAAAATCGCAAAAAGGGAGCACGCGCAAGCGTGCTCCTTTTTTCTGTCAGTCTCGATCAAAATGTGATGCGCATCTGGTGCCAGACAACGCCGCCGTGCACGGACTTGTCTGTCACGCCCTCGTCGACAAAGCAGAACTTCGCGTAGTAGTCGACGAGCCGCTGTTTGCAGGTCAGGACTGCACCCTTTCTCCCCTGCTTTCTCGCATCCTTAACGGCACGGTGGAGCAGTTCGCCCGCGTAGCCGTTTCTCCGGTACTCCGGCAAGGTGTTCAGACCGAAGAGCATCTGCCACGCGCCATTTTCGTCGTGCATGGATGCTTTCGCGTACATTTCGTCGGTCAGGTCGGGCTCGTCCGTCACAAAGCCGTCGAGAAACGCGATGAGCTTACCGCCATCGAACATCAGCCAGAAGTGGTCGCCGTAATATTTGATTCGCTCGGCGAATTCCTCTTTTGTCGCCGCTTCGGCCACAGGAAAGCACGCGGCTTCCACCGCCGCGACCGCGTCCAGATCGTTCATCGTTGCTGTTCTGATCTCCATGGTTCTGCCCTCTTTATTTACTCCCATTTCTCACGGCTGAGCTCGCGCATGTAGCCAGCCGTAATGATACCGGTGGGCAGTGCGACGATGGCAATGCCCATGAACGACGACGTCATGCTCACGATGCGGCCGATCTCGCTCGTCGGATAGATGTCGCCATAGCCGACGGTCGTCAGCGTGACGACCGCCCAGTAGATGGCGTCGAAAAACGTGTCAAAGCTGTCGGGCTCCACCTGGAACATGATGAGCGCCGACAGCGCGATATACCCGCCCGCCAGCACGCACACTGCCGCAAGCGCGCGTTTCTCGCGCTTGATAACGTTCAAAATAAGTTCAAAGCTGTGCGAGTAGCGCAGGAATTTGAGCGCCTTGAGCGCTTTATTGAGGCGGAAAAGCCTAAACAGCTTGAACCCCGACGACAGCATCGTCAGGGACGGCAGGATGGACAGCAGATCCACAATGCCGAAAAAGCTGAACGGATAGCGTAGAAACGCCCATTTTCCGCTCTTTCCGTACTTTAGGTCCGCCGTCCACCAGCGCAGCAGATAGTCCACGATGAACACCGTGACCGTTGCGCGGTCGAGCCATATAAACAGCGCATTCGTCTCCTTGAAGCACAGCGGCACAATACTCGCCGCGATGCACACGAGCATGAAGCGGTCGTAAATGAGACTGTCGCGGTCGTCCTTGTCCGCGACCTCGATGACCTCGTAGATTTTTCTTCGCAAACTCATGCCGTCACTCCCTTGCGCCGGGCAGGAAACGCTGCTCGACCTCTTCCGCGCTCATCTGCCCGCCGGAAAGCTCCATGAGCGCGGCGGAAAAGTCCGCCACCTTCTGCACGGGCAGAAGAAACGTAAGCGTCACCGCCGCGCCGTAATCGCTCGACTCGATTTTTCCCTCGTGTCCCTCGATCAGCAGCTTTATACGCTCGAACATCGGATACGGGCATTCGAGCAGCAGCACGGAAAACGGCTGCATCCGCGCCTTGCCCGCATTGTCAAGCGCGTCCTTCGCCGCCTTGGCGTAAGCGCGCGTCAGCCCGCCCGCACCGAGCAGAATTCCGCCGAAGTAGCGCGTCACGATGCACACGACGTTTTCGACGTTTTCGCGCTGGAAGACGTTGAGCATCGGCTGCCCCGCCGTGCCCTGCGGCTCGCCGTCGTCGCCGTAGCGAACGATGCCGTCGTGCAGGACGAAGCACCAGCAATTGTGGCGCGCGTCGTAGTATTTCTTTTTCATCTCGTCGATGCGCGCGCGGGCCTCCGCCTCGCTCTCCACAAGGAAAACGTGGCTGATGAAGCGCGAGCGCTTTTCTTCAAACTCGCTCTCCGCGCTCTCGTATGGGACAAGGTACTCGGTCATGGTTTCAATGTTCCTTTCAGCGGGTTTTCTCCCACTTTTCTTTCGTGAGGGCGTAAAAAAGCGTCGGCCGCAGCGCATCGTCCACAAGCGCCGGCCTTTCACAGGTCAGCTCATAAGAAAAGCCACACTTTTCGATCACGCGCTTTGACTTCTCGTTGCCGGCATAGTGCGAACACCAAACCCGCTGTGCGCCTTTATCCTCAAAGCAATACCTCAGCAGTTCTCGCACGGCTTCGGGGATAAGCCCCTGACCCCAAAACGGGCGACCGATCCAGTAGCCGATTTCCGGCTCACTCCCGATTTCCGGCGCTTCCGTCGGAAACACGCCGATGGAGCCGACAGGCTCGTCTGGCCGTTCCTTCAAAATGACTGCAAACGTGTCCGGCTCCGAGAGGACGGTTCGGATGATCTCGCGGGAGTTCTCCACGCTCGTATGCGCTGGCCAGCCTGCGGCGGGGCCGACAAACGGATCCCCCGCGTATCGATAGCAGCTCTCCGCGTCGCTCTCGCACCACGGACGCAGGAGAAGGCGCGTCGTTTCGAGCGTCATTCCTCCCAGTCCTCTTTCGGCTCGCGGTAGCCCTCGATATAGTCCTTGACCTGGCCGATGACGCGCGGCACGCAGGTAGCCACGATGTCGATGGTCTCGCCATATTCGACGGATTCGACCTTCGCCTCGCGGTAGAGCATATCGAGAAGCCCGCCCTTGTCATAGGGCAGGTGGATCGTCACGCGGCGCGTGCCCTTGTCGAGGAGCTTGTCGATGCGCGCAAGCAGCTCATCCACGCCCTCGCCGGTCTTCGCGCTGATGTTGACGCTGTCCTCCCCGTGCGGGCGGATATCGCCGAAATAGAGGTCGGACTTGTTGTAAACGCGCAGGCAGGGAATTTGCTGCGCGCCGAGCTCTTCGATGAGCTCGTCCACGATCTGCGCCTGCTCGAGCCAGTGCGGGTCGGAAATGTCGATGACGTGCAGAAGAAGATCGGCGTATTCGAGCTCTTCAAGCGTTGCCTTGAACGCCTCGACGAGCTGATGCGGCAGCTTTCGAATGAAGCCAACCGTATCGGAGATCACGACATCCAGCGTGTCGGACACCGTGAGAAGGCGCGTCGTCGTGTCCAGCGTGTCAAACAGGCGGTTATTCGCGGGAATGCCCGCGCCGGTCAGCGCGTTCAGGAGCGTCGATTTGCCCGCGTTCGTATAGCCGACGATGGCGACGACCGGGATCTCATTCTTGCTGCGGCGGTCGCGCTGCGTCGCGCGCACGCGGCGCACCTCCTCAAGATCGGATTTGAGTTTGTCGATCTTGCGGTGGATGTGGCGGCGGTCGGTCTCAAGCTGCGTTTCGCCCGGGCCCTTCGAGCCGATGGGGCCTTTGCCAGACGTGCCCGCCTGACGTTCCAGGTGCGTCCACATACCGATCAGGCGCGGCAGCAGGTACTGATACTGCGCGAGCTCGACCTGAAGTCGGCCCTCTTTTGTCTTCGCCCGCTGGGCGAAGATATCGAGAATCAGCCCGCTGCGGTCGAGCACCTGCACGCCGAATTCTTCGCTCAGAACGCGCATCTGCGAGGGCGAGAGGTCATTGTCGAAGATGACCATTGTTGCCTCCTGCGACTTTACCAGCTCGCGGATCTCATCCACCTTACCCTCGCCGATAAAGGTGTGCGGATTCGGCGACGGCAGCGTTTGTAAAACCACGCCGACGCTGATGCCGCCCGCCGTTTCGACGAGTGCGCCCAGTTCTTCCAAGCTCTCCTCGTCCGCGTTTTCTTTTTTATCGAGCCGCGGCGACGAAAGGCCGACTAAAATCGCCCTGTCGCGCGGCGCGTTGTTCTCTTTCAATTCTTCCATAGATTCTCCTTATCGCGCCGAAATCGGCGCTGTACAATTATTTTTATTATAGTGTATTTTCCGCCAAAAGAAAAGGCAAAAACGCTTTTCATTGACATTTCCTGTCCTCTCATGCGAAAATAAGGCAGACGCAACCTCAGGTTGACAAAAAGAAACGCCCGGTTGGTGGTGTTTTCTCCCGTTTTCCTGCTATGCTTTTCCTGCAAAGGCGCAGTGCACGGCGTCGAACGCAGCATCATTCCCCAAAGGAGGAACCTTTCATGGAACTATATGAAAAGCTCTACGAACTGCGCCGCGCGAGCGGCATGTCGCAGGAAGAGCTGGCAGAAAAGCTCGGTGTCTCGCGTCAGGCCGTCTCCAAATGGGAGAGCGGCGCCACGCTGCCCGAGGCGGCCACTCTGCTCACCCTGGCCGAAGCTCATCGAACTCTCTAAGCTCTACTCCGTTTCCGTCGACGAGCTGCTCAGTCTGGAGCATGCCAAACCCGAGCAGGATGCCGCCGAATCGCCGGTTCAAAGCAACGCCGAAAAAGCTCCCGCGGAAAAGCTGAGCTTCCGCGATTTCTGCATACAGCACAAGAAGATCATCGGCGGTGCGGCCGTGGCGGCCATGGCGCTCGCCGCGCTCATCGCCGTCGGCGTGCATTACAACAACCGCATCAACTCGCTCAGCATGCAAGTGAATGACCTTCGCAGCCAGCTCTACAACGTGCAGAATAACCTCTCAAACCAGATCGCGGGCATCAGCAATAATGTCTCGGACATTTTGGCGCGCGAGTCGAGCCTGATCTCGCAATACAGCTACGAGGTCAAAAGCGTCAACCTCAAAAAGCAGGAGTGCACGCTTGCCTTTTCTCTTCTGCCGAAGACGATCAGTGAGAACACGATCGTCAACATCTCTGTGATCGACCGCAGCAGCTCCTCTCCACTGAGCAGCGTCGGTCCGTCTGTCTACAATGTTCCGCTCACGCAGGATGGCTTCGGGTATCTGCGCGGTGACATAGCGCTCGCATTGAGCGACGAGCTCGGCGTCAATGTCAACTTCATGACGAACGGCGAAACGCAGTCGCAGGAGCTCGATACGATCAGCAATCTCAAATCCCAGTATCAGCCGCAGCTCAAAAGTTTTCTCGCCCCCATCTCCTACGAGCGTCAGGCCGGCAGCAAATGGCAGTACCAGTTCACGCCGGGCAATGCCGGCATCCCGCTCGGCACCATCTCGCTCGGCGCGCTGTCCGATGTGTCCATCCGCAGTGCGTGTCTTGAATACACGTGCGCCAATCAGCTGCTCAGGCGCGTGCCGCTCGAAGCATCGTACAGCGATGGCAGCGCCGTCACCTATGTCGGCGATGACAGCGCCGAAGCCGTGGGCGCATCCGTCATAGAGGGCGTGTCGTACTATGACCTCGCCTATGCCTCCAGCAGCGAATCGGAGGCTTTCACGCTCCCGCTCGGGGCAACGCCGCTCGTCTGCGAGCTTGTCGTCAACCTTGCGGACGACACCGTACTGCGCGTCCGCCTCTTCCAGGTGCGCGCCATTGCAGGCGGCGACAGCTACGAGGAGATAAACTACCTCGACCAAAGTCTCAGTGAGCCGCTCCCCTTCATCGTCGAATATTCCGACGGGCAAAACTGAGCGTTCCAAAAAAGCAGAAAAAAGCAGCTCTGCCGTAGCAGAGCTGCTTTTGTGATTGAATTAGTTCAGGCCGAACTTCTTGTTGAACTTGGCAACGCGGCCGCCGGTATCGACCAGCTTCTGCTTACCAGTGAAGAAGGGGTGACACTTAGAGCACACTTCTACCTTGATGTTCTGCTTGGTAGAACCTGTCTCAATCACATTACCGCAGGCGCAAGTAATAGTAGTCTGCTGATAATTGGGATGGATTCCTTCCTTCATTGCTCGTGTTCACCTCTTTCTGATCCAAATGTACTTTTCTAAAAAAGCCATATAGGATATTACCACGCTTTGTGTCAAATTGCAAGAGAAATTTTTGATCCTCTCCGCGCTTTTCTCTTCCTTAGCACTTTTTCCTAATTTCATCGTCAATTTTTCAACGCTCGTTATGCAATTTCTCTTTACTTCTGCCGTTTTCAGTCGTATAATGGCACTTGCGCGCCTTGCGCACGGATGATTGGAAGTAAAGGAACATCAGAATTATGTCGAAAAAACATTTCCTGCGGGGACTGCGCGACGGCATCCCCATTGGGCTTGGTTATTTTGCTGTCAGCTTCGGCATCGGCATCAGCGCGCACAACGCGCACCTGAGCATTTTTCAGGGTTTTTTGCTGAGCTTTTTGAACAACGCCTCGTCGGGTGAATACGGCGGCATCACCATCATCGCCGCCGACTCCGGCCTCTGGGCCATGGCGCTGATGATGCTGGTCGTCAACGCACGCTATCTTCTGATGAGCTGTGCGCTCAGCCAGCGTCTTTCGCCCGATACGCCGCTTCCCTGGCGGCTCCTCATCGCCTATGACCTGACGGATGAGATCTTCGGCCTCGCCATCGCGCAGCCTGGGTATCTTGAGGTATGGTATTACTTCGGCGCCATGTGCGCGGCCATGCCGGGCTGGAGCATCGGCACCGTGCTCGGCGTGCTGATGGGGAATCTCATGCCCGTCTGGGCCGTCAGCGGTTGCTCCGTGATGCTGTTCGGCATGTTTCTCGCCATCATCATCCCCGTCGGCAAGCAGAACCGCATCGTGCTCGGCTGCATCGGCGTGAGCTTTCTCTGCTCGCTTCTTGCAAGCGTTTTGCCGTTCACGCGCGAGCTGTCCGAGGGCATGCGCATCCTGGTCTTGACCATCGTGATCTCTGCTGCCGCCGCCATTCTGTTCCCGCACAAGGAGGATGATCTCGTCGCATGAAAACGTATTTATATCTTTTCGTCATGGCGGCCACGACCTATCTCATCCGCGTCCTGCCGCTCACGCTGATCCGCAGGCCGATCCAGAATCCCTTCCTGCGCTCGTTTCTCTTCTACGTGCCCTACGTCACGCTCGCGGTGATGACGTTCCCCGCCATCATGAACGCCACGCAGTCGCCCATCGCGGGTGCGGCGGCCATGGTCATCGGCATCGTCGCCGCCTGGTGCGGACTGGGACTTCTCCCCGTCTCGCTCGTCTGCTGCGCGACAGTGCTGATCTTAGAGCATTTTATCGTGTGAGCAAATCTTGTAAAACACCCTCCGCGGATTTCCCGCGGAGGGTGTTTTTATGTATTCACAGCACCTTTTCTTCGCCGACCGAGAAGAAATACAGCACCGTTTCCCTGACCTTTTTGCCCATCACGCGCATAAGGGCCATGGAGTATGCCTCAAGCTGAGGGCGGTAGTGCTCAGCTCGTTCTTCGATCTGTGTTCTTCCGATGCGGTCAGTCTTGAAGTCCACGACCACAAGCTCGCCGTTCTCTTCAAAAAAGCAGTCTACCACGCCCTGCAGCAGCACCGCGTCGTCGGCGTCCAGCGTGGCAAAGTCCCGCACCGGCCGCAGCAGCGAGAAGCGGTACTCGCGCCGCACCGTCTGCGCATTCTTGCGAATGCGCGCGGCAAGATCACTTCGCAAAAATCGGACGATCGCGCGCACATCGACGGCGCTTGCCTGCTCGTCGGTCAGCTTGCGCTGCGCTCTGAGCCTTTCGACCTGCTCACGCACGCTCTGCTCGCTTGCTTCGCAGAAAAAGTCAAGGTCCTGCATCACAAGGTGCAGCGCCGTGCCCCGCTCCGCACCCGTGAGCGTCGTTTCGCCCGCAAGGAATTTTGGTTTACATAGGCTGCGCAGCCGCGGTGGGAGCGTTGTATTTTCGAATATCTCCTCGTCCAGCGCGCGGCCCTTGAGCTGCGTGGCCGTCAGCTTGGCGGGAAAGGCCGTCTGCCCCGCGTAGGGGTAGCGGTACGACAGCGCAGCAAAATCCACCGGCAGCTCATCCTTCGGCGGCGTGGCATCCACTGGCGCGGCATCGGGCCGCTGCTGCGGCGTCACAAAGCTCAAACCGTCGTGCACACGCACCGTCCACGGCGTTTCGTCAGCATAGAAGCTCCCCTCGCCATTCTGCCCCGCAAGCTCGCGCAGGGACGCCGCTTCGCTGCGCTGCAAAAGCGGCAGCATGATCCAGTCGCCCATGCACTTGCCGCTGTCCACAGCCTCGGGCAGCACAGGACAATCGCTCAGCGCCAGAAGGTCGGCGACGCGGCTTTTCGCGTTTGCCTGCGTGTGCACCATGACGAGCTTTTCCTTCGCGCGCGTCATCGCAACGTACAGCACACGCAGCTCCTCGGCCTTCGCCTCGCGCCGCAGCGTGCGCTCGAGCGCCTGCCGTGCGACCGTCGGGTACTGGATGTGCCTTTGCGTGTCCACGCACACCGGCCCCAGCCCGAGCTGCGGGTGCACGAGCACCGAACTCAAAAAGTCCATATTGCTGAAGCGACGCGCGAGGTCCGAGAGGATCACGACCGGAAATTCAAGGCCCTTTGACTTGTGGATCGACATGATGCGAACGCCCGTAGAGGCGTGCGCGGTCTGCATCGTCCCCGCTTCGCCCTCGGCAAGCTGCTCGCGCAGCGTGCGCACAAAATCGAAAAGCCCCTGCCGCCCCGAGCGCGCGTAGTCCTCGCTGAGCTCCAAAAACGCGAGCAGATTTTCCTTGCGCTCCGCACCACGGCGCATCGCGCCGAAGATGCCGAGCACATTGCACCGGCGGTAAATTTCACTCAGCAGCTCGCGCACGCTCAGGTGCGCCGCGCTATTGCGCAAAGCGTCCAACGTACTGAGGAATTCTACGCTGTGGATGTCCTCACTCAAAAGCAGCGCATCGTAGAAGTCACCCGTGCGCTGCCGCGCGCGGATCGCCGCGAGCTCATCGGGTGCAAAGCCGAAGAGCGGAGAGCGCAGCACGGCAATGAGCGGCACGTCCTGCCGCGGATTGTCGATGACCTGCAAGAGCGCGAACAGCACTGCGATCTCCATCGAGGCAAAAAAGTCCTCGCCCGCGTCAGCGGCGCAGTGGAGGCGCCTCCAGCGCGCGGCGATAGTCCAAAAGGCGCGTGCTCGGCGAGCGCATCAGAATGACGATGTCCTCCTCGCACACGGGCCGCAGCTCTTTTGTTTTGTCATCCTGTATAGGAAATTCACTTGTCAGCATATTGCTGATATAGTCTGCGACAAACGCTGCCTCAGCCTCGCTTGCGCGCACGCGCTGCTCGCCCGTCTGTGTCGGCAGGTCGAGCAGGTGGAACTCCGCGCCGCACGCGCTCGATTCGACATAATTCGCGCCGAGGCGCAGCATTTCATCCGCGCCGTAGTCGAGCTCACCCATTTCCTCGGAAAGAATATTGCAGAAGATAAAATTCGTCGCGTCCAGCACTTCTTTGCGCGAACGGAAGTTGCGCGAGAGCAGCAGCTTCGCGCTGTCGTGCTCCTCTGCGTCCTCAAGCGGCAGCCAGGTGTTATAATGCTGCAAAAAAATACGCGGGTCGGCTAGGCGGAAGCGATAGATGCTCTGCTTGACGTCGCCGACTGTGAACAGGTTTTCTCCTTTACAAGAAATTGCGTCAAAAATGCTGTTCTGCACCTCGTTGGTGTCCTGATACTCGTCCACCATGATCTCGCGGTAGCGCGCGCTGACGATGTGCGCAAGCTCTGTCGGCGCGCCGTCCTCTCCGATGAGAAGGCGGATGGCCTCATGCTCCTGATCGGAGAAGTCGGCAGAATTCCGCCGGCGCTTTTCCTCGTTGTACCGGCGGGAAAAGTCCGCCGTCAGGTCGATGAGCGCGAGCATCGCGCTCGCCATCGTGCGCAGGTCCTCCACCGCCTCGTCAGACGAGGCGGAAAAAATCTCGGCAAAGCCCTTGACGGTCTCCTTGCAGTTGTCCCACAGGCTTTTCATGCGCGCTTTCATCTCGCCGCCGTCGCTGTCCTTCACCGCGGCGAGGCGCGGGAACGCGATGGTCACGCCGCGCGCGGCGTCCCAGCCCTCTGCGGTCTTCCCCTCCAGCGCTTCAAGCTGGTAGGACGCGTCGAGGAACGCGGGCGCATACTTCTGGTTCAGCGCGCCATTCGCGCACATCTCCTGCGCCGCGCGCTGCAAAAGGTCTTTGCAGTGACGCGCCTTGCGCCGCACCTCGTTGAGCAGAATTTTTCCATAGGGCGTGTCCTCGATCTTATCCGGCACAGCGCGCCAAAACGCGCGCTGCGCCTCGAGCCATCTGTCCTCATACGGCTGCGCCTGCAATTTTGCGTGCAGCTCGAGCACTAAGTCCTCAAGCGCGCTGTCGTCGCGCCCCGCGCCAAGCGTGTCGGCGAGCAGTGTGCCTCCGGGCGTCAGACAGTCGTAAAAATCGTCCAGCGTGCGCGCGAGCACGCGCTCGCGCAGCACTTGCGCCTCGTTCTCGTCCAGTACGCGGAAATCGGGCCGCAGCGCGTGGCCGCGCGCGTCCTCGCCGAGCAGATGGCAGTTTTCGCGCAGAAGCGCGGTGCAGAAGGCGTCCACCGTCTTGATGTCCGCGCGGTAGACGCGCAGCATTTGCTGCCGCAGATGGTAGTTGCCGGGGTCGCGCTCCATGCGCTCGGTGAGCGCCTTGGCGATTTTGCCGCGCAGCTCGCTCGCCGCGGCGCGCGTGTAGGTGATGATGAGGAAATCGTCAAGATTCGCGCCCTCGCGCTCCACGTAGGAAAAGAGCCTCTCGACGAGCACCTTTGTCTTGCCCGAGCCTGCCGCCGCGGAGACGAGCAGACTGCGCTCGCGGCTGTCCACCGCCGCTTGCTGTTCGTTTGTCAGCTTTTCAGCCATTTTCGTGCGCCCCCTCTCCGTTCACCTCGTCGATGTACTGCCAGAATTCGTCGTTTTTCGTCGCCTTGATGTATTCCATGCGGTCGCTGCCGCAGCCGTTTTCAAAGTGACACGCGCTCGCAAACTCGCAGTAGGTGCAGGCCGACTGCTGCGGCGTGCGCGCGTAGGGGTCGGCGTCGATGTTGCCCGCGAAGACCCCCTGCGTGATTTCATGTAAAATATGGTCGACGTATTTCGAGAGCTTTCCGAGCTGCTCGGCAGAAGCGAGACTTCCCGTCACCGCGCCGTCCCTTTTCACCGCGATGGGCAGGTAGCTCGGCGATTCGAGCGCGCTGTGCTCCATCGCCTGCAGGACCGTCGGGTCCTCGAGCACCATGCCGCTGCGGCGCAGCTCCTTTTTGAGTGCTTTTTCGATCTTTTCGGGCTCCGTGTCGCGCGCGCAGCGCAGCATCGGCTCGCGCGCGGGCGTATAGAGAACTCCCGCGGGAACAATCTCGTGTCCGCCGAAAAGCATCTGTCCCTCTTCTTTAAGCGTAAAGAGGTAGAGCAGCATTTGGAGCCCCAGCCCGTAGCGCAGCTCGGCGAGGTCGAAGCTCTTCTTGCCCGTCTTGTAGTCCACGACGCGCAAATATAGCTTGCCATCGTGCAGCCAGCCGTCCACACGATCGACCTTGCCGACAACGCGCGCCGTGCCGTTTTCCTCGCGGATCGTAATGGCGGGCAGCTGCCCGTCCGCACCAAATTCCAGCTCAAATGCCAGCGGCTCAAAGTCGGAGCTTTGCAGCTCCTCGCTCACCTCGTCCATGATGCGCTCGACCGTCGCACACAGGCGGTTGAACAGATAACGGAAGCGCGCGCTTTTTTCGCTCAAGTCCGGCAGCACGCGGTCGATGTATTCCTCGATCGACGCGCGCACGAGCGCGTGCAGCTTGTCCTTCGATAGCGTATGCAGTCCGCCGCACTCCTTCGCCTGCCGCAGCGTATGCTCCATCACATCGTGCACAAACGTACCGATCTGCGGTGCATCAAAGCCCGCACCCGTGCGCTCCCTGGCTTTCAGCCCGTAGCGCATGAAATAGGCAAAGTGACATGAGCGCGCCATGTCCATGCGCGAGGCGGACAGTGTCACCGCGCCGCCGTAGAGCGCGTGCACCGCGTCGCGCGACAGATGCCCGCGCGTATAGCGCGAAGCGTCCTTCATCGCGGCAAGCGCACGCTCCGCGTCGCCCTGTCCTTCAAAATACTGCCACAGCGCGCCGCCGATATGTTCGCCCGCATACTCGAGCGCCGTCGACTTTGCTGACAGGCGATATTCCTTGTCAGCGTTCTCTGTTTCGACGCTGATCGACGGCAGCAGACGCGCGATGCGCCCGATGACGAACGACGGCCGCTTCTCCGCGCCCTTTCCGTCCGAAACGGGATAGGACACCGTCAGCTTTTCCGTCGGCTGGGCCAGCGCGGCGTAAAGATTCTGAATTTCCAGATGAAACTGCTCCATCCCGTGCGGCGCGAGGAAGATTTGCTGCCTCTCGAGCGCCTCGCGATCCTCGTCGCGCAGCACGCCGCCGCGGTTCTCCGCCGCAGGCAGCACGCCGTCGTTCGCGCCGAGCAGGAACAGCGTGCGCACCGTGTGGCGGTCGTTTCGCGTCATTTCGCACAGGTTCACCGCGTCGAGCGTCACGGGGATCGTGCCCACGCTGTACTGCGTCAGCACAAGGCGCATCAGGCTTGCAAATTCCTCGGCGTCGAGGGTCGTGTCTCCCAAAATTTCCACAAACTGGTCGAGCACACCGCAAAGAATGCCCCACAGCTGTGCCGTTTCCTCTGCCCGCTGGGCATCGCCCGCGGCAAAAAGCTGCTCGGTCTGCGCCTGCAAGGTCTCCGGCAGGTTCACCTCTTCCAAATAGCCGTACAGCGCGCGCACCTTCTGCTCGGCCTCGCCGCTGCCGCCCACGCCTTTTTTTAGGCGCGCAAACGGCCCCTGCACGCGCTCGCGCAGTGCGTTGACCGTCTTGAGCCGCGCCCTTGCCTCGTCCGTCCATTCTTCGCCGTAGCCGTCGGGATGCGCCGACCAGGGCGTCTCGCGCGTCCACATCGCGCCGCGGATCTCCCACTTGAGCGCATAATTTTCCAGAATGTCGCACTCCGCCATGCTGAGGCCGGCGAGGCCGGTCTTGAGGCAGCGGAACACATCCTCGTACTCAAAGCCGCCGCTCGCGGCGTCCAGCGCGCCGAGCAGCAGCGTCAGCACGGGGCTTTTCAAAATGTCGCTGCGGTGGGCATAATAGAGAGGGATGCCGTAGCGGGCGAATACGCTCTCAATCGCACCTGCGTAGGAGTCGAGATCACGCGCCGTGACGGTGATCTCGCGGTAACGATAGCCCTGCTCACGCACTAATTTCAAAATCTGCGACGCGACCCACTCGCATTCACTGTACGCGCTGCCCGCCTCATAGAGCGCGACGGCGTCAGTCGGCTTGGTAAATTCGTCCGCTGCGCCGAAAAAGCAGCGCTCGATATGGTCGAGCGCGCCGCGCACCTCACCCTGCGGAAGAATTTCCTCCTCGCATGCGACGCCGGCATCGCGCGCGAGCGCGTACAGCCGCTCGCGCACGCGCAGGCTCTCGGAAAAGAGCTCGCGGTCCTGCGTGTCGCCAAGGAGCGTGACGGTCACGCTCTTCGCGCGCCGCAGCAGGATACGCAGAATGCGCAGCTCACGCCCCGTAAAATACGAAAAACCGTCGAGGAAAATGTCTTTATTGTCAATATATCCCGACGCTTCGAGGTTTTCCTCCAGCTTTTCGAGCACGTCGCGCGCGTCGTGTCCCGGCGCGTGGAGCTTGCTGAGGTAAATGCCGTAGATGAGCGAAAGGTCGCGCAGCTTGTCGCCGCTCTCGCCCTCGATCTGCGCTACGCTCTCGGATAGCTGCTCGGGCGATACGGCGTAAGCCTGCAATTCCTCCATCACGGCGAGCAGGCTCTCCAAAAATGCCGCGCGCTGCGACGGGCGCTTGTAGACCTTGAGCACCGGCGCAAGCTCCGTGAGCGTACGCTGGAGCGTCAGGAGCTTTCCGCCCGAATCGAGCGTCACGTCCGCGCTGCCGCCGCAGATGCCCAGCACGCGCGAGGCGAGCAGCTTGAACGTCAAGGCCTCGGCATGGCGCGACGCGGTGTCGCCGCAAACACGGCACAGGTCCATCTCCGCCACATGCGAGGCGTGCTCCGGCACGAGCAGGATCTGCTGCGACGAGTCCCCCAGCGCGGCGATCCTTTGCAGCACGCGCTCGGATTTGCCCGTGCGCGCGCGTCCCATCAGTATGTGCAGCAAGCGCCTTTCCCCCTTTTTCTCTCTTAAACTTATCAATATTTTATCCTAATTTTATCATAGTTTTCTTTTTCGGGCAACGCAGAAAACGCCGTACGCATATTTTCGCCCATCACGGGAAGACTACCGAAGACCAAACCATCTTTTTAAGGAGGGAACCTCATGGTCATCGACAAGATCGCGCTGACGCTTGCTATCATCGGCGCGCTCAACTGGGGCAGCGTGGGCCTTTTCGGCTTTGACTGCGTCGCCTTTCTCTTCGGCGGACAGACCGGTATGCTCAGCCGCGTGATCTACACGCTCGTAGGCCTTGCCGGCATCTGGTGTATCACGATGCTGTTCCGCGAGAAAGAGCCGATGGAAAGCGGCGGCCAGGCGTAAAAAATAAAAGGAGAGGGAGTTCCCTCTCCTTTTATTTTTGCGTTAAAAATTATCTTTACCGCTCCCCAGTCGCTTCCGCACCTTCCAGCTCGCGCATTGAGCGACGGAACTGGCGATAGAATGTGAAGCTCGTCAGCGCCACCGCGCCGAAGTCCGCCAAGGGCTCGGCCAGGAACACCGCGAACGCCTTGTCCGCGAAAAAGTGCGGCAGAATATAGATGAGCGGGATGAGCAGGATGATCTTGCGCCACACGGCGAGGAAGAGCGATGTCTTCGCGTTGCCGAGCGCCACAAACGTCTGCTGGCAGGCGATCTGGATGCCGAAAATACCGCTGCACCCCATGTAGATGCGCACGGCCCACGCCGCGTATTCGACCAGCGCGGGGTCATTATTGAAAATCAGGATGAACGCGCGCGGGAAGAGCTCGACCAGAAGCCAGATGGCCATTGAATAAGTAAAGCACGCGCAGCAGGCAGAAGTAGGCATCGCGCACGCGCTGGACATTCTTTGCGCCGAAGTTGTAGCTCACGATGGGCTGTGCGCCCTGTGTCAAGCCCTGAAGCGGCATGTTCGAAAACTGCATGATGCTCGTCAGCACTGTCATCGTGCCGACGGCCATGTCGCCGCCGTAGCGCAGGAGAGATGAGTTGAAGCAGATGGCGATGAGGCTCTCCGTCGACTGCATCACAAACGGGGAAAGTCCCAGCGCGATACACGGCAACACGATCTTCGCGTCCACGTGCAGGTTCTCGCGCTTTAAGTACCAGCGCGTCTTCTTTCCCGTGAGGAACGTCATCACCCACACGGCCGACACTGCCTGCGAGATCACCGTCGCCAGCGCCGCGCCGCGCACGCCGAGACCGAGCACGAAGATGAACAGCGGGTCGAGAGCCGTATTTAAGAGCGCGCCAATGAGCACCGTCTTCATGCTCACGGTGGCGAAGCCCTGTGCCGTGATGTAGGCGTTCATGCCGAGCGTCAGCTGCACGAAGATCGTGCCGAGGGCGTAGATGCGCATATAGTCGAGCGCATAACCGATGGTGTTCTCGCTCGCGCCGAACATCAGTAAAAGCGGCTCGGCAAAGGACTCGAACAGCACCGTCAGCACCAGCGCCGTGATCACAAGCATCGTCAGACAGTTTCCCATGATGCGCTCGGATTTTTCGCTCTCGCCTGCGCCCTCGGCGATCGAGGCGCGCGGCGCGCCGCCGATGGCCATGAGCGACGCGAACGCCGAGATGACCATGATGATCGGCAGGCATACGCCAACGCCTGTGAGCGCGAGTTTTCCGACGGTCTCGGCGGGCTGCATGTGGCCGATGAACACACGGTCGACCAGATTGTAGAGCATGTTGACGATCTGCGAGGTGATCGTCGGCACGGAGAGCGAAAAGAGCAGCTTTTTGACGTCCCCGTGTCCCAGATCTGCGCGCTTATCCAAAATCATCACCTGAATCTTTCGTATTTTTCCGCATAGGTTGTCAGAATATCATGCCGCGGGGCGTTCGTCAAGCAAGCGGGCCGCGAAGCGCTCTATCATGGCATTTCCATAAAGCGCTTTTGGACATTTTTTCACTTTCTCCATTGCTTTTTCCGCGTGGGCTATTGTATAATTTGTTTTACAATCGCACCAGCAGAGCGCCCCGCGTTCCGCTTATCAAACAAATAACGGAGGAATCACCATGAACGAAAAGTTTTCCAAGCTTGGCTTTTATCCTTCCGACATTCTGCTGCCCAAGAAGGATGTCGATATGAGCAAGTGGGCGGTCGTCGCATGCGACCAGTTCACCTCTGAGCCCGAGTACTGGGAGCGCGTGGAGAAGACCGTCGGCGACGCGCCTTCCACCCTGCGCCTCATCCTGCCCGAGGCCAACCTGAAGGCCCCCAACGTCGACGAGTTCATCGCCGACATCAACGCCTCGATGAGCAAGTACCTCGAAGAGGGCATCTTCGAGACGCTCAAGGACTCCCTCATCTACATCGAGCGCGGCCAGAGCGACGGTAAGATCCGTCACGGCCTCATCGGTATGGTCGACCTCGACCAGTACGACTTCACCCCCGGCTCCGGCGCGCTGATCCGCGCGACTGAGGGCACCGTGCTCGACCGTATCCCCCCGCGCGCCCGCGTGCGCCGCAACGCCCCCATCGAGCTGCCCCACGTCATGCTGCTCATTGACGACCCCGAGAAGACCGTCATCGAGCCCCTGACCGCCGCGGCCGACAAGATGGAGAGCGTCTATGACTTCGACCTCATGGAGAACGGCGGCCACATCAAGGGCTACAAGCTCTCCGCCGAGCAGATCGACGCGGTCGCCGACGCGCTGACCGGTCTCACGACCGACGAGGCAATGAAGAGCAAGTACGGCGTCTCCGGCGTCGCGCCCCTGCTGTTCGCCGTCGGCGACGGCAACCACTCCCTCGCCACCGCCAAGGCCTGCTATGAAGAGCAGAAGAAGGGCAAGACGCCCGAGGAATACCTCGCGCTGCCCTCCCGCTACGCACTTGTCGAGGTCGTGAACAACCACGACGACGCGCTCCAGTTCGAGCCCATCCACCGCGTGCTCTTCGGCGTCGACCATGAGAAGTTCATGGAAGAGTTCAAGAAGTTCTACCCCAACGCCCACGAGGGCAAGGGCGAGGGCCACGTCATCGAGGTCTGCTGGAACGGCCACGACGATTTCGTCACCGTCCCCGACCCGAAGGTCCAGCTGGCCGTCGGCACGCTGCAGGCTTTCATCGACGAGTACCTCAAGCAGTTCGGCGGCGAGGTCGACTACATCCACGGCGATGAGGTCACCCGCGAGCTCGGCTTCAAGGAGGGCAACATGGGCTTCCTGCTTCCCGCGATGGGCAAGGAGCAGCTCTTCAAGACCGTCATGGCCGACGGCGTTCTGCCGCGCAAGACCTTCTCCATGGGTCACGCGCAGGACAAGCGCTACTACGTCGAGGCACGCAAGATCCGCTAAAATATCAAAGCTACTGCAAAAAAGCGCCGCAAGGCGCTTTTTTGCTCAGGAGGACGCAACATGAATCTCAAATCCGCAAACCGCTGGCAAAACATTTTGCTCTTCGGCGGCTTCGTCATCGGCATGGTTGGCATTGCCGTGCTCGATAACCTCTACATCGCGATCCTGGGCCTTGCGATGATGGCGATGTCCATCGTCGTGTGGTGGATGTACCACCGCTGCCCCTACTGTCACGAGCAGCTGGGCCGCGGCAATCCCAAGCGCTGCCCGAAATGCGGCGCGTGGATCGCCGACGAGCCGGAGCCCGAGGAGAAGAAAAAGATCCAGCACAAGAAAAAGAAGCACTGAGCGCACAAGGAGGCCGCGATGAACGACAAAAAAAACCTGATGGACTATCGCAGGGCCCAAAAGCTCCAAACACCGCTGCTTCTTACCGGCGCGCTGCTCAGCGGCGTCGGCACAAGTGTCAGCGTACCGCTTGTTATTCTCGGTATCGCGATCATGCTCTTTGCCATCGTGATCGGGGTACTTTACTACCGCTGCCCGCACTGCGGCAGACCGCTCGGACGCATAGGTGAAGGCGGTGCCTACTGCCCCCACTGCGGCAAGGCGCTGAATGCGCCGGTCGAGGAGCCCGTGCGCAGCATAACTGTCCCCGCCTATGCTAAGCTCAACCTGACGCTTGACATTCTTGGCAAGCGCGATGACGGCTACCACGAGATGCAGATGGTCATGCAGACCGTTTCGCTCCACGACGATGTGACCGTCACGCTCACAGACGGCAAAGGCATCACCTGCCGCGTCGACGGCGCGGCGCTTCCCTGCGATGAGCGCAACCTCGCTGTCAAGGCGGCGAGAGCCTTCTGCGAGGCGATGGACTACGGCGGCGGCATCGACATCGCGCTTATAAAGCGCATTCCGTCCGAGGCCGGCATGGCCGGCGGCAGCGCAGATGCCGCGGCGGTGCTGCGCGCGCTGCGCGAGCTCGTCTCCCCCACCCTCACGGACGAGCGGCTCGAGCAGATCAGCGCAAGCGTCGGCAGTGATGTTCCCTTCTGCATCCGCGGCGGCACGCAGCTGGCCGAGGGCCGCGGCGAAAAGCTGACCGTCCTCAAGCCCGCACCGCGCTTCTTCGTCGCCGTCTGCAAGCCGGACTTCCCGATCTCCACACCCGCGCTCTTCGCGCGCGTAGACGGTGTAACGATCACCGACCGTCCTGATACGGACGCCATGCTCGCCGCCATCGAGCGCGGCGACGCGGACACGCTGTGTGCGAACGTGCGCAACGTCTTTGAGCAGGCGCTCGACGGCGAGCAGCGTGAGCGCATTGAGACCATCAAGTGCGATCTTCTCGCCTACGGCGCGAAGACGTCGGCGATGACCGGCTCAGGCAGCGTGGTGTTCGGCCTCTTCTCTGACAAAGCGGCTTGCCGCAGAGCGTGCGAGGCACTGCAAGGCGAGTGCGTCAAAACTTTCTGCGCCGAATTTGTTTGAAAACTCAGAAAACCGTCCATACTCGAAGCAAATTCTTTGAGATGGGCGGTTTTTCGATGAAATGGACGAAATGGGAGCTTTCCCTTGCCGTTGGCCTCGCGGTCATGCTGCTTTACTGCGCTGCGCGCGGCCAGAATACCCTCCAGTGGTGGAGCGCGGCGTTTTCCCCGCTGTGCGACGGCATCCTGACGCAGAGCACCGCAAGCGGTGACGTCGTAGTCAAATCAAAGCTCGCAGAGCTGCTGGCTCTGCTGATGGGTGGAAAATGACATGCTCTGTCTGCCATTTGAGCGAGAAAAAGGGAGTCGGCACTTTTTACACCGGCTCCCCTTTCTATTATCCCTCGCACAGGATGTCGATCAGCTCATCCTTCTGCAAGCCCGCGAAGTAGCGCGAAACGTCCACATCGCCGAGCGCCTTTTCATAGCCCGCGCGGTACGGCGTGCAGCCAACAAAGTGCGCCGCCAGCTCGTCCGGTTCCGAGGCGCTGAAAAAGTCGCCCTTGAATGTCAGGGCCGCGATCTTTCCGTGCTCCACGGTGATGTAGGCCTCGATCAGGCCGCAGCCGTCCACGCGGCGGCGGCGCAGCATCGTGCACGCCGGAGAGAAACCGTAGTTCCAATCCCATGTGGCGTAACGCTCCGCGCGCAGCTTCTCCACCGCCGCAAGGTCGTCCTGCGTCAGCGGGTAGGCCTCGCCCGGATTCTCCTTCAGGATGTTTTCCAGCAGGATGCGGCGGAATTCCGGCAGCGTGACCTTTTCCGGCAGATGCTCGGCAACGTTCGTCACGCGGCTGCGCACCGAGCGGATGCCCTTGGTCTGGATCTTTGTCGGGTCGACGCGCAGCGCCTCGCTGACGACAGAGAGATCCGAATCGAACATGATCGTGCCGTGGTGCATCACGCGTCCCTGGCGGATGTACTGCGAGTTGCCGGAAAACTTCTTTCCGTCGATCGTGATGTCGTTGCGGCCGTTGACCTCCGCCTTCACGCCGAGCGTCGCCAGCGTGCGCACGACCGGTTCGCAGAAGAGCTTGAGGTCCAGCGCATTGCTCTCGCCGACATCTGTAATGAACGTGAAGTTCAGGTTGCCCATGTCGTGATAGACCGCGCCGCCGCCGGAAAGTCTGCGCACCACGCGAATGCCGCGCTCGCGCACGGCCTCTTCATTGATCTCAGCGATCGTGTTCTGATACTTTCCGACAATGATTGCGTTGTCATTCTGCCAGAGCATGAAATACATGCGGTCGCGCGGGAGGCAGTCGAACACGTACTGCTCCATCGCCAGATTGTAGCTCGGATCGGTTGTCATCAGGTCCAGATATGATAGCTTCATGGTCGTGGTCTCCTTCTATCAAGGTCGTTGATTTTCAAGCCTTTTTCAGGGCTGTTATCCTTGTCTTTTCAGCTGCGCACTCAGCCGCCGCGCCATCAAGCGGTGTCCCTCCGGCGTCGGGTGCAGACCGTCGAGCAGCAGCTCCGAGCGGGTCGATCCGTCTGGCGACAGAAAATCCGCGCAGAAGTCGATATACGGCACGCCAAACGCCGTGCAGTACCGCTTGAGCCATGCGCGGTACCCTTTCATTGTCTGCTCTGCCGCTTCAAAATCGACCGCGGCCGCCCACGCCCGCGGCGCATGCGGTGCATCCGCCGGAAGTGGGATGCCAACCATCGGCAGCACGCCCACGGAAAAGAGCTGGTGGATCATCGCGCCCATATTTCCCCGCGCCGCAGCATCGAAACCGGAGTAGAACACATCGTTGCTCCCGCCCATCAGCAGCACATAGGGCCGGTCGGCGCCAAGGCCGCCCTCGCGCAGCTCCGCGAGCACCCCGCCCTGCATGCGCGCCAGCATGCCGCCGGTCGTGTCGCCGTTGATGCCCTCATTAACAAGCTCCCAGCCCGTCTCCTGTGCGCACAGCCGCGTCCACCGCTGAGACAGATGCACGCCGTATCCAAAGGTCAGGCTGTCACCGATGCAGATCAGTTTCGTGTTCTTTCCACCCGCGTTTCTTTCGGATCGATGGTAAGCAGAAAAGCCTTGAAAGTTTACACTTTCAAGGCTTTTCTTGGTGGAGATAAGCGGGATCGAACCGCTGACCTCTTGACTGCCAGTCAAGCGCTCTCCCGGTTAGTGCGGTTACATACCCCCCTAAACCGGGTCAAATAAGTGCTTCAATACGCGGGACACCCTACCCAAAGAATGATTGGCCATTTATCCGCAGATATATTCTTTGACTTCGGTTGCAATGTCCCCCCAAATATCCTCGGGTAATTCTTTGAAATTAAAGTATTGTCCGCCATAGATAGATTGGTAGTTGTAGTTTTCGGGTAGCACTCTCCCGCTCGTTGTCCTCTTGTCATCCCATGCAACTGCGTGCGAATGGAACTCATGGATTAAAGACAAAAGAGTATCAACATCTTCAATCTCCCGATCTACAACATAGTCTTTTGTTGCACGCTTTGCAATCTCTATATCTGCAAACTGGAAACAACCTTGCACATCACAAGTCCCCGGAATTCTCTGTTTGATTGCATTAAGCGCTATGTCAGAATACTTCTGGCACAGCTCATAAAACTGTGTGCTTTCAAGGTTTTCAACGCCTGGCCATAGCAGGTCAATCTGTTCCTTTTTATTTTGTAAAGTACAGTTTACAAGGGACTACACAGAGTAGGTATCTGAC
>OHJO01000413.1_pt1 | contig 25008 bp, 18 predicted proteins | sample 1568561 | NCBI WGS metagenome assembly OHJO01 (sample SAMEA3879556, study PRJEB24766) | human gut metagenome | biome: human-associated habitat; feature: feces | place: USA | collected 1985/1987
GCCGAAGTACAGGTTGGTGGCGTTCAGCTCCGTCTCCTTGCGGGTCTGGTCGTGTTTGTCCTTCCATGTGCGTGTCTGCAGGCGGCCTGTGGCCACCACCATCCGCCCCTTGCCGAAGAACTTGCACAGGAACTCTGCCGTGCCTCGCCATGCCACACAGTCGATAAAGTCCGTGGCGCGCTTGCCGTCTTCCCCCGGCTTGCCGTCTCGCTCCACCGCCAGCGTGAAGCTGCACACCGGCGTGCCGGTGCTCGTTCGCCGCAGTTCCGGGTCAGCGGTCAGCCGCCCCATGATGGCCGTGTCATTCAGCATCGCTCTCAACCTTTCTCTCGATGGATTTCATCAGCTTCAAAAAATCAGCCGCCTGCGGATATTCGCCCGTGTCGTCGCGGGCAACCTCCGCCAGAAAGCTCTGAAGCTCGCGCCAGCAGGCGGTATAATAAATCTCGTTTTGATCACTCCGCATCCCTTTATCCCCACTTTTCCACGATGTTCTCCGCCGCTTCCTTCGTCAGCCCGATGAAGTCCTCGTCCGTCGTGCCTATCAGGATGGCGTTGCCTACGATGACGTCGTTGAAGAGGTACGCCATGTCTGTGGCCAGCCGGTTCACCGGCATCCCCAGCAGCTTGCCCTCCTCGTTGATGATGAGCGTCAGCCCCACACCCTGCTCATGGCTCCATTCGCCCGCCAGCGCCGTGGGCACCGTTTCAATATGGCCTTCTACGATCTCCTGCAGCGTCTTCAGGTTTAAGCTGTCTCCGGGGCAGCAGTGCAGCAGTGCCATTTCCTCGTTCGGCCTGATGATGATCGCATATCTCTCCATGCGCTTTTCCTCCTTCACCAGTTCACGCACAATTCCTCGTCCAGAATTTGAAATGTTCCGGTCGGCTTCTCTTCCGTGGGCTGCAGGTCTTCCTCATCCAGATAGTTCCTGCCGAACTCCCGCATGAAGTCCTCCTTCGTCCAGCCCATCCGCTCCATGGCCATCTTCTGGCCGTAGCGGTGCAGCTCGTCCATGGTCTCCCGGCAGCTGTGCACCGCTTTCTCCCCGAAGATGTGGCAGCTTCCGTGGCACAGGTAAACTGTCAGACCGTACTTCTCGCTCTTCTTGCGGTATGCGCCGCCGAAGATGTGGTGCTTGTCCAGCGGCTCTGCCGTCCCGTTCCTGCCGCACAGCCAGCAGCTTCTTCCTGTGTACATCTTTCTGCCTCCTTCAGGTTTCTGCGGCGTGTCTCTTGCAGCGCCCGTCCACACCTACGCCTTTGAACTTGCCCTTGTTCGCTCTCGCGCGGGCAGCGTCCAGCCGTGCCTTGTCGATGTCGTACTCGAATCTGCCGTTCGCATCCAGCTTGTCGGTCATGCCCCGGTTCAGCTCGCGGTATACGGAAGTCTCGTGCAGTCCCACCGCATCCGCGATGTCGCCCACCTTCCAGCCATCTTTGTACAGCCTTGCGATCTCCATGCGCACCTCGTCATCCATGACCTTGTATTTCAATTCAGTGCTCAACCTTCTCACTCCTTCCGCCCGTTTGAGCATAAAAAAATATCGCAAGTCGAACCGTTTAGGTTCTTCTTGCGATATATTTTACAGGTTGCCGTTGCAAAATGCAATACTTATCGCAAGATTTTTCAATTAAAAAATAGCCAGACTTTCACGCCATGATTTGTGCAAGTTGTTCATTGAACGCTCTGGCTGCCGTTGTCCGTCCCAAAATCTCCCGTGGGTAGTTGTTCATCCAGTCTGCCGCTGCGATGATCTCCTCGTCCGGCACCTCGTCGAAGTTCGTGCCCTTCGGGAACAGCCGCCGGAACATCTTGTTCAGATTCTCGTTGCTGCCGCGCTCATAGCTGCTGTACGGGTGGCAGTAGTACATCTTCGTCCGCTGCCCGCCGAAGATGGAAGTCTCCATGCCCTCACAGTCAGAGAACTCGCTGCCATTGTCCACGGTGATGCTGCGGAAGATTTTGCTGAACAGCGCGCCATACTTCCGCTCCAGTCCGTTCAGCGCCGCCACCACGTTCTCCATGGTCGCGCCGTACATGGGCAGCGTGATCTCGTTGCGGCTCAGTCTCTCCGTCAGTGTCAGCACGCACTTCTTCGTCTTTTGCTTGCCCTTCACAGTGTCCATCTCCCAGTGAAACGGCTCTTCCCGCTGGTTTATTTCCTCCGGCCTGCGTTCGATGCTCTCGCCCTGCGGTGGACGCGATGCCGAGCGCACACGATTGTATCCGCGCTTGGTCTCTCCATGCAGCGGCAGGTCTTTGTTGGTTATGTTCAGAAATACGCCGTTCGTGATGTAGTTGTAGATGGTCTTCTCGCACACGCGCACGGAAAACTGTTTTCCCTCCAGTTCAATGTCCATCAGGACAGCAGCGGGGCTGCGCCCCTCGTCAGCGATCTTGCGCTCAATGTAGTCCGCCAGCGCATAGTCATTCCCCAGCTTGATCGGTCTGCCCTTGGCGGTCTTTCCGTATTCATACTGTTGTTGCGCGATGTCGGCGGAGTAGCGCTTGTCCGTGGTGTAGTCGCCGTTCAGGTGGTCGTACATCACGCCCGGACGCTTCAGCTCCCGGTACACGGTGGTGTAGTTGACGCGCAGCGCGTCCGCGATCTCCTGAATCCCGGCTCCGCCGTTGTACATCTGCTCGATCTTCAGTCTGTCAGTGTAGGTCAGGTGGTGGAACCGCTTGAACTTTCTCTCCATGCCGTGTTTCTCCTTTGCGCTTTCTTGCGCTTATTCTAAAGCTGATTACGGCAGGTGTCAATATATGCAAAATCCCTCCGCCCGCAGGTGGAGGGATTATTCTTTTCCCAGCAGCCAGTCCGTGCTCACGCGCAGCACCTCGGCCAGTATCGGCAGCTCAAAGTCCGGCACCACGCGCTTGCCGGTTTCAATTCTGCTCACGGCCATCTGTCCCAGCTGAAGACCGGCCAGCTGCAGCTTCGCCGCCAGCTCTTCCTGTGACCAGCCCATACGCATTCGCGCCTCGCGCACCCGCTCGCCGCATAGATTAAAGCGATCTCCCAGTGTATACAGCCGCACAGCTCCGCCTCCTCATAATCATCTTTTGCATATTCTTGCTTGAACTTACCATGTCTTCGTGTTAATCTTATAAAAAAGATGATTAGACGGAAAATATTTTTTGGAGGTATACCTATGAAATGGCTCGTATATGGCTGCGGTCTTCTGATTTCCAGCGCCGCGCTTGTTGCTCTCTCCATGTCCGGTGTGTTTCCTGCCCTCGGCGGTATCGGCTCCGGGCTGTTGACAGTCTGCGTCTACTTTCTCGGTGTATATCTCGCGCCGCGCCTCATCATTCATCGCCTTCAGCAGCGTGTTTCGAAAGAGAAGCCCGAAGATATTGTTACCATTGAGCCAAATCGCAAGCCCGTTCGCCGCGATGTCGTCGGCTATCAGCTGGCTATATTTATCCTTGTTTGTGCATCGGTTCTCTTTGCTCTCCGATGCGGCAGTGCATCCAGCGAAGTCGAGCAGCTGCAGGCGCAGCTCGAAGAGCAATATCACGACCGTTATGAAGAAGGCTATGCAGATGCCGAAAGTACCGCCTATGAAAGCGGCTATGATGTCGGGTGTAAAGATGGCTACAGCACCGGCTATGCCGACGGAGATGCTGCTGGCCGCAGTGCAATCCTGTCCACTTACTACAATGAGCTGCGCTTCTTTCGCAACGGCGCTTGTATCGTCACGGAAGAAGGCTATCGTTATCACCACTATGGCTGCCATCACATTGCAGGGCGCGAGTATTGGATATACAACACCGAGTTGGCAGAATATAAAGGCTATTCTCCCTGCATTGATTGTTGGGAAGATGGGCTTTTGACAATTACACTGAGCTGATAACGAAGCAGAACACCGCCGGGTCTCCCCGGCGGTGTTCTTGTCTTATCCCTTCGGCAGTACCAGCCCGCCGGTGTAGCTTGTGCCATCCGGCAGCACGATGCTGCTCTCTGTCTCAGCGTTCAGCGCATCGTAGACTTTCTGCCCCACGCTGGTGCTGTACGGGTTTTTCGCAGGCTTCCAGCTCTTGTTTGCCAGCTGCCACAGTGCAGCCTGCTGCGTCACCGTCAGGCTCTGCCCGCCGCCTGCTCCCGGCAGTACGATACCGTTACCGCCGCCGCCCATAGAATCAATGGCCGCTTCCACCTCTTCCTGCTTGAACGCGCCGTTGCCGTCAAAGTCGAACTTCGGCAGCAGCTCCCGGAATGCGACATACGCTTCCGGTGTCACGCCGTAGCTGTATCCCGTCTGCAGCTTGCTGTACTCGCTCTCCTGCATCATCTCGCCCAGCACGTTCATCTGCTCTTCGGTGCTCAAGCCCGCATCCACCACTGCGCGGTAACGCTGCAGGCCGCTCACGCTGTCCTTGCCGTCCTCCGGCTCCAGTGCGTTCAGGCTGTTTGCCAGCTCATAGGCTGCGTCATCACTCAGTCCCGCCGAAACGAAGCTGTCGTACCATGCTGCCTCCGCCGGAATCTGACTGTAATACTTGAAGCAGTCCCGCACGGTTTCCGCCTGCTCTGCGGTCAGATTCTGACTGTTCACCCAGTGGGAGAACTCCACCGCCTTCTCTGATGCGCCGCTGTACTTCTCGTTGACGGTGGTGTACTCGTTCTGCACCTTCAGGAACGTATCAAAGTCCAGTCCCGCCTGCTCGAATGCCATAATGTCATCGTCTCGGCTCGTGGTGTAGCTGCCGTCTTCCTGCTTCTCGCCGAATAGGCATCTGTACATCTCCCGCTTCTCGTCGTCCGTCAGCGGGCTTTCCGCCAGTGCGGTGCACTTTGCGTTGGATGCTTCTGCTCCTTTCAGGCTTCCCGCGTTTTTAACATCCAGCAGCACCTGCGTCACCGCGCCCATGTCTGCGTCGCTGTCGGCCAGTGCGTCCATCAGCTCCCGTTCCTTGTCGGTTGCCATCAGCCCATAATAGACCACGCTCTTTCCGTCGCCGGAGATGTCTGCGGCCTGCAGCACTCTTCGTTCCGCTTCGGCCTTGCTTTCCGTCTCCGTTTTCTTCGTTCCGCGCAGTTCCTTCAGCAGGTTGTACGCATCTTCTTCCGGCACGCCAGCCTCCGTCATTCCCTGATAGGCGGCAGTCTCCTTTGCGCCAAAGCTCTTGAATCCGCTCTCTACCCAGTCTCTTCCGGTCTTCAGTGAGGTTTTCCCGAACAGCATGGCTTGCCCCGCGTTCAGTGCAGCCTGCCACGGGTCATCGTTGTATACCGGGTACTGCAGCAGATCATTGCCTTCGGCATCCACCGAATAGCTTCCCCCTTTGATCGTTGTGCTCAGTCCTTGGTAAATCTTCTTCAGCTGTCCGCCGCCGAATGGAAGCGCCAGATAGGTCAGCGGGTTCATCAGTTCTTTGCCCGCCGTGGCCAGCTTCTTCTTGGTGCTCCATGTGTCACTCGTCACAGTCTTCAGCAGGTTGTCCCAATCCGGCAGAGCGCTGCTGATCGGGACGCGCCCGCCGCCCAGCACGCCGCCGATGAACGGCAATTCCTCCGCCACATCGCCCAGCGTTTCGGTCACGGTGTCGTAGGCGTTTTTCTTCTCCGTCTCAAAAGACGGCATATCGCCTGTCACAGCACCTACGCCCAGCTCCACAAGGTTCGGCAGCTCATATCCGGTGATGTCGCCCACGGTGTCGTTCAGGATGCCCAGCGGGTCAAGCGCCGGTCTGCGTCCGATGAAATATTCGTAGACTTCATCGTACAGCCATGCGCCGAGGAAGAACTTGAACAGCGCCATTGCCAGCGCCGCCAGCCCCTTCTCCTTGTATGCGCGCGGCATATCCTTGAAGAGATAGCTCAGCTGGTTGTTGACCTCCAGCCGGAACTGCGTGAAGACCTTCGTCATCGGATTGCTCCGATTGAACAGTGTCGGCGTGGAGCCTTTGCTGCGGTCAGCCATCACGCCCGCCGTCCAGTTGTCCGCCTCCGTCATGGCGGCAGTCTCGCTCATCCCGCGCTTCAGGTTCTGGTTGTACCGCGCACGCACCAGACTTCCGGCGGTAAACTGGTCGATATACTCCATCGGCGAAGACATGGTGGCCGATGCTTTCTGTGCCCATGTCCGCACCAGCGGGTCGCTGCCCTTACGGTTGGTCAGGAAGGCAGACGCATCCACAATGCCGTCGTTTTCTTTGAAGCTCTGCAGCGTCTGCCACATGCCGCGCAGCAGTTCCCCACGGTCAAGCATCGCGCCTCCCTGCGTCAGCGGGATGAAGTTGGTCAGCCACGATGCCGGGTTAATGGCCACCATGTTGGCAGCCACGCGGCTCTCCAGTCCCTTCACAAGGTTGTACATGTTTCTGCCCAGTTCCTGCTCCATGTTGCGGTCTGCGCGGCTCTTCTTGTTGGCCAGCAGGTTGGTGTACTCCTCCAGCTCCACCACGAAGTTCGACAGCGCAAACCGCCCGTCTTCGTAGATGCTGTCGATCTTGCTGCGTTTCTCTTCCTCTGTCAGCCGCGTGTCGGCGTACACCGTGTCCACCTGCTTGCGGATGCCCTCGTCGCCGGTGCGGTAGCGCGCCTGCGTCGCCAGTGCCCGCAGCTTCTGGATGTTGTCGGTCTGATAGATAACGTCCGCCACGCCCTCGATGTATCGGTCGAAGCCCTCCACCGCGTCATAGGCCGTGTCGAAGCCGAGGCGCTGCTGTGCATTGCCGAACCACTGGATGCCCGGTCGGAAGGTGTGCGTCAGTCCGTTGATGGTGGTGGGCAGTGCCGTCACCTGTGTGTCAATGCCCAATGCCCTGCCGAACAGTCCCATGATGCCGTCGCCGTCACCCGGCTGGAAATGTGGGAAGTATCCGCTGCGGTAGTTCACTGGCTCGTACCCGTTGCGTACTCTGGCCTCGTTCATCTGCCGGAACAGCTCGTCGTAGATGCTTCGGAACTCCTCCACCGCGTGCTCGATCTTTGCCTTGTCCAGCTGCGGGTTCTGCTTCCACATCTCCTGCACAATACCGCGCCAGTCGCTCAGCGTCTTGCCGTCCCGCTCCGCCATGCGCCCTCTGCTGTTCTCCAGCATCCGGATGTTGTCCATCGCTTCGCCCAGCAGCTGCACGGCGTGCGCTTCAGAGATTTTCCCCGCCTTCTGCATGGCCTTCGTTTCTTTGGTGCTCAGGTTCAGCGCCTGTACCCGCTCGCGCATTTTGTTCTTCAGTCGCGTGGACTTTGCCTGCGCCTCGTGCACCGGTGTGAAATACTCTGCAATGATCTCCTGCGCCAGCTTCTTGTCCTTCACGATGTCAAGGATATTGCGCTCCATCGTTTCGCGGGAATAGAGAATACCAGCTTTCTTGTCCTTCCAGTCGTTTGCCGTCTCTAAGAACTTGTCCGCCTCTTCCCGCAGCTTCGCCCGCTGGCTCCGCTTGTACTCCGTCAGCAGCTTCACCAGCCGTTCATACTCCGTCGTAGCCTCGTATACAGCGGTGATGCCCTTCACATTGTCCGTCTTCGGGTCAAGGTGCTCCAGCTCGATCTCGCCCTTCAGCAGCCGTCCCAGCTGCACATTGTCGTGGTCGGTCAGCAGGTTCTTCGCTTTTGCTTTCTCCGATTCCCACCGCGCCTTCTTCAGCTGCTTGTAGGCTTCTGTGACCTGTTCCGTCGTCATCGGTGTCTCCGCCGCCGCGTTTGCCTTTGCCGCACGCTCGTCAGCATAGCGTTTCACAGTGCGCAGGTCTCCAATGGTGTCTCCGATGGCAGCATCAAAGTCATTCTTCGCCCAGCGCTTGAACTCCTCCGCATCCCGTCCATAGTATTCGCTCAGGGATTTCTCCGTTTTTTCGATGCTCTGCGCCACTTCAAACATGCGCACCAGCTGGTCAGCCGGATGCGTCAGATCATCCGGGAACAGCTCCGGTGCCATGTCCTGCAGCTCCTGATACGCCACATCCACCGGCAGCCCGCCCTCGTTGACGATGCGCAGCCGCCCGAAGGCGCTCTTTCTGAAGTCATTGAAGTCCGCAATGTCGTGCTTGTCTTCCTCCGATATGGTCACAGCCTGCGTGCGAAGGTGATCTTTGATGTCCTTATACTGCTGGTAGAACTCCTCATCCACCACAATGCCCTCGCTGTATGCCTGCTCAAACAGCTCCGCCGCCGTCTCTTCTGAAACGCGCCCGGTGGTCAGGTACTCCTCGCTGATCTGCTGCGCGATCTTCTGCAGGTATTCCCTCTGTGCAAAGCGCGGCACGCTCAGCGCGCGGCTTACGCGCCCAACAAGGGCGTTTTCAGCCCGCTTCAGGTAGCCCTGTGCCTTCTTCGGCAGCGATGTACGGATGCTGTTCTTCTTCTCTTCGTCCTCCGCCGTCGGCAGCGTCGCCTCCGCCGTTCCCTCCTCTGTGACGGAATATTGCAGCGTCCGTTCATCAGTTGGCATGGTGAAACGCTCCACCACCGCATCGCGGTTTTCATAGCTCAGCGGCAGCAGGTTATGCACCCGCACCTCCGCGTCAGACCATGTGCCACCGAAGTCCTGCCCGGTCAGCGTCAGCTCTCCGATCTCGCTCTTGGAATACTTGTTGGAGGAATCGAACAGCAGCACCGGGATTTGTTCCACGCCTGCATTCCGCATGGCCACCGCGCGGTGCCGCCCCTCATGTCCCTGTACCTCTCCGGTTTCGTGGTCGATGTTCAGCTGGATAGGCTGCCACCTTGTGGCTTCGCCCAGTTTCTCCGCGTCCAGTTCCTTGCTGTGCTGCTCCACGATCTGCCGTCCGCCCTCGCTGGTAGTCAGGTTCAGGAAGTCATCCGGTGTCATGTAGGCAATGTACGCCTTCGCATACTTCGGGCTGCTCTTTGCTGCATAGTCTCTCAGATAGGTGTCAATGGTGCTTTCCTTCAGTTTGACCGCTCCGTCATACTCTCCGCCTTCGCTGATAGAGAACCGGATGTCCGGATTGTCTGTCGGGTTTTCGTTGGTGACGCTCTTGATCTGTTCCGGGGAGAAGGCGATGTATACCGCGTCCGGCGTTCCGTTGTCGTCCATCTCGATGTCAGTGGACTTTACGATGATACCGTCATGCCCGCCTTCCTGCGCCCAGCGCTTCAGGTCTCCGTGCCGGATGTCTGCCTGTCCGATTGCACTGCCCCAGCCTTCGTCCTCAATGACAAGTGGGTTTTTCAGGTTCAAATAAACCTGCATGATTTCCCCCTTGCCCTTGTAGCCGGTCGCCTCTCGTGCATACCCGGTTGCATCCTCAATGTATGGGCTAAAGTAAAATCCGAGATCACTGCCTCTGTCTGCAAAGTTTTCCCCGATGTGTGCCTTATCGAAGACCGTAAACTTTGTTCCGGTTCCATGGTAGAGCGTCAGCAGCCGTCCCTCGCCATCCACCGCTTTGCTGTCCTTGAAGAACTCTTGCTGTGCTTCCGTCAGCTGCCTGCCGTTACTGTCCTCGCTGATGGAGAACTTCACCCCCTCCAGCCCGTTCACCAGTGCCTTCCGCTGTTCGTCGTTGCCGGTCTCGTACTGTATGATGTTCACGCCCGTGGCCGCCTTCACCGCTGCGATCTCTTCCGCCGGTGCGCTGGTTGGCGCGATGATGGCCGCCGCCTCGCTGAAGGGGACTACTCTCTGCGCCTTCGCCTCGTAGTATCCCGTAGGGATGTTGGCTGCGCGGTCAATGAGCGCAAGGATGCTCTTGGCGTGCCCGTCGGATATGGCATAACCTTCCTTGCGGAACGCCGCCTTCACCGCCGCCACGGTTTTCTTCCCCTTGGCCGCTTCTGCGATGATGCCGCTCAGGTTTTGCTCCTCCTCGAAGCTGTTGTCGTACTTGTGCATCGTGGTGAGCATCAGATCGTTCACCACACGGTCAAGATAGATGCCGAGGTCTCGCAGCGCCTTCTCGTGTTCCTCTTCGCTCACCGTGCGCAGTCTCGCCTCGTCCGCGTGCATCTCGTCCACGTTCCGATATTCCCGCGTGGCCGTTGCCGCCAGTGTCTCCGGTGTCACGCCGTACATGTTCGCGCCCTTGGCTGCCGCCATGTTCATGGCCTTCACGATGTTCTCCGCCGTGTAGTCCCAGTGTGTCTGTGCAAAGCTGCGTCTGCCGCTGTCGGTCACTGCATCCTCGCCGTTGTAGATGCCCCGCTCGCCCAGCAGCCCCTCCAGCTGTGGCTGCACCCAGTCTTTCACCGTCCGCAGCGCATCGTTCCAGCTTCCGCCCGGCGCGATCATCTCCATCATCTTGGCCGCCGTGGCTTCCTTGTCGATCTCGCCCGCGCTTCCGCCGCTCTCATAGAACTCCTGCGTGCTCCGGATGAAGTCCTCCACCCGGTTAGGGAACACGTTGTTCTTCATGTAGTAGTCGATGCGCTTCTCCTTGGATTCCGGTCTGCGGTTCAGGAAGTTGGCGTGTTCCTCTGCATAGACCTCCCGGATGGCCTGTTCCGCCGGTTTCATCTCTTCCGCCGTCAGGCGCTCGCCGGTCATCAGCTTCACCGCCAGCCGCGCCACTTCCTGTTCGCCCACCGCGTCGAGGTACCGCTGAATGGTCGCGTTGCTGAAGAAACGGTCGAACTGCTTGTCACGGTACACCGGTTCAAGGCTCTTGCCCTCGCTCTGAAGGAATGCCGCTTGCACCTCCGGATGGTTCGCCAGCTTGTCGGCGATCTCTTCCGGCTCCCATCTGGTCTCATTCTCCAATCCGATCTTGCCCAGCGTGCCGCTGCCTTGGAAAACGCCGCCCGCAAACTGGCTGGACAGGTTCTTGATGTTCTCATCGAACGCCCGCCGCGCCTCGTAGTTCACCTCGCGCTCCACCAGCGCATTGTCCTTTGTCGGTGTCCATGCGTCGCCGCCGTACACCTTGTTACGCGGGTCTGCCTCCGGGTCTATGGTGGCACGTGGGAACACTACGCTGGTATCTCCGTACTTCGTGTGCCCCTCCGCCGCGTCCACGATGGCCACGGAAGGGGATGGGATGCCGCCCCAGTTCAAGGCCGCGTCACGAATAACAGACCAGTCCTTGTTGTGTACGGCAATCAGGTCTTTCGTCCGCTCCACCGGCTCGTCGATGGAGAAGCGCTTCTTGACAGGCGGCAGCTTCTCTGCTACACTATCGTCAGAGACGGATGCAGTGCTTCTGGCAGCTCCCGGTGACGGGTTCGTGCTTATTGCTGCATCCGCCTCTTTTTCTGTAAAAGAGGTCGGCTGCAGGTTTAGCACATCGTACAGTGCCATGCTTCCATTTTTCTTCGTGCCTACCACCACGTCCGCCGTGTAGTCGTTTCCGCCCACTCGCAGCAACACATTACCTCTGGCGAAGTCCGTGATTCTGTCCTTGCGCGGATGGTTTAGCCCTTCGTTCACCCAGTCCGTCGTTGCGCGCAGGATTTCGTCGGCATTGTCCGTGGCGCGTAGCTTGTCCGCGTGCAGCTGCGGGTCGTTGTTATAGAGCCACTGCATGTACCGGGAGAAAGTCATCTCCTGTCTGCTTCTGCCGTCAATCTGAATTTCGTTGTTCCCCACGGTGATGCCGTTGGGGAACTTTTTCTTCAGGTTCTCCTTGACGGTCTTCACCCAGTCTGCCTCCGGCACGCCCGCAAGGATGTCCTGTTCCACCTCCACGAACGGCTTGTTGTCCGTGGTCTTTCCGATGGCGTATCCATCCCCACTGTCAGCAAATACCGTGTCCTCGCTGCCATAGTCAGGCGATGTCTCCCGGCGCTCCTGCGCCGTCAGCTCCCGTCGCTTCACAGTGTCCCGCGCCTCGATCTCTCCCGCCGTGTCGCGGTACAGGTCGGTCGGCATCCGGCCTCCGTTCCTCGCGTTGCGGTCGATGCTGTCCCGCAAGCTGTACCAGTCCCATACGCGGTCGCCGTACTGTTCCTCCAGCTGGTCTCTGCGCTCGTCGTATCGCACCCACTCCGGCGGGTCTGGCTCGATCTGCTCCCATGTGTTCAGGTCAACCTTCCCGCGCGGCACCTTCGGTGCCATGGCATCCAGCTCTTCCATAGCCGCAACGAACTGCGGGTCGCTCTCCCGTATCTGCTCATACTGTTCCTGCAGTCGTGCGCCCTCGCGCCGTTCCTCCGCCGTCCTGCTGTCAAATCCGTTTTCCATTCTCCGGTTCCAGTAGGCGGGGTTTGCCCCGCTGGCAAATCCTTCCCGGCTCTGGATGGCGTGCTGCACCTCATGGATGAGAGAGTTCAGCAGCGTCTCCGGTCTGTTCTTCAGGTCGCGGCTCAGCTCGATGCTGTCAAACTTCCGGCTGTATCCGCCGTTCTGTCCGTCCTCCAGCGTGTGGAATGTCACGCTCAAATCCGCCATATCCGGATAGGCTTCAAACAGCTCCGGCGCATCCACCAACTCTCCCAGCGTGGTGTAGTTGGGAATATCCGCCGCGTCGGTGCGCAGCTGCATCCTGCTGTCGTTGATCTCGAAGCGCCACTTGCCGTCCATACCTTCGTGCCAGCCCGTTGCCTTGCGGATGCTCTCCATGTCGGCTCCCGCCTCCTGCATCGCCTGCGCTTCCCGCAGGCTTTCAAGGTTCGCGCCGTTGGCGTTCGCCCCGGCATAGCTGTGCTGCAATCCGCCCAGCCCCTGCTGCATGTCGATCTCCGGGTCATACATGTCGTTGAACGCCGCTTCTGCATCCTCTTCAGAGATTTCCCCGTTTGCCATCTGCCGCTGCAGCGTGTCCATGTTCTGCGCCTGCGCAGCGGCTCGCTGCTGCATGTCTGCGGTGAAGCTGCTCTGTGTCTCCTGCAGGGCACTCTGGTAATAATTCTTTGCCTTCGTCAGGAACGCCCGCTCCTGCGCGTCGCTGTTGCCCAGCTTTGCCAGCAGCTCGTTGATAAACTGCAGGATGCGCCGTCCCAGCGTCCGGTTCTGCTGCACCATGGCGCGGATGCTCTGCTCGTCGGTCAGCAGATACTTTTCCACATACTCCGCCACGATCTCCGAATCAATGGCCGCGTTGTCCGTCAGGTTCTCGCCGTGCCGCGCATACAGTTCCGCCTTCTGCTGCCGCATGGCCTGCAGGTCTCCGCCGGTCTGCCGGATGCGGTTCAATACCAGCTTCTGCAAATCGCTGTAGCTTCCGCTTGCCTCGATGCTGTGCGTCAGTTCGTGGCTGATGATCTGCGCCACCGGGTTCTGGCTGCGTGCGTTGACATAGATTTTTCCGTCTGCCGGGTTGTAGTAGCCGTTGTGCATTCCTCCGGTGCTATCCGCGCCTTCGTCGAAGAACACCACCTCGCGCCCCACGATGTTGGCGATGCGCTGTACCTTGGCGACGGTGTCCTCGTCCACGCCCGCAAGAATGCCCGTGCGTTCCGTTTCCGTCTCGGCTCTCGCAGCCCTCTGCCGCGTTTCCGCCTGTTCCGCCGTCGGCAAAACACCCAGCCGATCAGCCTCCATGGTCTCTCTCAGCGGCGCAGGTTGGTGTTCCTGCTCCGTTGTGCGCTGCTGCGTCTGCGTTTCTGCCTGCTCAGCTGTCGGCAGTTCCGTTCCGCCGGTCTCTTCCGCCGTCGGCAGCACCACGCCTTTCGTCTGTTCCTGAGCGGTTCCGGTTTGTCCTGCAGTCGGTTCCGTCCCTTCCAGCATTCTGGTGGTCTCCGCAAACAGTCTGCCAATCTCCGTATCCGTCAGCTTCTTGCCCTTGTTCAGCTTGTTCTTCAGTTCCTGTCCCAGCTTGTATGCCTCGCTGTTTTCATCAAGGGTCTCCGCCGTCTCGATGATGCTGTTCACCATCTCGTCGCCCATCTTGCGCAGCGTGCTGCCGGTCTGCTGGTATCCGGCGTTTCGCTGCACCGTTCCGATGCCCACACCCGCCGTGGCCATGGTGCCGCCGGATAGTGCGCCGCCGAGGAAGTCCAGCCCCATCTCCGCCGCCTGCTGCGCCACTGCAAGGCCGAAGGCTTCGCCCTCCGTCTTGCCCTCCGCCATATATGCGTCGATGGTCTGCTGCCACTCGCTCTTGTCCTTGGCGATGAGGATGTCGGCAAACAGGTTGATGAAGTCGCTGCCCACTTCCTCCGCGCCTTCCGTGAGCGCATTCTTCAGGATATATTTGATGGCTCCGTCTTCCCACTTGCCTTTCAGCAGCGCCTCGATGCTGAACTTCTCTGTAAACACTTCCGCCGCACCCGCGATGGTTCCCAGCGTGAACGCCTGTGTATCTGTCAGTCCTCTATCCTTTGCGGCAATGGTGGCATCCGCCGCCGCACCGGTGCCCATAATGGCAAGGGACATTCCCTCGCTCAGTGCGCCGCCTCCGCCGAATCCGCCCGTGATCGCAGTATTCAGCAGGAAGTCGCCCATACTCATGCCGGTCTGGTACAGGAAGCTGCCCGCCTGTCCCCAGTTCCCGCTCTGTTCAATGGTCTCCGCCACCTGATTGCGAATGGCGTTGTTGGCGTAGGAAAAGCGGTTGTACGCCGCATTCTGGTCGATGCTTCCGGTGCCGAGATAGTCCGCCGCCTGTCCGAGATAGCTTAGCCCCTTCATCGGGGAAGTCAGCACGCTGAACACGCTGCTGCCCACAGGTGATTCCTTGGCATAGTCTCTCCAGTACGCCTCTTCTTCCTGCCGCTGGCGATAGTTCAGATCGCCCGTCAGGTAGTCATAGTAGGCGTGTGCCGCGTCCTTGCCCTGCGAGGCGTACAGATAGTTGAAGATGGCCACTTCTTCGTCGGTCATCTGCTGCGATTCCGATCTGTTTTCTGTCGCCATGCCGAACAGAGCGCCCAGCGGGTTGCTGTCCCCTCCATAGTTCGCCCCGGCTTGATTTGTGATGTATGCACCCGCCTCGCTGTTGCCGTTGATGTACTCATACAGCGGGTCATCCCAGCCGCTGGCATCGTCACTGTAGTTATCAAACAGAACGTCGAGGTTGGAGCGCTTCTTTCCGTTTGCCGTGCTCTTGTATTGGCTCTTTTCGCCAAAGTCTTCCGCGCTGGTCAGGTCGGCATACTGGTAATATTTCTTCCAGTCCAGCTCCTCCTGCAGCAAATCCGCCGCGCCCTGTGCCTCCGCGATCTTGCCGTCCATGGCCTTGGCCTGCGCCTGCAGCGCCTGTGCCTGCTGGCTCCATTGCATCAGCTCATTTGTCCCGCCGCGCCGGGAAGATACCTTGTTCATCAGCTGCTGCGCCTGCTTCTGCAGCGCCTTTTGCTGCTCTTGCAGCCGCTTCACATTGCTCTGCGCCGCCGTCAGGTCGGCGTTGATGGCGTTCTCGTCCGTTCGGATGGTCTTCTTCCAGTTGTCGAACAGGTTCTGCTGCTCTGTGCTGTAGGCTTCATAATCCTCCGCCGCCTGCTTGTACTGGTTCCACGCAGGCTCATAGGCGGCATAAGCGGCATCCACCGCTTTCGTCGCGTCTTCATACTGTTTCAGCGTGTTGGCATATTCCTGCTGCATCTGCTGCACAATCCCGGACGCAATAGCGCTGCTGCCCGCGTACTGCTGCAACTCCGGCAGCTTCCCACTCAGCTCGTTCAGCTTCGTATAGAGATTGCCCGCCGTCTCATTGGCGTTCTGCAGCTCCTCCGCCTTCTTTTTGGCGTTCGCCTCATAGGTGGTCACGGTGTTGTATTTCCGCTCCATATCCATGCCCAGCTTCGGCCGCGAATAGTATTTCCCATCCGCCGTCGCGCCCACGAGGTAGTTCTGATAGCTGCCGTACTTCTGCTGCATGGCAGTGGAGCGGTTGTACTCGCTCTCCGTTAGCTTATCAGATGCAGCTGCGCGTGCGGCATAGTTCTGCCGCACGCTGCTGTCATACTCGTCTCTGGTTTTCCCGCTCCGCTCGAAGGCTGTGTTGCCGCTGGCAGGGTTCTTCTGCGTGTCTGCCTTGCCCAGCTTCTGATTGCTCCACGTGGAAAAGGTCTGCGCCTTTTGCAGCGTGCTGGTCGTCTGTCTCATTTTGTTGTTGCTCCACTCAGAAAAGGATGCCATACCGTGTCCTCCTTACTTGCTGGCGGCGTATTCGCAGTAATCTTTGATATAGTCCGCGTAGCTGTTGTAGTTCTTTACCTCAGTACCGCCGGTGCCGTACTGCTGCAGCGATGCCTTCCTGCGGCTCCACTCGCTCTTGGTCATCAGGCCGGAGCGCACGCTGCCATCCACACCCGCCGCCTTCATGTAGGCAATGGCGCTGTCGTAGTCGGTCACGCCGGAGATATTCCCGCCGCCGGAATCGCCGCCGCTCTTGGTGAATCCCGCCTGTGTCAGCATTGCCTCCGTAATGCCGGGATTGCTCTGCAGGATGCCGTTCCATGTGTCAGCGTCGATGTTCGTTCCGTAGGCCGCCTTCAGCGCTGCGATGTCCTTCGCGCTCAGCCCGGTCGTCTCGGTCTCCTGCGGCGTTGTGTTAAATCGGTTCAGCGCCGCTGCATCCGGGTTGATGCCCAGTTCCCGCAGTCCGGAGTAGTCGCCGTACTGTGCAGCCAGCTGCGCCAGCTGATAGCGTCGCTCATAGTCCGTCGGGTTGTTGTCGGTGTTGATGCCCAAATTGTTCAGGAACGAATTGTCGCCCAGCTCCGCCGCCGTCAGCGCCTTGTTCATGGCCTCGCTGCGTCTGGCCGTCTGGTTGTTCACCTCGTCCAGCAGCCGCCCATAGTCGAAGCTGCGGTCTGTGTTGAACTGGTTCATATCGTTCAGGTACTTGGTGTAGTCCAGCTGCTCCAGCCCGCTCGCCGTCTGCAGGTCGTTGTTGATGCGGTTGTACTCGTCCATCCATGCCTGATAGTCGAAGGCGCGGTTGGTGTTGTACTGCTGCATCTCGTTGAGGAACTTGTCGTAGTCGCTCTGCTCCGCACCCTGCACCGCGCCGAGGTCAGAGAGCTTCATGTTGTAGTCGTTCATGTACTTGTTGTAGGCCAGCTGGTAAAGCTCCGGGATTTTGTCCGTCATTTGGCTGGCGTAGTAGTCTCCCGCCTGCGACGCTGCGCTCACCGCATAACTGGAAGGGATGCCGCCGCTGGCTGCAGCAGCCGCGCCCAGTGCGTCCTGCGTAGCCCTCTGGCCTTCCCTCGCATACTGCTTGCGGTACTGACTGTAGAGCTGGTCGTTCTCCGGGTCATAGCTGAAGTCCTTCCGGTTTACGATCTGGCCAAGCAAGTCCTGAATGGTGTCATCGTATCGGTTCGTGTACTCCGGCTGCTTCTCCCCGTAGGAAAAGCTGCCGTACCCCAGCTGCTTGTCCAGCAGGCCGCCGATGGTGTCGGCATAGTTGTTTTTGTAGGTCGGCGCTGCGCTGCTCTGGAAGTCCTTGGGGGATAGCGGGTCAAGGTAGAAGTTTGCGCCCCTCTGCCCGCCGGTGTACCCGCCGTAGCTGGAGCGGATGCCCTCCGCGCCGAGGTTGGCCAGCGCCCGTGCCTCGTCCGTGGCAGCGTTTTTGTAGTCCTGCTTGTACTTCAGGATGCTCATTCCTGCGTCCGGGTTCTGCTGCGCCAGCTTCAGGTCTGCGTCAGAGAACTGCCCGCCGAGGCCGCTGCTCTGCATTGCTTTCTGAAAATCGTCGTATGTGTATCTGTTTGCCATAGTCCGCCCCTTTCTTATAGTTCGCTGCCGTTGTACACTTCCCGCACCAGCGAATACAGTCTGCATCCGCCGTTTCCGGTCATCCGGATGCGGAAGTGGTCGCACCGGCGCGGGATGATCGGCAGATAGTAGCTGCGCTTCACTTCCGTCTGCAGTGTCTTTACCGTCCGCCACACGCCGTCGCTGTCAAACTGCATGTCGATCTGCACGCTGGAATCCTCGTCCAGCTCCAGCCGCAGCAGCAGTTTCCCGATGCCCTTCTTTTCCGGTGTCGCCGTGGAAGAGGACGAATAGGCGGTGTATTCGTAGAAGTCCGCCCACTCCGCCTTCCATGCCACCAGCGCCTCCTGCGTCGCACCCTGCGGCACGCTTCTGGCGTTCCCGTTCATCCATAGCTTTCCGCTCGCGTCGAGGCAGTACAGCTCCTCGTTCCAGCCCCAGCCTACCGCCTGCGTGTTGTCCTCCCGGTGCCACAGATTACTTCTGGTGTCGTAGACGAACAGCTGATGTGCCCCCGTCGTGTCCTGAAGCGACACAAAATACTTTGTTCCGTCGCTGCCCGCCACACCGTTGCGGAAGCGCTGCGTGCCAAACGCCGCGCTGATGCTCTGCGGGATGCCGCCGCTCCATGCAGTGATGCCCGTCCTGCTCAGGTAGAACAGCGTCTCACCCGCGATGGCAAGGCTTTCGTCGCTGCCTTTCTCTACGCCCAAGGACGCGCTGCCCATCACCTGAAAATTGGACGGCTTATCTCCGAACACCTTGTAGATGTGTTCCTCCTTGAAGAAGCACGGGTATCCGAGGTAGCTGCAGCACGCCGTAAAATCTCCAGTGCTTGCCACATCCACCGCAAAGCTGTCCGTCGCCACGCCGTCAAATACATTCCAGTTGAAGATGTCGCCCAGCTTGCTGGCGTAGATCGTGTCGCCCTTGCATCCCCACAGCCGGTTTTCATTCTCGCAGATATAGTCTAACTCTGGAACCGTGCGGCTGAGTTGCAATGTTTCGCTGTCTCCGCCGTCCGAGATGGTGAAGGTGTTCTCATAGAAGCGCAGGTTGTCCCCGTCAATCTCCCGTATAATGGCGGTCTTGTTGTTCTCCGGATGCGTCGTCGCGCCGGAGATCGTCACCGCGTCGCCCTCGTTGAACTTTGCTCCCGCACCCACAGCGTAGATGGTGTTGGCTTTTGCTTTCTCGCCCGCGTAGGTGCCGTCCTGAATCTTCGCGCTCCCGCTCCAGCTGCTTTCCAGTGCGCCGAAGTCGCCCGTCAGGCGGTTGTAGTATTTCTTGTCCGGCAGGATGACGATGTACGCGCCGAGGCTCGTGAACTTCTTGTGCCCGTCGGTGACGATGCCCTTCAGCTCGCCGTCGGCGTAAAAGCCCGTTCCATCCGCCCAGTACAGCCCGTCGTGGGCATATAAACCGTTCGGTTTCGTCAGCGTCCGACATGTCCACCGCCTTGTGCGCGGGCTTAAAAGGGGATAGAAGTCGCTCGTCAGATTCTCCATGTCCCACAAGTCTCCGTTCTCTGCTGCGAGCGTGTGGTTGTATCCGCCGAACTTTACCTGCTTGCGCTTGCTGATGCCGTCGCCGTAGGCCATGGATGGCAGCCCGGTCGCCATTATCCCTCACCTCCGAACATAATGAACTTCTCCAGCGCTTCCAGCTGCATGGGCGTGATCTTCTCCGGCACCGGCGCGTGCTGCACCGTGAAGTCATCCTCCACCTGCGTCATGCCCAGCGCCCTGCGTTCCCTCTGGTATCCCGCCGCCGCGTCTGCGTCCCGATAAGGGAAGGTGCCCCGCTCCGTCCATTTGATATTGCCCTTTTCGTCCTTCTCCGCGTACTTCTCCGCCAGCTTCAGTTCCTCATTCTGCAGAAACTCCACATGGCTCTGCAGCTGCTTCTTCACCATCATCACAGCAAACGCCGTCTGATAGTCCATTTCCTTCTGCTGCAGCTGCACCGCCGCCAGATAGGCGTTCGCGCATTCGATCAAATACATGCTTTCCCTCCTTAGCTGCTGCTCACTTGAAGCAGCGTCCCGTTGACATACACATCTCCCGTCAGGTAGATGCCACTGTCTCCTCTGATGGTCATTCTCGTTCCCGCATACAGGAACACGTTCTCGTCCGCCTCCATACTGATGCCGCTGGCACTCTGCAGCTTCATGGCAAAGCCCACGCCCTGCACATAGTTGGTGTAGATGAACATGCGGTATGTGCGCTCGTACTCCGTGCCCGCGCCCTGATCGTCCAGTCGGATGCCGCCCGCCACATAGTTGGTGTTCAGGTAGCAGAACTCGATCTCGCCGCCCACGGTTCCGTCGGCTTTCAGTACGCTTTTGAAGGTGCTGCCCTCGATGGTGCAGCCGTAGATGTCGATAGCCTCGATGGTGCCCGTGGTGATGTTGTCCCCGTTGATGGTCGTCCAGCCGCTGGTGGACAGGTCTGTGAAGCTCACCATGCCGGAGAAGCTGATGGACTGGCTGCTCAGCTGCACGCCGTTGGCCAAAAGCCGAATGGTGGAGCTGGATGAGCCGTTGGTCACGCTCAGCGTCATGCCGTTCACCGTCTGCGTCAGGGAAGAGATGTTCCCCTCTGCGTCCGAGATGCGGCTTGTCAGGCTTGTGGCCGTCTGCTGCAGGGTGGAGATGCTGCCCTCCGCGCTGCTGATGCGGCTTGTCAGGCTTGTGGTGGTGGCGGTGAGCTGCGTGATGTTTCCCTCCGCGTCGCTCAGCCGCGCGCCCAGTCCCGCCGCCGTCACTGTCAGCGCCGCGATATTTGCCTCGTCATCCTTCAGCTGCACATACACCGGCTCCGTGATGATGTTTGCGATCTCCTCCAGCCCCGCTTCGTTGAAGTTCTCTTTGTCAAGGTTTCCCATGCTGTAGCGCAGCTGCTCCAGCAGCATGTAGAGATAGCTTGTGATCTTCTCAAACTTCTCGTTCGTGCTCTGCTCCTGCGTCAGCGTCGGGAAAGTGGTGTCTGCCGTCAGCAGGTTTGATGGCATCTTTCATGCCTCCTTTCGCGCAGAAGGCGGAGACCGGCGGAATGCACCGGCCTCCGCCGCTCTCTTAGTCCTTCACCGCAGGCTCCATGCCCACAGCCTTCAGCTTGCGGTCAAACGCCCCGCCGCGATACTCCAGTACAAGAGTACGCACCATGTCGTGGCTCAGGTCGATGATGTCCTCGTTGCCCGTCGGGTCGCTGCCGTCGCCGCCGAGGATGTTTGCGTCCATCAGCTTTTCGATGATGTCGTGGAACTCCTTGTTCTTGATGTCCCGCAGCCGTTCGTATCTCACCATGTTTTCTTCCTCCAGTCTTTCGTTTACTTCCTTTGCGATCTGCCCGTGATGCTCGTACAGCCAGTTGCCAGGGCAGGACTTGTTTGCAAACCATCTGTGCACGGTCATGTTCTGCCGTTCTACCTGACCTACGAGGTTTTGATCTCCCTTCCACCGCAACTCAGGGATGTGGTTCCGCTTGCAGATGTCCACCAGCAGCTCGATGAGGCTCTTGTATGCCTTTTCCGTGATCGGCCACGGCTCGCCCTTCGCGCAGTTGGCCACCTCGATGGTCACAGCGCGGTTGTCGTTGCTCCTGTTGGATGTGCACCAGCTCGCGTATCCTTCCTCAACGTACATGCCGATGCGCCCGTCGCTGCCGATGCCGTAGTTGCTGCTGGATTTGCTCGTCTGGAACATCTGCCCGCAGCTCTCCACGCTCAGGTTCCCCGCCATGCAGTGGATGCTGATAGTGTCGATTGCATGGTTTCGCTTGCCGTAGGTGTACGGACTGAGCTTGGTGTAGCACACCAGCTTACTGTTGCTCATGGTCTTCCTCCTTGCCGGGTGTCGCGGTGCTCAGCATGTCCTTCAGTTTCTTCAGCACATCCACCGCATACGCCGTGAACGCTGCCAGCAGCGCGATATGTACCGCCGTCATCAGGTTCACCGTCTGTCCCTCCGCCTCGATGACCAGCAGATCAGGGTTCAGCCAGCCTGCGTAGTACACCGCGATGAGCGACGCAGCCACCACGCCGCCCTTGATGCAGCCGTTGCGGAACTTCATCATGTCCCATGTGCCCTCCATGAAGGCGTTCACGCTGCCGAGGGCGATGTTTGCCGCGATCAGCAGCACCAGCCCGATACCCAGTCTCACGATTGCAATGTCCGTCATGGTCTTGCTCCTTTCATAAGTCCGTTACCTGTTCTTCCTTCCTGCCGATACCGCCGAAGCTCTCCCGCTTTTCAAACAGGCTCTTCACGCAGTACAGCAGCACCACGCCGATGATCTCCGTCACCGCCGTCCGGCTCAGGCTTTCCGCAATCTCCGTCCTGCCGAGGAAGGCGAGGGCGTAGCTGCACCACACCCAGCCGATGCCGTTGATAAGGCATGCCCACACAATGCGCTTGGTGGTCGTTGTCTTACTTGGCCGTCTTCTCTGATGCCTGCCCTTCATGCCCCTCTCTCCAGATCGTCGATGCGGTGGTTTGCCACCTTCAGCTTTTCCTCGAAGACCGCCGCCGCCTCTTCCAGATGGTAGGTGCGCTCCACCAAACCGTTGTGCTTCGCTACTTTCTGCTCCAGCTCCTCCAGCCGGTAGGCGATGAGCGCCGCGCTTTTCTTGTTTGCGAAGTACGCCCCCGCCATGGTGCCGATCAGGCTCAGCACAGCCACAATGACCGTCTCCGTCATGCCGTCGCCTCCGTCCATCCATACGCACCCGGCTCCCACACGTTCGCGTCCACATCGCTCGTCCAGTGTTTGCCGTTGTGGCTCACCTTTGCGCCCTTGGCGTAGGCATCTGTGCTGCCCACCGGCTGGCTCCACTCCGGCCATTCCTCCGCCGGGTCGGAGATGCCCACCCACAGCGACGGGCTGTCCTCCGGTTTCCAGTCCGCCTGCGAGGTGTGCGCCTGCAGGCATTTGTAGAGCTTTCCGCCGCGTTCCCTGATCTGTCCTGCGGTGTAGGCCACCGGGTACGCCCACGGGCTGAACAGCTCCGCGTGCTCTCCCGCCGTCACGCCGTCGATGTCTCCCCTCTCTGTCATGGTGACAAAGGCGATGCCCACCGCCTCGCTGCTGCTCTGCAAAACCGTGCCGGTGTCCTTCTCAATGAGCTGCACTTCCTCCAGTTCATCAAGCCCCGTGTGCCCCATCAGACGGTATACCGTGCCGTCCACGGCCACGCCCTGTGCGTCCTCCTCTTCGCAGAGGATGTAGAAGCCGTCCGCGTGCCTGCGGATGTAGTTCGGCTTCTCTGTCAGCGCGATCACGCCGCCGTCCTTTCTGATCTCGTACATGCTTTCACGCTCCTTTTTCCATCAGTCGTTTGTAGAACCTGTCCATCCGCCGCAGCACACAGGCTGCGGGATTGTCTCAGATGCTGGATTAAAAGCAGAAGCCGAAGGCCACGCCAATCGCACTGCTCGCGATGCCGTAGTCGGCGTTGCCGTTGCTGTTGACAATGCAGAAACGCGCGGAGTCGCTGCCATACGGAGAGCGCTCCCACCAGTTGTACGCGCTGCCGTTGTAGTTCTTCACCTTGCTGTTGCCCGCCTTGTAGTAGTCGTACTGCGTGCCCTCGCCGCTCTTGGAATAGCTGACGCTGCCGAAAATCTCGATCTCGCTCAGCAGGAACAGCTTGTCCGCCGTGGTGTTAATGGTGGCGCTCTGGCTGCCCGCCGAGGTCATCTTATCCACCTCCCGGATGCCGTTCTGTACCTCCGTCGGCATCAGCGCCAGAATGGCGGGCAGGTGTGTGCTTCGCATGGCGCAGCTCGTCCAGCCGCCGCTGTTGGTGTTGGAGCTGTTCATGTTCTTGGTCTCGCCGTAGCAGTCGTGCAGCTGGAAGGTCAGCGGTGCCTTCCCGCCGGATGCGTAGGTGTCGTGGTTCTTGCCGATGATGTCCACCTGATAGCTCGCACCGTTGATGGTCATCGTCTTGCTGTTTCCCACCACCCATGTGCTCGGCACGCTGCCGCTATGGCACGCTGCGATGATGGCAGACCAGTCGTTGTCCGCGAAGTTGTCCTTCAGGAAGCTCACCGTCACCGCGCAGGTCTTGTTCGCCGGTGCGGTGTAGTTCGTTCCCGCCGCCACACTGATGGTGATCTTTGCGCTGCCGTTAGCCTTGCCCGTCACCGTCACCGTATTGCCCGATACGCTCACCGTCGCCGCCGCCGTGTTGTTGCTCACGGCGCTGATCGTGCCGTCGCCGCTGCGCGTCACCGTGATGGTCTTGCTCTTCGTCGTGGTGTCTAGTGTCATGCTGTTGGGGGAGATGGAGAGGCTGCCCGCCGCCTTCCTGATACTCCAGCTCACGCTCTTCGGCGTGGTGCTTCCGTCGCTCCATCGGTAGGTGCTCTTCGGCGTGAAGGTCGCTGTGTAGCTCCCTGCGTTGGTGCCCGTGGTCGTGCCGCCTATGGTCAGCTGTGCCGTGTTGTAGTTGTTCCATGTGGGGGACTGGCTCCCGCTCTGGCTCGGCACCGTGGAGATCGTCTTCCGGTTCACAGTCACGCTGGTGGTGGCCGTCTTGGTCACGTTCCGCTCCGTGTAGCTCACCGTGATCGTCTGCGTGCCCACGGCATTAAGCGTCGCCGGGCTGCAGCTGTAGCCCGTCACATTGGCGGTCGCTCCGTCGGAGTATGTGGCCTTCACCACCATGCCCGCGCTCTGGAAGCTGTCGCCATACTCATAGACCTTCTTCGTCGGCTGCGTCGTGATCTCGATCTTCGTCAGCCGGTGGATGACCGTGATGGTCTGCTCCGCCGTCTTCGTCACGCCGCCCTCTGTGTAGCGGATGGTCACCTTCGTTGTGCCGTCCGCCAGCGGTGTATTCGGCTCGTAGCTATAGCCCGTGCATTTCAGCGTCGCGCCGTTGCTGTAGGTCGCAGTCACCACCATGCCCGCCGGGTCAAAGGTCTCGCCCTGCGTGTAGGTGGTCTTCGTTGGTGCCTTCGTGATGGCGATGCCGGTCAGCTTGATGCCGCCGCCTCCGCCTCCCACCATGTTGAATACCAAACTCATGCCGTTGCCTCCGTTCTCAGAATGTTCACGGTCAGATTGGCCGTGGGTGCTTCATTGCAGTGGAAGGTCATCTTTCCCGCCGTGGTCACATCGTCGGCGTAGATCACCGCCTCTGCGTAGCCTGCAAAGCTGTGTCCCTCAGGGCATACCGTGTAGGCGTACCCGCTCGTGACGAACTTGCTGTTGCTCACAGTCTGCGCGTTGCCGCTCCATCCCGCCGCCGTCAGTGTCACCGTGAAAGAGACCGCCTTCCCGCTCTTTCCGTTCCAGCTCGTCCGCTCGCTCGCCGTGATGTGCACGGTGGTGTTGCCCTCGTGATCGTCGAGGTTGCCCTGCACGGCTGCCGCAGCGCCCGCTGTCTCTTTCCCCGCAAGTGCGGTACGGATGTCGCTGTGCGCCGTACCGGAGCTGTTATGCGCCGATACCGCGCTTGCCGCCGTCCCCGTCGGGT
>OHJO01000421.1_pt1 | contig 24650 bp, 20 predicted proteins | sample 1568561 | NCBI WGS metagenome assembly OHJO01 (sample SAMEA3879556, study PRJEB24766) | human gut metagenome | biome: human-associated habitat; feature: feces | place: USA | collected 1985/1987
CTCTCTTTCGACAGCCGACATAAAAGCGGTGTCGAAATCGGCGTTCTCCGCCGCTATCTCTTCCAGCCCGAACGCCGAAAGCGCGTCGAGCAGTTGCCTTTCCATCATATCGAACCCGGTAAGACAGGCTTCGTCGGTGATGTACTTTCTGGCAAGCGCGCAGTTGTCCAGCACTCCGAGAAGTTTCTCGATGACCATAGACTTCCCTAGCGTTTTCATTTCCTCGGCAAGCGCCGCGTTGCGTTTGCGATAGTTGTCGAAGTCCGCCTGCAGGCGCAAGGTCAGATTTCGCGCGGAGGTCGTCTCCGCCATAAGAGCGCCTATCCGCTCTTCCAGCGCCTCAATGTATTTGTCGTCGCCCATCGCCTCGCGGTCGAGTTCGGTTTGCGCCTCGGATTCCTCCTTGGGTTTCACCTGTTCCTCCGCCTTTTCGGCACGGGTGTCCTTGATGTCCTTACTTTTCATCTTTGCCGTCCTTTTTGTCGTCGTCGGCGCCCAGCACCGTATTCAACGTCTTTTTCATATAATCCAGCACGCCGATGACCTTCTTGTAGTCCATTCTCTCGGGACCTATGACGCCTGCTCTGCCGACCACCTCGTCGCCCACCTTGTAGGAGGCGGTTATAATCGCGCATTTGTCCACGCCGCTGTCTTCTTTTCCTATCCTCACCGAAAACTCGATGCTGTCCTCGGCGTCCTCGAGCAATTCGCTCATACTGCCGCGGTCGGATATGACCGAAAGGAAGTTTTTGGCGTCAGCCACGTCGTATTCGGGATAATCGAGCATCTTGAGCGCACCTTCCACCGCGAGGTCGTCAGAGTGTTCGGCAACGTAACTGCGTATGATTGCCAGCACTGTGTCGAATATATCGCGGAAATCCCCGATTTGCTCGGCTATTTCCGCGTCGGCGTCAACGCCCGCAAGTTCGTCCGCGCTCCTTCCGCAGAAAACCTTGTTGAGCAGTTCGGCGGCGGACTCGACGTATTCGTGTTTGAGTTCGCAGTCGACGTCGATTGTCTTGTCTGCGATTATGCCCGCGTCCGTGACGATGAGCACAAGCGCTTTGCCGCCCCTGAGAGGTATCAGTTTTATCTCTTCGATAACGGGCGAGGTGTGACTGCTGACGAAAAACGAAGTGTAGTTGGTCACGTCGCTGATTATGCGCGCCGCCCTCTTGCTGAGGTCGCCCACCTCGTCCAGCCTGTCTTCGAAACGACTCCTGATGAACGCCGTCTCCGCGTCCGTAAGCGCGCCGCCTTCCGTCTCTGCGTCGAGGTCGCCGACATATAGTTTGTACGCCGCCTTCAGAGGCACGCGCCCCGCCGACGTATGAGGCTGAGCGATGTACCCCAACGCCTCGAGCGCGCTGAGTTCTGCGCGTATGGTCGCCGAACTGACTTCGGGAAGATAGCGCGATTGAATGTCCGCGCTGGAGACAGGCTGCCCCGTCGCGATATAAGTCTCGACCAAAGCCCGCACAATCTTTCTTTTCCTTTCGCTCAGTTCTTTGCCCATCTTTTCCTCCGAGCGCCTTCGCAATCGCTAGCACTCTCGATGTCCGACTGCTAACAGTATATTTTTACGTCTGCCAAATGTCAATAGTTTACGCAAACTTTTTTCAAATATTTTCGCGGGCGCGTGTAAAATCTTAATTAAATCGGGCGTGCACGCTCGGGGCGCGCCCGCTGCGCGCGCACATACCTGCACAAAGGCGGCGGATACAGGATGCAAATCGTCGTGTTTCCCGCGATTTTCGCTCCCGCAGGGATTGCCGCCGTATTGACTGCCCCGCGTTTTCTGCTACAATCAAACTCGGAGGAACCGATATGGAAAAAAGACCCGTTGTGCCGCTTAACTGTTTTTTCAAAGGAAGTTACAACCCCGTTTACGAAGCCGAGATAAGAAAAGGCAAAGAAAAGTGCTACCGCTACAACGCACTATCTCCCAACGACACCGAAGAGCAACGCGAAATACTCTCTTCTTTGCTGGGAAAAATGGGAGAAGAGGTCATCATCGTGCCACCGTTCTGGTGCGATTTCGGATATAACATAGAAGTGGGCAGCCGCTTTTACGCCAATCACAATTTCATAGTGCAGGACGGCGCAAAGGTCACTTTCGGCGACAATGTTTTTATCGCGCCCAATTGCACAATTACAACGGCGGAGCACGCAATAGACCCGCAAATGCGTGCCGAGGGAACCGAAATATCAAAACCCGTTACGGTGGGCAACAACGTGTGGATAGGCGTGGGCGCAACCGTGCTTGCGGGGGTAACAATCGGCGACAATTCCGTCATCGCCGCGGGCAGTGTGGTTGTAAAAGACATTCCCTCGGACGTGCTTGCCGCCGGTGTTCCTTGCAGAGTTGTCCGAGCCATTACCGACGAAGACAGAATGTTTCAAAAACACAACATTGCGCCGCCGATAAAATAATCGGTCCTCAATATCAGCGTTCTTTTAGAATATACAAAAACGCCTCTTTTCCGCACCTAACGCGATAAAGAGGCGTTTGTTGTGTCGTTTGTTTTATATATAGATTATAATCTATTTATTGTTACTTGTTTTTCTTTTTTTCCGCTATCCTTCCGTCGACTTTGACCGCCGTCGTTGACCGCATTGCGCAATTGACGGCACTCATTTTTTCACGATTCTTTTTTCTCCGCGCACCACGGGAGGTTGCGCCGCAGGTCGGACTCCTGCCAAAGCGCGCAGAACGTCGGGGAGCAATTCTTCATATCTGGTCAAGCCTTTTCCCAGTATCTCTCCGAAAGAAACCGTCGCGTTTTCGTCCGCGCCGTCCGAAACAACTTTCAACGAGAATACGGGAATATTGTTGCGCTCCGCCGCAAGACAAATACCCGCAAGTTCCATTTCGCATATATCGGCGCCGAAAGCGTCGTGCAGATATTTCTTGGTCTCCGAATCGCCTATGAACTTATCACCGCTTGCGACAGTCACTTTGCGCAGGGGAGAGGATAGTTTGTTCTGGACGCGCTCGGCAATTTCGCGACTCGTTTCGAAATATACCGAATCGCGGTTATCGTACTTGCCTACCGGTACGTTGTCCACCGCCGTAATATCGAATTGATGATGTACGGCGCGTTCGGCAATCACCATTTCTCCTACCGGAATACTTTTGTTGAGCGAACCGACAAATCCGAAATTCAACACGGCTTCTATGTCGAACAGGTCAACCAGCATTTGCACGGCAAGAGCCGCTCGGATTTCTCCTATTCCGGAATTGGCAAGATAGACCGTGTGCCCCTCGGCCTCGATTTGAATTATTCTCACTCCCGCTATGAAATCTTCCGCCACAATGCCGCCGAGTTTGTTCATTACGGGCAATGTTTCTTCTGCCATCGCGGTAATTATTCCGATTCTCATAATTCCTCCTGTTGTCAAAATTTTATCACCGTTGCCGCCTGCGCGCAATACGCAAACTTTTGCAGAAGTCGGACAGATGCTGTTTTTCTTTATGTATTTCCTAAAACGCGACTTTATTTGTCGAATTTGCAATATTAACCGCGTTTTATGACAATTCTCATCATCGAAATACGTTCAAGTTTGTTTTCGGTTTTTTTTAATAGCGGTTGCCTTACGCGCGTGTTTTTGTTATTATTGGCGTATGAAGTTCAACTGGAAACGTACGTTCCTATGCTCTTTGGCATTCGGGTGGATTTCCCTTTTCTGGGGAGCGTACGACGCAATTCTCCAGACTATGGACTACGGCGTGTTCGGCCTGAATGAAGTGTGGCACGGCGTTATCATAGCGATGGACAACATTCTCGGGTTGATACTTCTTCCTCTGTTCGGCAGACTGTCCGACAACGCCCGTTCCAAATTCGGCAACCGCAAACCTTTTGTCGTCATCGGCACGATTATTTCTATGATAGGTTTTGCGGGCGTTTGCGTCTTTGCGTCGCTCGGCAAGGATTATTTTGTCCCGTACGTCATCTGCCTTATGATTACGCTTGCGGCAATGGCGGCCTACCGCAGCCCGGCGTTGTCAATCGTGCCCGACCTCAACCCCGACAAATTCCGCAATGCGGCAAATGCGGTGAGCAACGTCGTTTCCGTAATTCTGACGGTCCTTGCCCAGTTGTATTACTACGTCTTTATGATGTTCGAGGGCTACTACGCAATCGGCGCCGCTATCATTGTGACTACTGCGGTTATGCTGGCGTGGTTCTGTTTCTCCGTCAAAGAAAACAAATTCAAAGTTGACGCCGCGGTTGAAAACGAAGAGGCGGAAAAACAGGAGCAACTCGAAGAGGAACAACGCAAAAAAAACAGCGCTCTGGTTTCCGCCGAGGATATTACGGCAGAGCAGGAGATATCCACCACCGCTTCCGCCGCTCTCGAAATGGAATCCGTAGAGCAGGAGTCAATACTTCAACTTCCCAATATAGATTCCGCCCTGTCGCACGGTTTTTTCAAAACCAGACAGGAATCGGAAGATGCCAAAAAGAAACGGAAAAGTTTCCGAAGCGGGCTCGGGTTCAACAGAATCTGCATACTTGCTGTCGTGTTCTGTTTTTATATGGCGTATAACGCGCTGGCTTCCAACTTCACTACCTACGCGCAATATATTCTCGGATTCAAACAGAACGAAGCGATTATTCCTCTTATTCTGGCGCAGGTTGCGGCAATGGCGGCTTTTCCGCTTGCCAGTATACTTGCGAGCAAAATCGGCAGAAAAATCACTATGATGATTGGTTTTGCGATAATGACTGCCGCTTTCGGAGCGAGTTTCCCATTCACCTCTCCGTCACCCGTACTGTATGTTTTGTTTATCATACTGGGCATCAGTTTCGGCCTGGTAATGATAAATATTTATCCATTCTTCCTCGAGACCACAAAATCGGACCGTATAGGTTCCGACACAGGCATTTTCGCCACTTCTATGACGCTCGCAATGGCCGTGACGCCGATTCTTTCCGGCGCGCTTATTTCCGTTGCTGACCCGTGGTTCGGCGGGTGGGAAAATGCGGGGTTCAGGATGTTGTTCCCATACAGTATGGTTTTCCTTGTCTTCGCGTTCATTATTACCGCTATGATTAAATCCTCTCATATCCCCGGCAAAAAGGACGCCGTGACAAGATGAGTTCCGTCGACCTTTCGCCTTTATACGATTTTGTCGCGGCTATGAACGTTTCGTTGTCGGAGCAACAGGCGTTGTCTCTTTCGCGTTTTTACGACATTGTCTCCGAAAAGGGAAAATCTCTGAATCTGACCGCGATAAAGGACGAATTTTCTTTTGTGTCGCGCCATTTTGCCGACTCTCTTTCCGCAGCGCGTATTTTTCCCAGCGGTGCCGAAGTATGCGATGTCGGCGCGGGTGCCGGTTTCCCTTCCGTACCCCTTGCAATAGTTCGTCCGGACGTCTTTTTTACCGCACTCGATTCGACTGAAAAGAAAACCGATTTCATTAAATACGCCGCAAAACAACTCGGTCTTGAAAATCTTTCGGTGGAAACCGGCAGGGCAGAGGAATTCTGCGCGCTTTTCGGTAAATTCGATTTTGTCTGCGCTCGCGCGGTAACCGCATTGTCTCCGCTCACGGAACTTTGTTTTCCTCTTCTTAAAACGGGCGGTTGCCTGGTCGCTTACAAAACAAAATCCGAATCGGTTTTGGATTGTGCCAACGCGCTTGCCGTTCTTCACGGAAGACTGGAAGACACCGTCGAATACACGCTTCCAGACGAATCCGAGCGTGTTCTGTACGTAATCAAAAAACTTTCTCCTACTCCGAAAGGTTATCCGCGTCGCTGGGGTCAGATAAAAAACAAACCTTTGTAATTTAAAAAAACGACGTTTAACACGCTGAAACATAAAAATAATCCCGCCGTTTTGGCGGGATTGTCTTTGTTTTTTCACAGTTTTTCGTTCATCTTCAGAATTTGTACCAGCGCGTGAATCCTGTCGATGTCGTCTTCGCTGAAATAGTCGATTATTATTCTGCCTTTCTTATCGTTTCCGAGCAGTTTCACCTTCGTTGCAAAAATTCGCTTCATATCGCTGACCATTTCTTTGAGTTCGACGGAAACCTCTCTTTCTTTTCTGGGGCCGCCGGGAATGGCCTTTCTTGTGAAGTAAAGTCTGACGCGGTTTTCTATCTCACGCACGGTGAGTTTGTTGTCGCAAGCCTGCTTTGCAAGCGTGATGAGATAATCCTTGTCGTCTATCGATATCAGGGCGCGCGCGTGTCCGGGAGAAAGGTCTCCGTTCCTGACCATATCCGCCACTTCGGCAGGGAGTTGCAAAAGTCTGAGGGTGTTTGTTACGTACGGACGGGATTTGCCTATCCTCTGCGCCACGTCTTCCTGCGTAAGACCGTGGTTGTCCATAAGTTCTTTCATTCCCTCTGCGGCTTCTATTGCATTGAGGTCTTCACGGTGCAGGTTCTCGATAAGCGATATTTCCTGTATCTGCTGGTCGGTAAATTCCCGTACTATTGCCGGAACCGTTTTCAGACCGGCCATAAGCGCCGCACGGAAACGCCGCTCGCCCGCTATTATCAGATAACGGTCGCCGTTTTTGACGAGCAACAACGGCTGCAGGACGCCGTAAGCGGCAATCGACGTCGCCATTTCTTTCAGCGATTCTTCCTTGAATGTTTTACGCGGCTGATTCGGATTGCGGTCTATAAGGGTAATTTCTATTTCCTCTGCGGGAACTCCGCTTGTGTCAACCCTTACGTTTGCCTCGTTATCGGTGAAAAGCGCGCTCAGCCCTTTTCCGCCGAGTCCTCCTTTGGCTGCCATAAACTACCTCACTTTATCTTATCGGCGAACTCGTCGGCAAGTGCCGAATATGCGCGTGCGCCAATACATTTATTGTCGTATTTGTTTATCGGTTTGCCGTAACTCGGGGCTTCGGCAAGCCTGACGTTTCTCGGTATTCTCACGGAAAACACTTTGTCGGCAAACAGTTTGTCTATCTCCTCAAGCACTCCTTTTGTGAGTTTCGCCCTTCCGTCGTACATTGTCAGAACCACGCCCGCCACCTCAATGTTTTTATTGAGGTATTTTTTGACGAGTTTTATCGTGTTCATCATCTGCGACATTCCCTCCAATGCGAAAAATTCGCATTGCAAAGGTATTACAACACCGTCGCACGCCGCAAGAGCGTTGACGGTAAGCAGCCCGAGCGACGGCGGACAGTCGAGGAAGATATAATCGTATTTTCCTTTCGACTGTTCAATTTTTTCGGCAAGCACCCTTTCTCTTCCTATCACCACTTGCGCAAGTTCGATTTCCGCTCCCGCCAGTTCCTGCGATGAGGGCACAAGAAAAAGATTGTTTACCTCGGTGCTTATCGCACATTCTTCCGTCTCTTTGTCTCCGCAGAGCAGAGTGTAGGTGGACGTCTTTATTTTTTTGTCGTATATTCCCAGCGAACTCGACGCGTTTCCTTGCGGGTCAACGTCAACTATCAACACTTTTTTGCCTTTTTCGGCAAGAAATGCGGCCAGATTGACGCACGTCGTGGTTTTTCCCACACCGCCTTTCTGATTTGAAAACGCAATCACTTTCGCCATACAAAGAGTATATATCACCGTCGGAAAAATTTCAAGATAATTGCGTTTGCCACCGCATTATTCCGATCGATGTGGACAACTGAAGAATCTGTTGGCAAAGTGTTGATATCTCCACTGGTTTATCCACATACGTTTTCCCGACTTTTTACTATATATTGTTTTCTTTTCGGTCGGCGTATTCAACTTGTAGTGTCGGCACGATTTTTTCCACTTGTCAACACCGCTTAATTATGCTAATATTATTAAAAATAATCTTACCTGAAAGAAGGCGCCGTATGAAAGTCATATGCCAAGGTTCGGAACTCAGTGACGCGCTCGCAAAAGTAACGCGTGCGCTTCCCGTCAAAAGGACAACTCCCATTCTCGACGGTGTTAAATTGTCCGCTTACGGTGATACTCTGACGTTGTTTGCAACAGACGCGGAACTGTCCATAGAAAAGAAAATAAACGCCGAAGTTCTGCTTGAAGGCGAATTTGTCGTTCCCGGCAAACTTTTTGCCGAATACGCAAAAAAACTCGAAGGCGAAAATCTCGAACTGTCTGTCACCGACGGAAAGAAACTCGTCATCAAATATCTTGACAGCGTGCTCAACATAAACGGCAACAGCACCGACGAGTATCCCGTATTCAGGGACGTGTCAAAGGAAAAATCGTTCATCATCCTTAAAAAGGATTTGAAAGACCTCATCAACAAGATAATTTTCTGCGTCGCAACGGAAGACACGCGTCCCGCACTCAAAGGTTGCTGCCTTACCGTAAAGGACAACACGCTCGAAGGCGTTTCGTCCGACGGATTCCGTCTTGCGCTCGCAAAGAAAACGGTGAAATGCAACGGAATGGAAGAGAGCATCGTCGTTCCCGCAAAGAGTTTGCTCGAACTCGGCAAACTTATGGACGACGAGGAAGAAAGTATTTCCGTTTACGTCGAAAAGAACAGTATAATGGTCGACCTTTTCCACGCCAAACTCGTGTCCCGTCTTATTGCGGAAACCTATATGAGTTACGACAAAATCATACAGGTTGACGTTCAGACGGAGGTTACGCTCGACAAAAAACTGTTCGAAAACGCAATGGAACGCGTTTCGATAATAAGCAGGGGAGCGAAAAACGGAAACGTCAATTTCGACATAAAAGAGGACAGTATAACGCTCGGTGCGGAGAGCAGCGACGGTGTGATAAGCGAAAAAGTGCCCGCCTCGATGAAAGGCAAAGACCTCAACGCGGGATTCAACAGCAAATATATCGTCGAGTGTCTTAAGACCGTCGACGACGAATATCTCACGTTCAATTTCTCCAGTTCGACCGCTCCTCTCATCGTGCGCGGTTCCACTCCGGGTTGGCTGCATCTCATCTTGCCGCTCAGGGTAATCAACTGAAAAAAGACGCGGGGCAACCCGCGTTTTGATTGGTATACAAACCGACAAAAAAACAAGACAAACCCAAAGAGGAAACAATGAGCGAGAATTGTTCCAACAAAAGAGAGTGTCCCTGCACCTATCCTTGTTCCCGTCACGGAAAATGCTGCGAATGTGCGGCGTACCACAAACGTTACGGCGAATTTCCGGCGTGCTTCTTCAGTGAAAAAGCGGAAGCGACCTATGACAGAAGTCTCGAAAAACTGTGCAGCGACCGAGGCGGCAAATTCGTAAAATAACGCATTAGATTACGGAAAACAGAAAATAAAAAAACACCGTTTAATCGGTGTTTTCTTTTTTTAAAACAGATTGTTTTTCAAAAGGACGGCTGCAAAGATAATTATCTGTTCAGAAGGATGTTGCGCAGGTCGGCGACGACGATTTTCAGGCGGGTATTGGTTTTCATTTCCTCGCTTATTTTGTCGCGTGCGTGAATGACAGTCGTGTGGTCGCGTCCGCCGAAAATCTGTCCGATTGTCACAAGGGGCATAGAAAGCAAATCTATAATCAGATAGATTGCAATCATACGGGGCTCGACGATGTTTTTGGTCTTCTTCTTTCCGAACAAATCCGAGGGTGAAATTTTGTAGTACTGACACACGGCGGAAACGATATCGTTTGCGTCGAGAGCGCCTTTTTTGTCCTCTATGAATTTGTTGAGTGCTTCGGCGGCAAGGTCTTTTGTGATAATGGCCTTGTTGTTTAGAGAACTGAAGAAAAATATACTGGTCAACAAACCCTCCATTTCACGAATGTTGGGAGGGGAGTTTTCCGCAATGAAAAGCGCCACTTCGTCGGAGAGATTGAAATTTCTTCTTGAGGCTTTGGATTTCAGTATTGCGATACGCGTCTCGGTATCCGGGGGTTGAATATCCACGGATAACCCCCACGAAAAACGCGTGCGCAATCTCTCTTCGAGAGTGGGCAAATCTTTCGGAGCGCGGTCTGACGTGATGATAATCTGTTTGTTTGCCTGGTAAAGGTCGTTGAAGATATGGAAAAAAGCCTCCTGAGTGGCTTCTTTTCCGCTCAGGAACTGTATATCGTCAATCATCAGAACGTCGCAGGAGCGGTATTTTTCACGGAAACGGTTGTTTTCGTCGTTGCTGCCGCTGCGAATGGCGCTGATGAGTTCGTTGACTACGGTTTCGGAATTTGCGTAGACGACTTTGGTTTTCGGGGAATGTTTGAAAAGAAAGTTACCTATCGCTTGAAGAAGGTGAGTTTTCCCGAGACCGACTCCGCTGTAAATGAAAAGCGGATTGTATTTTCCGCCGGGATTTTCCGCGACGGTCTTTGCGGCAGCGAGGGCAAACTGATTGGATTTACCCTCGACGAACGCGTCGAAAGTGTATTCCTCACGGAAAGGCGAGGTTTTCGTTTTTTCCTTTTTCGCGGTGCCGTCGACAACCAGTCCGACATCGGGAATGGAATCGCTCTGCTTCTCGAGGTATTCGGGTTCTTTGTCCTTGACTATGATTTCCACATTGGTGATGAAGGAGTTGAGCGACACCACGACGTCTTTTATAAGGTCGAGATAACGGGTGTCGATGGTCTTTTTGGACGTGGCGGAAGCCGTGGACAGAACGAATGTGTTGTCCACGAAACAAACCGGCTCCAGTTTCTCTATCCAAACCTCGTAACTGATGGCTTGCATAGACTTCTGGAGTTCGTTTTTCACGTCGTCCCAAAAATCTTCTTTCCTGATCATAGTGCAATCAATTATAATAAAACGACTTGATTTTTTCAAGCGGAAAAGGCAAAATAAAACCGAACCGCGATATGCCGTATACTGGGCAAAAAAGCGGCACTACGCGTATGAGAATCAAATCCCTTTATCTCGAAAATTTCAGAAATTACGACAGGCAGACTTTCGTGTTTTCGGAGGGACTCAACGTCATATGCGGAGAAAACGGAGCGGGCAAAACCAACGCGCTCGAAAGTGTGTTCGTATTGTCGCTTTTCCGTTCGCCGCGGACCGCAAAAGAGAAGGAACTCGTGCGTTTCGAAAGCGACCACGCAAGGGTAAAAGCCGTTGTCGAAAAGAAATACGGCTCTGGCACGATAGACCTTTTCATAGACGCGGCAGGCAAGAAAAAAGCCCTTGTCGGCGGGCTTCCGATAAAGCGTGCGGCAGAACTGGTCGGCGTGCTCGGGACGGTTATGTTTTCCCCCGACGAAATGCGGCTTGTGAAGGAAACACCTGCAGAGCGCAGGCGCTTTCTGGATATCGGATTGTCTCAGCAACAACGGGCGTATTTTGTTGCGCTTATGCGCTATAACAAGGTTTTAAAGCAAAAAAACAACTTTCTTAAAGAGTGTTTCGGAGATTTGCACGCCGACGATATGCTTTCGGTGTGGGACGCGCAACTGGCCGAATACGGGGCTTCGATAGCGGCTCGCAGAAAGAAATACGTGAGCATTCTGGATAAGGAAGCGGCCGTCGTGCACGCACGTCTCAGCGACGACAAAGAGAAACTTTCGCTGGGATACGAATGTGCCGCGGAAGGCCAGAGTGAAGACGAAATAAAAACAGAACTGCTCGCCGCTCTCGAGAAATCCAGAGAGAAAGACAAAAAACTGGGATTCTGCACGGTGGGGCCGCACCGTGACGATATAGCGATATCCATAAACGGTCTTGACGGTAGAAAATTCGCTTCGCAGGGGCAACAGCGTTCCGTTGCGCTTGCTATGAAACTCGCCGAAGCCGAAATCTACAAAAAAGAAAAAGGCGAATACCCGGTCCTTTTGCTCGACGACGTTCTCAGCGAACTCGACGCAGGCAGACAGAAGAAACTTATAGAACTCACGGATGGAATGCAGACCATATTGACCTGCACGGAATTTTCCCTTCCCGTACAGGCGAAAAAATTTCTCATAAAAGACGGTGTTGTTGCAGGGGGCGAAAGGTAATGGGTCATACGTTGCTTCACGCTCTCGAAGAAAGTCTGATTGTGCTCGCCGTACTGGTGCCGATAAATGTGCTCATTGCCGTGCTCGAGCCGCGATTGGCGGGCAAAATCCGTCTCAAAGGCGCGGTTGCGCCTCTTGTCGGCGTCACGGTGGGATTGTTTCCGCAGTGCGGATTCAGCGTCGTGGCGACAGACCTTTACAAAAAGCGTCATATCACCGTGGGAACGTTGCTCGGCGTATATCTCGCAACGTCCGACGAGGCGCTCCCGATTTTCATAGCCTCAGGCGCGAAAGCCCTGCATATATTCCCCATACTCGCGTTCAAATTCGCCATTGGTCTTTTAGTCGGCTACACGGCGGACGCTTTGTATTCGAGGAGCAGACGCGAGGTCGCCGCGCACCACGACGAATGCAGCCACGAGCCTACCATTCATCTCGGCTGTTGCGGACACACGATAGAGCAGGAGGAACACGACGACGGGCACGACCATTCCCGTTGCGATACGCCCTGCGGAGACGAAATCCAGAACGGTAGAAAAGAGAGGAGGGAGAAACTCAAACACTATCTGTTGCACCCTCTGGCGCACAGTCTCAAGATATTTCTTTATATACTGATAATAAACGTAATTTTCGGAATTGTCGTTTACTATGTCGGCGAAGACAGGCTGATGAGTTTTCTCACGGTCAACAAGTACGTTGCGCCGCTGTTCGCCGTGCTTGTCGGCGCCATTCCGAACTGCGCGTCGTCGGTGGTAATAAGCGACCTTTATCTTATGGGAGGGCTCGGCTTCGGGGCAACCGTCGGAGGATTGTTGATGAATGCGGGGTTGGGTTTTGCAGTGCTTTTCCGCGACAGAAAGAATATGAAAGAGAATTTTGCCATATTCGGCGTTATGTTCGCGGTCGCGATTGTGTTCGGGTACGTTCTTTCCGCGATTTTCGGATTCGACGTATTGTACATCTGAATGAGAGTTCCGCAGGGAAACAAACCCCAAAAACGCCGCGCCGCGAAAAACAGTTGACAAAACGGCGTGATAAGATTATCATAACTAAGCAATTTGATTTTGCCTGTTTAGCTCAGTCGGTAGAGCATGCGGCTGTTAACCGCAGTGTCGGGGGTTCGAGTCCCTCAACAGGCGCCACAGAGCACCCGAAAACGGGTGCTTTTGTTTTGTTTCGGGCTCTCACCCCTGCGCATACAATCAGTATGCGCGCGTGTTGACGAAAAGGCGTAAGCGCGACGGTTAATGCGGACGGCAACGCAGTGGAACAATTGCCGAACGTTGCGATGTCTCGCTTGTACCGTCGGTCCGTATTGACAAGGGAAGCGGCGGCAAATATAATCGACCCAGGAGGATATTATGAACGCATTGATTCTGAAAGAGATAATAGCGGACAACATTGCCGCTACCGTGGCTACCATAGGTCTGATGATTTATTTCCTTTGCACCGCCGTAGTCTTTATGGCGAAACCCGAAAAATTCGGCAAACAGTACTCGGTACAACCCGTCGACAATGCGGGCAAGACGGAAATCCGCGTCTATTACGGAGGTATATCGTTTGCGCTGGCATTGTTTCTCGGCGTGCTGGCGTTCGTGTTCGGGCACCCGTTCTATTCGTTGGTCGGCGGGTTGATTTTTGCGAACACGGTGTTTTTTACGCGTTTCGTTTTCACGTTCGTGGACAAAGGCTGGAAATGCCCGTACACCAAACTGGCAATTCCGGCGGAGGGCGGTTTTATCCTCGTGCTTTGGATTTGTTTCATAATCGCAGTAGTGGTGGAGAACACTCCCGTCTGACGCAGTCGACGGGCGAGAATCGCCGGAAACGACAAAACCAGGCTTTACAAATGAAAACCGACCGCATAAACGGTCGGTTTTTGCATAATAAACGCAGTTTGTTTTTTGGAAAACCCTTTGTCAGGGAGTGGTGGTCACGCCGAGCAGTTTCTCCATATTGACGGTAATGGTGCCGTTGTTGTATTCGAGCGAGGTGAAGAAGTCGGCGATTTTGACATCTTCGAGAATGAACAGCACCTGTTCGTCGACGCCGCGGACGTTTGCCCAACGTATAAGTTCGCTTATCGACATCGTCGAGAATTTGGACGTGATTGCCGTGGCGAGCGTGTCTACCGTTGCGGACCTTATGTCGGGGTCGTCGAAAATCGAGCCTTCCTCGATATCCATCAGTTCTTCTATTGTGAAGGATTTGATGTTTTCGTCGAGAGTGTTGAGCGTAAGGCCGCGTTCGGCGATTGCAAGCAGGACCGCCGAACTCTTTTCGGTGACAATCTCGACTTTTATTGACGACAGGGCGGCGAGGTTGCCGTATCCGCCGTCGTTTGCCGCGTCGTTGCCGATGTACGCGATGTAGCGCACATACACCGTCATTCCCGCGTGTGCGCTCTCGTCGTACGGCACGAATTCCCCGTCGATTTCCACGAATCTGTTCGACGGGTCTTTCTGATAATCGTCCGTCGTGCCCGCGGTGTATTCCTTATAGACCGTCTCGCATTCGCGTTTGGAATAAACGGGGGTGCCGTCGGTGAAAGCGTCGTCGCCGTCGGCGAGCGGAGAGGATATCTCCGTGTAATAATAGCCGTCTTTGCTGTCGGGCATTTTTACGGCAAAGGCAACCGCCGAAGTGGTGTCGGAAGCGGTGTCGGAATCGGGTTGTTCAATGAATGTGCCCGAGGAGAAATCGTAATAGTATTTCGTCTCGGTCGCCGTGTCTGCGGAGGCGGGATAATACCCGCCCGTGAACTTGAAGTAGAGCGGTTCGCCCCAATGTGCGGGATTCTCGGGATTGTAGCGGTAGTACTTGTTGAAATACTTGACGTACAGCCCGCCGTCGGTGCCGCCGTTGAAGTAAACGGAGGCGGTTGACTGTCCTTCCCCGACGCCCTCGACGCGTTTATACAGCGTGCAGTTGTCGAGCAGGGAATCACGGTATTTTGCCGCATAGTACGACACCAGTGCGGGGTTTGAACGGAAAGTCCCGTCCGCTTCCTTCACATAAACGTTCTGAGCGGAAAGCGCGGTTGCGAATTCGCCCATATCCGAAATCTGCGCATAGGAATAAGTACGTGGTGCGCCGTCCTCTTTCAGCCAGCCTGCGTTTGCGGTCTCGTCCACCGCGAAGTAGAAGAAGTCCGTCTTGTAATAATTGCCGTCGCCGTTGTATACGTATGCGTAACGCGTTACGTCGTCGCCGCTCCCTTCGGTAAAGTAGGGATTGTAACCGATAAGCCAACCCGCCTCGCCGCTCGTGTAATCCTTCACCTTGGTGTAACGGAACACGTCGATTATATCGGAGAGCAGAGTGCTGCCGATTATTCCGTCCATTGCGGCGGAGACGTCGTCGATGGCGACATATGCAAGTTGCTTGAGCACGGTGTTGCTGTCGCCCTCTGACGTGCGCTCGAAGACGGCGAGGCCGGCGTGCTCGGAGGCGGAGTAGGTGATGCGCTCGGGATAGCCGTACGTCGCGTTGAACACGTAGTAGGTGTGCCCCTCGACGGGAGCGGCAACTTCGGCGTAAGTGTCGGGAGAGACGGCAAGAGCGTCGGCAAGCACCATTTTCGAGAACGCTGCCGATATGTCGGGAATGGCGACGTTTGCAAGACGTTGCAGCGCCGCGGAAGCCGAGCCGTCGACGGCGGTTTTGTCGTAACGCTGCATTCCCTCGTGTCTGGAAGGATTGTAGAGTGTGTAATAACCGTCGACGTAGACGTACGCGCCGTCTGCTGCGGGTGTGTATTCGTCGAGAATAATATCCGTGGCGTCGGAGAGCACTATGGTATCGAGGGCGTCGCTGAGTTTGTTGATTGTGGTGTCCTTGAGGGTGCGGAGTATTTTGGCGCTGTCGTCGGTTATGTCCAGCACTTCTCCGAGTTTGAGAGAAGTGATTTTGTCGGTGACGTTGTTGAGTCCGTTTACACCCACTCCGGCGATTATCTGAATCGCCTGGTCCGAAGTGCCGACGTGCACCCGCACGTGTTCGGCGGTGTAGGTCACGTCGTCTTTCTTTTCTTCGAGACGGGTGTTGGCGTCGACCGCGGTGCCCTCGGGCAACCCGAATACCGCGACTGCTTCCGCGACGGCGGTTTCGCCCTCAGCGGCAGAGTTGAGCCAGAGCGTGCCGTCGATGCGCACCGTGCCGCCGCTCACCGAATCGGCAACCGTTGCGCTGAGAGTATCGTCGGTATAGAGAGCGTTGAGCGGGAACAGGCTGTCGTAAACGAGACTCCACCCCGTGCCGTTCAGGCTTACGTTGTTGAGATAGGCTTTGACAAACAGTTCTCCGTCCTGTGTGCCGTCGTATGCCTCGGACGTGACGTGACGGTAGTAGGTGCCCGTTCCGTCGTAATCCGCGTCGTAGCAGGAATTGTCGACCGTATACACGCCGTCCGAGTTGAGGGTGAACCTGAGTTCGCGGCGGATAAGGCCGTTTTCGTCCGCCCCCGCGACATAAGTCTCGGCGCCGTCCTTTACAAGTGAGATTTCCCCCGTTTCCACTTCCTCGTAGCGGTCTACGGAAACGAACACGGTGTTCTCGCCGACCGGCAGGAAAAGGTCGCTGTCGGCGCCCGTGAGAGTGCCGACGGGCAGATAGTCCAGCACCCCGCCGAATTCGCTCATAGGAGTGTAGTACAATTCGTCGAACAGACGGTTTTCCCCGAGCGTGATTCCGAAATCCCTTTCGAGAGTGTAAAGCGTCATCGCCGACGAATCTATGGATTTCAGAACGTTGTCTAGAGCAATGTTGACGGGATTGTCGAGGTTGTCGTCAAGAACTTTGAGACCGTAGGACGAGAAATCCATTTCCAGGAATTCGCCCACGTCGCGGAGCGTCATATTGTTGACGACGTCGCCGAGGTGATTTGCCACTTCGGAAATGGGGTAGTCGAAAAGTACGGAAATGTCTATTCCGCTGATTTCCGCGGGGATTTTGAGCCCGTATTTTTCGCGGAACAGGTTTATTGTGAGAGACGACGGGTCTCCGAAATCCTTGATGAGGTCGGTGGCGAGGTCAAGCAAAGTCTTGTTGTTCACGTCGCTGTTGTCGTCTATGACGTCCGAGCCCACGGAATTTTCGATTTGGCCCACGGTGACAACCGACGCCGTGACCAGCACCGCGCCGCCGACGGCGACGACGAGCAGTACCATACCGACGAGTATCCCGACGATGAAACTGACGGCTTTCATATCAACCTCCGAAAATCATTTTGAACACGGTCGTGAGCGGGTTGTTCTCATAGAAGAAACCTCCTATGGCCGAGCCGTGTATATATTCGTCCACCACGCCCGCTTTCTCGCCTATGGCGGCGACGATGGCGATAATTGCCCAGAGTATGACTAGACCTATGAACAGGCGCAGGATTGCGCCGAGCGTTTTGTCCACCGCCTTGACAGCCGTGGAATCGGAGTTGGAAACGGGTCTGAGGACAATCCTCAGCACGAGGAAGAGCACGAGAAACGCCGCAACGAAAATGAGGAACATAACCGCCGACACACACACGCCCGTGAGGCTGCGCACGGCAGACCCCGCAACCGTGTCGCCGTCGGCGACGTCGAAGCGTTCGGCGTAGAATTTCGCCATAGTGCCTTTGAAGCCGAATTCCTGAGCGTCGAGCAGGACGGGGGAGTCGTTGACCAGTACGTAAATGTTGCCGTCGGCGTCGCGTTGAACGGGACTGTTGAAAGCCACGCCCCAATCGCCCGCCGCAGAGGAAATTTTATCTTCGATGCCCGTGCCGATGGAGGATTCCATTGCGGATTCCTGGGTTACGCCCATAAGCAGAGCGGAAGCGCACACGATGACAACAAAGGCGAAAAAGCCTTTGGTGGATTTGGCAAAGCCTTTGATGATTCCGCCGATGAGGAAAAGCGCAAGGAATACCGCAATCGCCACATCGACGTACCAGTAAGACGCACTAACCAAGCCCGAGAACATTATTTACCGTCCTTATACAAGTAATTCTATCACTCTTCCAAGGTATAATATACCATACGCCTCGCCCGCGTGCAACGGACACGCGCAAAAAAGGTGCAATATAAAAGCCCGCCGACACACGTCGGAACGCACAAGGCGAAATGCGACAAAACGACGGATTAAACGACAAAATCCGCCGATTAAAGGCGGATTTTGTGCGATAAACGTAATTTTGTTCGCTTTGTCAGGAAATCTTTTCCAGCGTGTAGCCGTCTTTCCCGTCCTTGACGGAGTAGCCTGCGGCGGTGATTTCGGCGCGCAGCCTGTCGGCTTCCGCCCAGTCTTTCGCTTTCTTGGCTTCGGCGCGTTTGTCGGCGAGGGTGCGGATTTCCGCGGGAATATCGGAGGATTTCCCGTCCTCGGCGCGGGCCAGAAATTCCGCGGGCGAAGTGCGGAACAACCCCAGCAGGGAATAGGTCTTTTTCACCTGGCCGAGAATATCGTCGGCACGTTTTTTGTCGCCCGAGCGCAGCGCCGCGCCCGCTTCCCTGAACAGAGCGAAAAGGTCCGCGAGGGCCTTGGCGGTGTTGAAATCGTCGTCCATTGCCGCGTCGAACGCCGCGTCGATTGCGGGGTCGGCACCGTCGCATTTCACGCCGGCGGCTTCGGCGTCGCGGAGCACTTTGTAGAAAGACACAAGATGTTTTTCGGCGTCGGGGAAGAGAGAATCCGTGATGTTGATGTCCCCGCGGTAATTCGTCTGCAACAGGGCGAATTTTATTACTTCGGGAGAGTACTTGGCGAGAAGGTCGGCGAGCAGCAGACTGTTGCCCAGCGACTTGCTCATCTTCTGACCGTTGACCTTTATCAGCCCGTTGTGAATCCAGTATTTGGCAAAGGGCTTGCCGGTGAGAGCCTCTGACTGCGCTATTTCGTTTTCGTGGTGGGGGAAAATGAGGTCGCGTCCGCCCCCGTGAATGTCAATCTGTTCGCCGAACGCCTTGAGGTTCATTGCGGAGCATTCTATGTGCCAGCCGGGACGTCCTTCGCCCCACGGGGAGGTCCAGTGCGGTTCGCCGGGTTTTGCGGATTTCCACAGCGCGAAATCGAGGGGATTGCGCTTGTTTTCCTCGTTCTCGATACGCACGCTTTCGCGGGCGTCTTCGAGGTTGCGGCCCGAGAGTTTGCCGTATCCGGGGAAACTGTCCACGGAAAAATACACGTCGCCCTCGGGGGTGGAGTAGGCGTGCCCTTTTTCGATGAGGGCGGCGATGAATTTTTCGATTCCGTCTATGGTTTCGGTGGCTTTGAGCCATATATCGGGGTCGTCTACCTGCAGTTGCCGCATTTCGCCGTCGATTTTTTCAATCATCATTTCGGCGTAGCGGTCGGCGGGAATACCCGTCTCGTTGGAGCGGGCGATAATCTTGTCGTCGACGTCGGTGTAGTTGCGGGCATAGGAGACCGCAAAACCTTTCTTGACGAGATATTTCCTTATGATGTCGTAAATCAGCGCCTGGTAGGCGTGTCCGATATGAGCGTCGCCCGAGACGGTTATGCCGCAAGCGTACATTCTGACGTTGTTGCCGTCGAGGGGAACGAATTGTTCTTTGCGTCTGGTGAGTGAATTGTAGATTTTCATATCATTCCTTGTCTTCGTCGGTATGCTCGAAAGCGGCTATGGCGGCTTCCTCCGCCGCCTTGTCTTCCGAAGAGAGTCCTATGCCCGTGGCAACGCCGGTCGCGCGTTCGAGTTCCTGCAGGCGCGCGTTGAGTCGTCTGAATTCTTCCAGAATGGGGTCGGGCAAAAGCACCTGGTCCATATCCGCAACGCGCTTGCCGTCCTGTTTCACCACGCGTCCGGGCACGCCCACGACGGTGGAGTAGGGGGGCACGTCCTTGAGGACGACGCTGCCCGCTCCGATTTTGGAATGAGCGCCGACGGTGAGCGGCCCGAGCACTTTTGCGCCCGCGCTCACCATAACGTCGTTTTCGAGAGTGGGGTGGCGCTTGCCCGTATCCTTGCCCGTGCCGCCGAGCGTGACGCCCTGATAGAGTATGCAGCCGTCGCCGACCTCCGCGGTTTCGCCGATTACGACGCCGCTTCCGTGGTCTATCATAACGCCCTTGCCGATTTTCGCGGCGGGGTGAATTTCGACGCCCGTCGTTTTGCGCGCCCTGTCGGCGACGATACGGGCGAGATTGACGTAGCCTCTGAGGTAGAGATTATGCGCCCTGCGGTAGGCGGAAAGGGCTTTGTAGCCCGCATAAGTGAACCGCACCGCCCACTCGGAAGTGGCGGCGGGGTCCTTTTCCATAACGGCGCGCAAATCCGCGCGCTTTGCCTCGCGGATTTCTTTCCGCGAGGGAATGTGTTGTTTCTTGTCTCCCATATTCAACCCTATGACGCAACGCCCGCGGGCGTGTGCGCCGTCAATTCTCGGAAGTGTCTTTGTCGTCGGCGACTTTTTGGGTAGCGGGCTTTTTGCGGGGGGCCGCTTTCTTTTCGGCGGGAGCGGTTTCCGCGCCGACTTCGGCGTCCGTTCCGATTGCGGGGACGGCGGCTTCGGGCGCGGTTTTCTCTTCGGGCGCGTCGGCCGTCTTGTCTTCCGTCGCTTCCGCAGCGGGGGTTTCCACCTTACCCTCGAGAGCGGTTGCGGTCTCGGTTTCGGGCTCGAACAGAGCGTCGATTTCCGCTTCGTAAATGGTCTCTTTTTCGTAGAGCAGTTTCACCATCTTGTCCATAACCGCGCGGTTTTCGCGAAGAACGGAAAGGGCGAGTGCGTACTGTTCGTCGACGATACGTTTGATTTCGGCGTCGATTTTCGCCGCCATTTCGTCGCTGTAGTTGAGTTGCGTCTGATAATCGCGCCCGATAAATACCTCTTCGGAGGAGCCGAGGAACAGATTGCCTATAGTGTCGGACATACCCCATTCCGTCACCATTTTGCGGGCGATTTTGGAGGCGCGCTGAATGTCGTTGCTTGCGCCTGCGGACACGTCCTTGATGACGAGTTCTTCCGCCGCCCTGCCGCCGAGAAGCATAGCAATCTGGTCGAGCAGTTTCTGTTTGGTGTAATGGTTGTCGTCGTTTTCGGGCAGAGTGATGGTGTATCCCGCCGCCATTCCGCGGGGGATAATGCTGACCTCGTGCACGCTGTCGCAGTTCTTGAGCAATTTTGCTATGATTGCGTGACCCGATTCGTGGTAGGCGGTTATGCGCTTGTCGCGCTCGGTGACGACGCGGCTCTTCTTCGCGGGGCCGGCGATTACCTTGTTGATGGCTTCGGACATATCCTCCATCGTTATGAGTTTGCGGTTGGCGCGCGCGGCGAGGATTGCCGCTTCGTTGAGCAGGTTCTCGATGTCCGCGCCGGTGAAACCGGACGTCAGGCGCGCGAGGTTCTTGAAGTTGATTGCGGGAGCGAGCGGCTTGTTGCGGCTGTGCACCTTGAATATTTCTTCGCGCCCCTTGACGTCGGGGACGTTGACGTAAATCTGACGGTCGAAGCGGCCCGGTCTCATAAGAGCGGGGTCGAGAATGTCGGCGCGGTTGGTCGCCGCCATAACGATGATGCTGTCGCTGGATTCGAAGCCGTCCATCTGAACGAGCAACTGGTTGAGGGTCTGCTCGCGTTCGTCGTTGCCGCCGCCGAGACCGGCGCCTCTCTGACGACCGACGGCGTCTATCTCGTCGATGAACACGATGCAGGGCATACTGCGTTTTGCCTGTTCGAAGAGGTCGCGGACGCGCGAAGCGCCTACGCCGACGAACATTTCGACGAAGTCGGAACCGCTTATTGAGAAGAAAGGCACGCTGGCTTCACCCGCAACGGCTTTGGCGAACAGGGTTTTGCCCGTTCCGGGAGGTCCGACGAGCAGCACGCCTTTGGGGATACGCGCTCCGATTGCGGTGAATTTCTTGGGGTCCTTGAGGAAATCGACGATTTCCTGCAATTCCTGTTTTTCTTCCTCGGCACCCGCCACGTCGGAGAAACGTACTTTGCTGTCGCGCACCTGTGTGGCTTTTGTCTTGCCGAAATTGAGAGCCTTGTTGTTTGCGCCGTTGGCTTTCCTCATAATGATGAAGAACACCACGGCGAGAATGGCAATCATAAGAACGGGCAGCAGCAGGGAAGTCAGCATAGACGACCTGGACGGGTCGTTGTAGATAACGCTGACGGAAGGCACCGTGCCGCCGCTTTGGGTTATTTCCTCGTTCCAGCGGGCGAGGGTATCCTCGAGATAAGCCCTGTTGGAGATGTAGCAGAAGTATTCGTAACTGTCGGAGCCGACGAGACGGATATTCACGGAATAGGTGCCCTGAATGGCGATTGCCTGAATTTTACCCGTCTTGTAAAGTGATTCGAAACTCGCCGCCTCGGGGTCGTAGGATTGGAAAGGTATTTCCTTGGGCCCGGAAAGGGACAAAGCCAGAATAACGGCGACAAGGGCAAGCACGATAATGGCGGTTACGAGAATCGTGCGTCTTGTTGATGCTTTCATTTTACCTCCACTCGTCGCGCGGCGACGGCATACGGACGAATCCGCGTATGCGCGTCGCCCGTATTATAATTTATCCTGTATTATAAAAATTAAAAGCCGAAAAGTCAACGCCGCAAGCATAAAAAGCCCGAAACGCCGGGAATCCGACCTTTCGGGAAAAAGCATATTCGCGCTACTTAAAGTTACATTAAAAGTCGCTTGCGGCAGAGAAAGACCGCGCGGGCGAGAGCGCGTCCTTTATAAGAGCGGCGATTTGGCGGGCAAGCGCGCACACGGCGGCAAGGTCCGCCTGCATTAGTTCGGAAAGAGGGTCGCCCGTCTTGTCGCCCACCACGCCGATGATACCGACGTCGCCGAAGCGTTTTTTCTTGCCGCAGGCGGCGGCGGGGCAAACTCCGTCCCCCCGCACCGATATTCTGCCGAGATTCTGCCGTTCGCCGAGGCAGGCGTCCACGGCGAGCAGGAGAGCGTCGGAATGCACTTCGCGCACGAAATTCATCCATTCGCCCATATTCTTGCCCGTTATTGGGCGGTCGAGAGTGCCGTATACGAAAGCGGGGAAGGAGGCGTCGGCACGGAGCAGAGAACCCACTTCGGGACCGAGGGAGTCGCCCGCGATTGAGGGCGAGCCGAAACATACCACGACAACGGGAGGAAAATTTTTCATAGCACGATTATTGACGCGCCCGCCGTCCGTTATACGGGCAAATGGCGTTATGCTTGTTGCCAAAGCAAAAAACAGGGTGTAAAATGATTGGGTAGAATCGGGGTTTCCCGAGGGAGAGAGAAAATGAAAGTTATAGTTGCAGGAGCGGGCACGGGCGGACTCGTCGCCGCCGAAAGGCTCGGAAAACTCGGCTTCGAGGTCACCGTCTACGAAAAGGCGGCTTCGCTCGACGAAATGCGTTACGATTGGCACGACGACGTCAACCCCGCCGTGTTCAAGAGATTGGGAATGGAAGTTCCCGCAGGCAGTTTCCCCAAAAAGAACTGGACGTTCGTTTCCCCGCACGACGCCGTCATACGCGGTATGACCGAGGACGAATCGGCGGCGGACGTTTCGGTGGACCGCAGAACGCTCAACAAAATGCTTGCAGAGCGTGCGGCAGCCACCGCGGATGTCGTTTTCGGCGCGGAAGTGCAGGCGCCCCTTGTCGACGACGGTAAAGTGGTCGGAGTTGTGGTGAACGGCGAGGAAAAGAGGGCGGACCTCGTGGTGGACAGCCTCGGCGTGGATTCAATCCTTCGCAAAAATCTGCCCGCGGAATTCGGAGTGTCGCAGAACAATGACGACGAAGTTTTCGTGGTGTGGCGTGCGTTTATGGAAAAGGATAAGACCGCACCCGAACCCAAGTATACCAACAAAGCCTACCTCAAGCATATGGGCGAGGCGGGAATCTCGTGGGTGATACAGGACCACGACCCCGACCTTGTGGACGTGCTCGTGGGGCGCGTGGGCGCTCTCTCCGATGGCACTCTCGCCGCCGCGCTTGCCGACCTCAAAAAGAGCAACCCGACAATCGGGGACAAGGTGGTGAAAGGCGGTATAGTCTGCCGTATTCCCGTGCGTTTCCCCGCAACGCGAATGATAGCCCCGGGATATGCCGCGGTCGGAGACAGCGCGTTTATGACCATACCTATGCTCGGCAGCGGAATAGCATCGTCGATGACGGCGGGAATGTTGCTTGCGGAGACCGTGGGCGACAGCATCAGCCGCGGGCGCAAGGCTTCTGAAGAGATGTTCGGCGCGGCGGCGCTCTGGAGATACCAACTCAAGGTGTACCGCGAATTCGGAGCGGAGCATTGCGGCGTCGACGCGATGAAGAGGGGAGTTCTGGTTATGGAGAACGAGGACCTCGACTGGATGCTCGGCTCGGACCTGCTCACCAACGACGAAATGTGCCGCCTGGCAAAAGGGAAACTGCTCAGGGTAGGCGTCGGAGAGGCGCTCAGAAAACTGCGGGTTGCCGGCTTCAGGAAACTGGGCAAACTGCTTTCCGTCAACAATCTTCTGCAACGCAGTCTGCTCGCCTGGCGAAGAGGGAAGAATATCCCGAGAGTGTACCACGACGCGACGATACGCGGTTGGGAACGTCGTCTTTCCCGCGTGTGCAGAAAGTGAAGCAATCGCTCGCAAATGACAAAAACCGCCGTTCATCGGCGGTTTTTCAATATATAAAAGTCGAATTGACGCAAAATCGGTTTGGTATATTTCCGCACCGCCCGAAAGCAGCGGCGTCGCGTGCGCTTGGCAAACGCACCGTTTCCCTGCATTACAACAGGTGCAATTTGCCGTCCTGTCCTTTGTAGAGCCAGCATACGCCCGCAATTTTATCGGCGGG
>OHJO01000422.1_pt1 | contig 24614 bp, 19 predicted proteins | sample 1568561 | NCBI WGS metagenome assembly OHJO01 (sample SAMEA3879556, study PRJEB24766) | human gut metagenome | biome: human-associated habitat; feature: feces | place: USA | collected 1985/1987
ACGCGCCATGTCGGGTGCGTAAATATGGGTGTATCCCATCCCTTGCAACAGTTCGATTATCGCCTGTTCGTACGTATTCTCGGTAAAGTACATCCTTAACCCCTCTCTATCACATCTTACATCTGCAAAAGAATTTGTCAATATGCCTATCACTCGGCGGAACCGCTCTCTTCATAGTAAGTATAGTACAGCCACAACAAAGTTTCATAATACGTATCTTCATATGTTACCACCACCGCATCTGTCATATTGTCATACATAAGCCCTTCGGGGTGCTTGCGGCGGTAAATGTTAAACACCACCTGCTCAACGAACTCCATTACCCAATAGCATACGATATTTTCATCTGCATTACCTAAATTTTGCAAATTCCAGACATAATCGGCAGGCGGATAAGATATTGCTTTATTTTGTGCGCCGTCTTTTTCTCCAAAAACCTGCCTGAAATAAACGTCCAAATATTTCTCGAAACTATCCTTGTTGTCAACAAATGTAGCACTCGTAAAGGTTGAATTAGGATATACACTCGTGGCGTGCAATTCGTCAAGTTTATACGGCAGTTGTCTGTATCTTTCAAACCCTCTGTGAAAATATTTTGCTCCGTCGTACAACATATCCCTGCCGAGTTTGTATTCCTTTATATCGTCGCGAAGTTTGGAAAAGCAAATGTCCACCCATTCGCGTCCTTTAATAACGGGTAAAGTAAAACCGGCTTGTTTCAAAATCTCTGTTTGAAGCTCGGGACTGCAACGGCAGAAATTGGTATAGATTGCTCTGCTGTGTGTCTCGTGCCTATGCAAATTGACCGCAATAATGCACCATGGAAGATAGTCTCGCTCGTTGCTGTTGTCTAATAGAAAAATATGCGCCTTTTCTTCCAGTTCCCTCTTCTGTCTGTCCTGCTCTATTTTGGCGATTTCCTTTTCGTGTCGCGTCTGCAACCAATATATCAAAAACGATACTGCAACAGTTGCAGCCAAAGATAATATACCGATAACAATTTGGACAATATCTGCTGTTGTCATTTCCATAGACCAAATTTTTACCCTTCTGCTTTTAGCCTTTTTATAAATTGCCGAGCAAACATTATGGCAATTTCATCACAAGAAAGTTTTCTTGAATCAACGGTTTGAATGTCTGCAACCAACGGATATTTTTTACGCAAATCATCGTTGGTAATGTTATGAATAATGGGAAGAACAAGTTTTTGTCCGTTTCTGTTCTGACGATTCAAAAACTCATTCAATTCCTTTTCCGTCCATTCTCTGCCAAAGAAATTTTGAGATATTACAATGATTGCAAATTCGGACTTCTTAGTCCCTTCCAAAATGCGCTCTTTCCATTTATCGCCCCATTCGAGAGACTTCCTGTCATAAAAAATGTTGACACCCAATTTTTCGAGCGATTTATACAAATCCTCTACAAAATCCTCCTTGTCTTTGTTTGCATGCGAGAGAAAAACATCATACTGAGGCAAATTTTTTGCTTGATAAGAAGGAACTGTTTTCTTCGAAATTCCGTTCATTTTATCTATAAAATCTTTATCCCTCGCCACACTCTCTAGGCACGATACAAGCTGAATATAATTACCCAAATATCTTTGAAACAAAAGCGTTTTCATCCTACTGCCAAGAGCATGTTCTTTCAGATATTTGTTATAAAATATATCCACATCATTCATCCAATCCATACTTGGTTTGTTATGGGCAGTAATATCTACTCCATAAGGAGCAATGCTAATTGGTTCTGGTATTTTCTTTGCTCGCTCTAAAAGTTCATTTAATTCTTCTTCAAAACGACTCATCGTTACTCTCCTTTGCTCTATTGCCTACAACATTTGTACTATACAGCATTAAATCTCCACATTGTCGACATCTATTTCACCCGACATCAATTGCGGGAGAATAGCATCCCTTATCAGTGCAAGCCTCCTATTCTCGATTCGATTAGTCACAATTTTTTCAATGATAGGCTTAAAAATGGAACTCATTGATTTGTAGTCACTTTCTGACGGTATTACTACTTTTGCATTCAGTAAATCACCGCGTTTAATGTGTCCCATTGTTGTTGCCTTGTCGGCAGCGACACCAATAAAATGCTTCAAATGATGCTTTGTCCACAAATAATAATACCATTTATCATATTTATTTGATGTAACTTTGAATAGATGTTGATTAAGTCCACATGTACCGCCACACCACAAATCAACTAAGAGACTTCCTGACCAAGAGAATATGACATCGCCATCGTGGACTATGTACTCCGACTTAATAGAGGGAGAACACAATTCACTGTTATCATCACATAAACCCTGCCGAAGTTCTTTGATTTTTAAAACAGGTAGTCCTATTTCATTATCAGACGGACGAAAACTCTGCATTGCAAGCCCATTTAAGTAATCAGCAATATCTAATAAGCTGCCTTGCGTCCAATTTACAGGTAGATTATCATTATTAATGAATTGCCGCTCAAACAAAGCATTTGCCTGCTCTTCCAAATTCTTGTTGATTTTATTGTTTAATTCGATTTTATCGTCCAATGCGGACAATACTTTCGCTATCTTTTTTTGAGTTTCAAGGTCGGGTAAGTCTATTTCCAAATTTTCCACTACAGAAGTTTGCACCCTCTGCCTGCCTGATGAGCCGACCATAGATTTTATAGCAGGAATTCTTACTGATTCGCTGATAATTAAATAATAAATGAAATTCGGATCAGACATACCTTTTTTTGCTCTGAACACTAAAAACTCAGTTGAACCGAAGCCAACCTCCTCTTTATTCAATATATTAATTTGAGCTATTTTACCATTCTCAAGACAAGGCGTAATCCTTGCCATAATGGTGTCGCCATTTCTAAATTTGCTCCCGCCAGAAAACTTTTCTAAATCATACCCGCTTACTTCTCGACAAAATGGTTGCAATTTTTCCATTGCAATTTTCTTCGCTAAAGTATATTTAGGCAGGGTCTCTTTAGGATTTATCTCAACAAAATCTGAAAGTTTACATTTCATATCCTACCACTCACTTTATCAACGAAATCATCAATGCCACGAATGCTACAAACAGTGACGCAACCGAAACAATATACTTTCTGTCTTTTTCGTAGAAGATGCTGACGCCACAGCCCATAATGCCGAACGAAATAATATAAGTCAAAACAACGGCAAGACCGTCTGCGAAAGTCCCGCTCCAATACTTTTCAATGTTGTTTGACATTTCCAAGACAGCGAGCAATCCCGCGCAGATAAAGACCACACCAAGCAAAATTTTCAAGAACAACGGCATAAATTTTGCAATTTTACTCTTGCATTTACATTTACAGTGCTTTTCCTCCGCCTGCGGTTCATCGTTGCCTTTCCTTATTGCGTCAAGCAGTTTTTCAAATTGCTCTTGCGACAAAGTGACGGCTTTTTCTTCCTCGTTCCGCATGTCTTTTATTTCGTCAGATTTCATACCCGATTGCTCCCAAGTTTTTGCGAATTTCTTCTTCCAGCTCGTGCGATTTTGCAAACATTGCGGACAGTTCCCCCGTGAGCCTTGTCATCTTTGCGTCAAACGGTTCGTCGTCGGCTTCCTGTTCCTCTATTCCTACATAACGCCCGGGGGTCAGAATGTAGTCCTGCTTTGCGATTTCGTCCGTGCCGACAACGGCGCAGAAACCTTTGACGTCTTCCAGCGTGCCGTCGGCAAACGCTTTGTAAGTGTCCGCTATTTTCTTGATGTCGTCATCGGTGAATTCGCGCAGTTTGCGCGTCACCATAGTGCCCATTTTGCGCGCGTCAATGAAGAGCGTTTTGCCTTTCTGCGTTTTGTTCTTGGATAAAAACCAAAGTGACACGGGGATTGGCGTTGTGTAGAACAGTTGCGGGGGCATCGCCACTATGCAGTCCACAAGGTCTGCGTTGACAATGTTTTTTCTGATTTCGCCTTCACCGCCAGACTGCGAGGACAGCGAGCCGTTGGCAAGCACCATACCGATTTTGCCGTTTGGCGCAAGGTGATAAATCATATGTTGCATCCACGCAAAGTTGGCGTTGCCCGTGGGAGGAATGCCGTATTTCCAGCGCACATCGTCCTGCAGTTTGTCCGCGCCCCAGTCCGAGAGGTTGAAGGGCGGGTTTGCCATAATATAGTCCGCACGAAGCGTCGGGTGGCAATCGTTGAAGAACGTGTCGGCGTTGTACTGTCCGAGGTCCGCGTCAATGCCGCGGATTGCAAGGTTCATTTGCGCCATTTTCCAAGTGGTCGGGTTGGAGTCCTGTCCGTAAACGGAAATGTCGTTTATGTTGCCGCTGTGGCTTTCGACAAATTTCGCCGATTGCACGAACATACCACCACTGCCGCAGCAGGGGTCGTACACTCTGCCGTGGAAAGGTTGCAACACTTCGACAAGCGTACGCACGACGCAGGACGGCGTGTAGAACTCCCCTGCCAGTTTGCCTTCCTGTTCGGCAAATTTGGAGAGGCAGTATTCGTAGGTTCGACCGAGAATGTCTTTCTCGTCGCCGTGCTCGTGCATTTTTATGTTGGTGAACAAATCGACGACGTCTCCGAGCCTTCTCTTGTCCAGTTCGGGACGCGCAAAGTTTTTGGGCAAAATGTCTTTCAGGCGCCTGTTGTTCTTTTCGATGCTGCGCATCGCATTGTCAATTGCAACGCCGATTTCGGGCGTATGTGCCGCCGCCGCAATGTCTTTCCACCTTGCGCCCTGCGGCACGAAGAAAATGCCTTCGGAAGTGTACTCGTCGATGTCTTCCTCAAAGCCTTCCCCTTCTGCCTTCAATTCCTCATATTTCTGCTCGAAACGGTCGGAAATATATTTCAAGAATATCAGCCCAAGCACAACGCTTTTGTACTCGGAGGCGTCGATGTTGCCACGCAGCACACAAGCCGCCTCCCAAATCTCTTTTTCAAAACCGATATTCGCCGTCGTCTTTTCGTTCGCCATTCTCTTTCTCCTCAGTTTTAGGACTCTTTTGTTTCGCAACTATATGACCACTCGCCGCAACAAGGTTTCCGCCGACTGCATGCAGCCGATTTCGTTCACCAAACGGCAGACAAGTTCAATCCTCTGTTTTTGTCACGTCCATAATATCGCCCACATTGCATTCCAACACATCGCAAATACGAAGCATTATGTCCATTGACACAACCTCGTTTTTGCTCATCTTTGCCAGTGTCGAAGTGGACATATCCGTTTTTATACGCAAATCCGTTTTGGTCATGCCTTTATCGATTAGCAACTTCCATAGTTTGTTGTAACTGACTGCCATATCAAAACCTGCTGTAAATAATTTTTCAATCAATTATATCATATCTATAAAGAAAAACAAGCCCCAACATTCGCCATTTCAAACAAAAAATTCGACTTCACACAACTTAAACAATGCAAAAATTCTTCCTCTATTGGACTCTTAAAAAATTTGACGATGACGAGCGTTTAATCTAAATCAGCAAATGATTACTATTTTGTTTTCACGTAAGCGATGCATGTTTTGAAAATCAATCCCCGCCACAGGGCGAGGATTGATAAAAAACATTGCTTAACGCCTATACAATCACTCCTAAGTTGTCGCCATAAAAAACAATACTAATCTTGTTTTTACATAAGCGATTTAATATTCAAGCTGCGAAAACTTAACTTTATATTTATTCATCCGAGCAATTGTTTAATTTTCGCCATCAATAACTCTTTGCGCTTCTCATAAAATTCTCCAAAATTCTCTATTTCAAGCGAAACTCCATCGGGAATAAGCGCCTCCTCGCGAAACACCTTTTTTTGTGCATCATTCATGTCATTATAGTAATCAACGAGACGCATTACATTTTTGCTACCGTTACTCCTGCCTTCAAGCAAATGCAAGTTTGGCAGGCGATTGCGATTGCTTCTCCATCTTCTCCAATCGTCCATCTGCACAGAAACAGGTTTGCTACTATCAAATCTATCATAAGGATGCAAATGGTCTTGCTCGTATTTATAATTTTTATTTATCCAGTCTACACCTAAAAAATACAATGCTTCGCCTGCAACACGGCTACCCTTTTCAGAGTTGATGATATCGTCAATTTTGCCAGATGTTACACGAAGGTCGTTGATTTGTTCTAACATATCAACTGTAATTTCGTAATCATTATCGTTAATATTGCTTTTCATTTGCTGCAGTTTGCTTGTGGTACCTGATTGAAAATATGAAAACAACACTGCCCTGATTAAATAAGCTTTTATTCCGTCTAAATTATCGGAATAATTCGAATTGTAGTATATGTAGTATATGATAGGCAATAAGACGTTCCAGCTGCTTGAAAAACGACTGACTTCCATTTTCATTCCATTTAAAACTTTCTCCAAATTCGCTAAACTCTGCCTAAAATCTTCCCAGTTATTTTTTAATTCATCTGCAATTTGTTTGTTAATATTTGATTTAACGACATCGCCATATAGCATAAGAGCGGCACGAACAATGAAATCAGACCCAAATCCGGCATATGAACCAGAGAGCAGTTCACCGAATTTAGTCTTAGCATTTGGCCAATATGCTTCAAGTATAGACATCGTGATTTCATGCTTTTTCAATGGTTTGCCCCCGCTGTTAAAACGAACAAACATTTCCAACGCATCATCCTGTTTCATATCGTGAATTTCTGTGTAATGAATCAGTTTTTCCACAAAAATCTTGTTATACAATTTATTTAAAATACTGCGGGCATACTCTTTGCTGTCGGCTGGAACATAAGCAATTGTTTCTTCTATTGCTTTTTCTCGAGTTTCTTCATTTTGAAATTTCTCTCCCAAAATGTCGCTGATTTCAAATTGGGTAGGGCTCAGCTTTCCCACTTTTTCTGTAAATCGTATGTCAAATTTTTTGCTGTTGTATTCCTCTTCATCAACAGACGACTTGTGTTTATTCAACTCTATAACAAGCTTTGCAACCGTTCCGCCGACCACTTTCTTTCTAGCATACTTCTGCCTAATATATGCTTTACCTAAAAGCGATAAAAATAAAGACGTTAATCTTTGTTGTCCATCCAAAACGGCAGTATCAGTCAAGCTTAAATTAATTGTACTTAGCTCATAATTGATGCTGTCTGCTTGCTTTCTGTTGTCAAAAGTAACTTCCGACAGAAAATTGCAAAAATAAGTATCACCGCTGACGTTATTATTGTCTATATGCCAAAAGAGAAAAGTGGCAATAGGATAATCTAACAGAATAGAGTCCCATAACTTTTCTATTTGTTCCATGCTCCATACATACTGTCGCTGAAAAGCCGGCATTATAAATTTTCCGCTCTTAATATGATGTAACGCTTCAAATATTGTAATTTCACCATTTAAAATACTCATAATTCACTCCTTCCCACTTTATCCTATTGTCATAAATAACAATCAGGATTTGTTTTTTCAGTATTTATAAAGCAAATTACATATAGTAAACTTATCAATATCTCGTCAAAATTCTTTTATTGAACAGTTTATTGCTATATTATAAATAAACTTGCTATTTTGGAACTCATTTGTTTTTATTGTATTATACCGACATTTCTAGTTGCAACTATATTTCAAATATCCAAAGCAATTTATCATACTTCTTTTACATATTAACTTCATACCTGCTCCTCTGATTTATTGGCGCATTTAATAATTATTTACGTAATAAAACAAAGTAATAGTTTGCAACCGTGACGTGTGCTTGTCTTGATATAATGTCGTGTTCGGTTGGGCGATACATTACTTCGAAGAAGACGGCGTTGAAAGCACACTTTATAACGCCGACAGCACGAAATACGACCCCGTCTGCACACCCGCAAGCAAGCCGACGACAACGGTCAAAACTGTTGCAAAACCGCAACCGGTGTCGCAGATGACGCTCTTCGATTTGAAGAAAAAGAAGAGCGTAATTTTATGTTAAAACTACTGCTCTAAATCAGTTTCTATCTGTTCTTCGTTTTTCTTTTTTTCTCTTTCACTCATCGATAAAATCACGTCCCTATTGATTATTTGATTTGCTTTCACCAACTTTAGCATTGCACCCATTAAATCATATAGAGCCAAGGCAACCATGCCAAACAAAAAATATTGAGTGTACACCATTATACACTGCCAAATATCATTCTGTATTTGAATAAGAAACAGGCTTAAGTTAAGGTACAGGATACTTATCAATAGTATTGCTTTAACATCTCCAGCCAAATGATTTATTATAGAATCAATCTTATCAAATTTATCAATAATGTACTGGCTACAAAAGTTCGTTTGCAACAAATTAGTTTTACAACTTTGCACCAAACCTTGAACAAAAGTAAACAACGTAATCGCCACTCCCCAAATGGCAATCATAATTGCTCCTATTTCTACACGTTTATCTAAATATTCTCTAGGCGCAAAACTTCCAGCTAAACCTGTAAATACTAGTATAATTCCTGCTTGCATTAACAGAAGAATTTTCTTATTCTTTATCCTCGTAATCATTTTCATTTCTTATCCGGTCAGCTAACTGTTCTGAATTGTTTACTTGGTCTTGACCTATGTTGAAATTTAATGTCAAATTCAAAGTTTTGATTTTGTTGTTGCTATTCTTGGTAATTTGTTTAGAACTACCCACATTAGTACCGCGTATGCTATAACCGCCACCACCGCGTGCAGCATAGTTAATTAGATGCTTAAACTGGTTATAAAACCCTTCTCCATTAAGTCCATCGTCACTGGCGAACTCTAATGTTGTTGTTTTAGTTTGTGTTTCTTCACGCAATTGACTGAGCAGTTCATCTGCTTCATGGCTACCTAAAAAACAATTTGGAGAGTTTAACTTCAAGGATATTTTATTGACTATGTCAAAAGAATTGAAACACTCCATGAAATCTTCTTCTCGAGAGATAATATTTATATAGAAATTTTTACCAGTGTTTTCAGAAATTTGATTATTAATATAACAGAATAAATCCTGCATAATCTTTATCATTGCATTGGGTAATTGATAAACTTGAAGCACGCGTTCTACGTATAAAATTTGATTTCTGCAATCAAAAATTATGTATGCGTATGGATAAATATCTTCTGTTTTCTCCACAAATGTACTAAGGCCTTTTTTCGGCAACTCGACTGGTTTTTTTCTGGCAAGTTTCATAATAAGAATATCTTCGCATATTGTTTGAAACTTTATTACCGATATATCCTGGCTACCACTTCTAAATTCAATGTAAGTATTTCGGTCGTCTATAAAGTCAAAAGCCCTTCGAACAGCTTTATTTTTTTGTTCGCGCTCACTTAAATCTCTATCTACTTCAAAAAGAGATGTTTGGCAGTTTAATTCTACCCTTATTCTGTATTCATAAAAAGTTCTTTGATCACCTCTAATTTCTTTTGTTCCCATAGTATCCCCTAATTGAAATTATATTATCACGTTTCCTACAGCGTACAAGCACCTTGAAAGCTTAACTACAAAATTGATATTAACACTCGCGAGCAAGAGGTATTCAACAAATACCTCCATGCAATCATTCAATCAAGCATCTTCACCTCCTTTTTATTTTACTATCAATATCAACATCTCGAAATATATTGTAACATATGCAATTAACAATTACAATCAAGATTATCAGCTTTTCAAACGCTATATTATTGAAACTTCAATTTTCCTAAACCTGTAAATCTTTACTTAGTAACGAGAGAAATAGTAGATTAATCTAATCTGCAACCGTGACGTGTGCTTGTTTTAACACAATTTTTTGGATACATTGAGAGACAAAGATTAGTGCATTAAAAAAGGTGTATGGGATTGTTTCCCATGCACCTTTTTGTCATTTTTTGAGCTTATAACGCAGGACGGAGGCAATATCTACTTTGTAGATAATATCGATCACTCTGTCTTCGCCTACGGTTTTAGGCGCACTGCCCACGACGATTCGGTCAATCAGCTCGTAGCACATTTCTCGAGTAAGTTCCGGCGCGTCAAAGTATTTCTTGATGCTTCGTATAAAATCGTCGGCACTCTGCATCATATTTGACGTTTCGGTCAGCTTTGCTTCCAGCTCGGCTATTTCCGTTTCAAGTTTCTTCTGTTCTTCCGAGTATTTTTGTATGAAGGATATACAAATGTCTTCGGGCATTTTCCCTTTCACTCTGTCCTCGTAGGCAACCTGTATAAGGCGGGATATTTCTTCCGTGCGCTTTCGCTTTGCCTGTAATTCCTTTTTGACGGACTTGACAGCGTTGTCCGCAAGTTCACTATTATGACGGATAAATTCCTCACGGATAGCTTTCTCATCGAGCGTTACTCTCCTTGCCATTTCCCTTATATCTTCAAGTACGATTTCATCCAAGATACTTGCCGCAATATAATGCGAAAAGCAATACGCCTTACCATAGCGCACATGATAACCGCAGTCAAAATGCAAGAAACGCTTCCCGTTGCGATTACGTGATGTACATAGCTTCATTTTATTGCCACAATCGGCGCAAAACAGAAATCCGGATAATGGATGCGTGTACCCTACTTTCGTTTTTCTTCCCTGCGCGACAGACTTTCGTCTTTGATGAACTTTATCCCAAAGTTCTGGTGAAATGATGGGCTCATGTGTATTGTAAACGACAGCCCACTCTTCTTCATTTTTTCTGAATCGCTTGTGATTCTTGTAAGACAGTGAAGTCCAACGCAGCTGCGGCATATGTCCGATGTATATGATTTTGTCCAGCATTTCTCTTATCGTAATGGCAGACCATAAGCCGACCGCATCGGGTTTTGCCTTTTGTCCGAATTTCTCATAAGCATAAGTGGCAGGAGACGGCACTCCTTCTAAATTCAAGGTTTCGGCAATCTTTCTCGGACTTTTCCCGGAAGCATACATTTCAAATATTCGTTTTACAACAGGTGCGGTTTCCTCATCGATAACGGGAGCCCGTTTTTTATCCGTACCCATTTTGTATCCGTAAGAGGCTTTTTTGGCTGTATAAATTCCTTCTCTTGCATTAGACCTTTTAACAGCCCTTATCTTCTTGCTTGTATTGGCGGCGTGCCATTCGTTGAACACGTTCATGATAGGCATCATTTCCATTGCACCGCTGTCACGGTTTGCCGTATCTACGTTGTCTTGTATGGCTATAAACCTGATTCCGAATGCAGGAAACACATAATCGACGTATTGTCCGACCTCGATGTAATTTCTGCCGAAGCGGGATAAGTCTTTTACGATTATCGTGTTTATAACTCCCGTTTTAGCGTCGTCTAAAAGTCTTTGTACTTCCGGACGATCAAAAGTAGTACCGGATATGCCGTCGTCTATGTATTCGCCGTGAATTTCAAAGCCGTGTTCTTCGGCATATTTGCGAAGCATGGTTCTTTGGTTTTCGATGGATACCGATTCGCCTTGTCTTTCATCCTCTTGGGAAAGTCTGAAATACAATCCTGCGATATAGTTTTTCTGTTTCATAACGTCACCTCTTATTTTCAAAAGTCTGTTGCGATGCAAGACTCTTCATGGACTTTTCAAAGTCTTTATCGCCGTTGAAATACCTGCGGACGAAATACGTCTTTCCGCCGATGTTTTTACGCTTGCTGATCGAAGGAAAAAGCTGATAGCAATTTGCCTCGTAATCCTCAACGCTTGTGTAAGTTTGCTTATTTGCTGAGTTTGTTTTCATAACTTCAATTCTCCTTTTTAGATTATTTTTGTGTTTCTTTACCTTTCGGCGGAGCGAAAATAAACGGTTGGGCAAGTGTTTTTCTGTTTCAAGTCTTTTCGTTCGTTTTTGCAAGGGTTGGTGAAACCAATACACTTTACCCTTGTAAAAAGGTGACCAACCGTTTACGCTCCAATGGCGAAAGGTAAGTTTAATTTACTTTCGGCATTTTCTCGATTACTTCCGGACTTACTCTGCCCATAATCTCGCCCTCTACCATACAGAGAAAATCGTCCGCTAATACTGCTTTTCTGTCGTCTATCCCGTATGGGACGATAATGTCCTCGTCTAAAACGTCCGATTCAAAGTAGGCTGGTAACTTCCCGCCATAAACAAGCCTTTCACCGGATTTCTCTATGTACTTCATTAGATACTTTAGAGAGTCTCCGACTTCGTGCGGTAATACTAACTTCTGAAAGTCGTTTCTGCCGTACCGTTCGAGAAAGTAGGTATTCTGACTTGCCGTCTGCATTCGGTTGTCTTTTGTGCTGTAATCCCTTATCTCAATGAGTTCTCCGACCATGCCGTTTGGCGGAATATAGAAGATACCATGGAAATGCAGGCGGTTTGTATCGCCTCCGCGTTCCCATACGCCGATATGCTTCCAGCCTTTGCGGTTAACAAGGTGTTTGAGCGTGTTCCTGAGCGATTTTCTAAAACTTTCTTCCGTATGCTTCTCGTCCGAATAGGTGAAAGTGCAAAAGAAATTCCAAGTCTGTAAGTTTGCCTTTTTAGACAGTCTGACTTCTCTTCGGATAGCGTTTATCTTCTTCCGTTCGCTGTTGCGTTCTACGAATTCCTGCCGTTGTTCCTCATCGGGTATCTTTACTTCCATAGCTTGATTTACATAGTCTTTCCGCTCTTTACGTGGTAGCTGTTGACTTTCCCTGTAAGCCGTTTCAAATTGTTCCTTTCGTTCCGCCTCTTGTTCGGATGTCGGGTGAGAAGATCGTCGTCGCTTTTTCCCTTGCGGAAAGTTCTCTTTCGGTGTTGCGATGTAATGACTTCCGTCAAAGGAAATCTTGGCTGCTCTGAATCCCATTGTTCTTTGTCCTCCTTTTCGTTTTTTCTTTTATATCCCGCAAACTCGCAAGGTCTTTGCGACTTTGCAAAAGTTTCCAACATAATATTCATTAAATAGGAAGGTTTCTTTCCTATTTGAAAAAGTTTCTTCAACTTTTTCAGCCATAGCATAAATGTCAAACTGGCAAGTTTTTTGCCACTTTGAAGAAATGGTTTCTATTTAGTAGCCACGAAAACAGCCGTTATGGGGTTGTTTCCGCAAAATAATTTTTGTCTTACACTTAATAGCCACGAAAACGACTGAAATGGACCCCCTCAATTAGAAACCATGAAAATGTCAAAAATTAATCCCCTAACTAAAAATCTCTCTACATAAAAGCCACAAAATCGGTAAAAGTCCACGGTCATGATAAAAAAATAAGGCAATTGCAATCAAGCAACTGCCTTTAAGGAGTTATGTAGTTTATTGGGATATTAAATTTGTCCGTAAAGCGAGTAGTAACGATTCCGTATACTTGCTTTTCTGTGATTGATGGTTCCTCTTCCTATACCCAGCTCAGAACATACTGCGGACTGTTGCATTCCGTTCATGTAGCAGTTTAGAATTGCAAGTTCCAATGCAGTTAATTGTAATGCTTCTACAAGAGCGTCGTATTTTGTATAATCCGTCTGTTCCTGTTCAAAGCAGTTTACGGGATCCATAGGTAATGCCTTGTAATCGGTAAAGTCTATGTATTCGATGATTCCGTGCCTGTCGGCTCTGTTGCGCAATGTGTCGATAAATCTGTCCACCTCTCGATAACAAGCGAGTTTTATTGTAATCTCTTTACCACGCCTGTCTTTGCCGTAAATTTCGGATACTTTTCTACCTGCAAATTGCCAAAGAAAGCAACTTGCCGTTTGAGCAACGTCATATCCGTCCGATACGGTATAGTCTATTTCGTTCATGTGATGTAAATCCTTGATGAGACCGATATACAGTCTGTCTGCGACTTTCATGTCGTACTTTTTGACGGTACGAAGTGCTTGCAATGCAATCATCTCTCCCATGAGTTTGACATTGCCGGCAGAGATAGACTCTGCAAACAACGCTCCTTCGTTGCGATACTTACCTTTTGAGAACTTTGTTACCAACATTTCCATTTTCTATTCCTCCGAACGTTTATTGCCTTTTTCGGGCAACGGGCGAAGGAGCATAGGACGGTATATTACGGTGATTTTAGAGTAGGTATGCGTAAGTCAACGGCAAAGAGAAAAATCGTTGCATTTAAGTCATAGAAAGCCTTTAAAGACACAAAAACAGCCAAGCAAGGAAATACCTTACTTGGCTGTAAGTTCGTTTTATTGGTGTTTTCAGCGACGATTTTACGACCGTTGACTTATGCGAGGAACTATGCTAACCTGCGCCCCCGAAAAAGCAATGTTCGGAGGGTATAGACAAAGCACTACGACAGAGAAAATACAATAAGGCAATATACACGGAAAAACACGAGAGAGCGAAAAAGCGGAAGTTCGCCCAAGCGGTTCAGCGGGCGACTCCGCTTCGCTCTCGCTTTCCGTTCAGCCTTATTGTTTTGTAGCGGCGTGTGCTTGGCTGCGGCGAGCGAAGCGAGCCGCACTTGTCTATGACAAGCACACGCCACGGTGCCAAAGTACTAAATTCTAAAGAATGCAATTACACTTTGTTGCGTTTCAGCTCCTGCCAATCTTTCGCGAATTCGTAATCGATTTCGTTATCTAAAGCCTTAAAATGTTCTCTGCCACAATGGATTTTAAGCCGTTCGGAAGGGCGCAATGCATGTTCGTCGGTCGTTCCTTTGGTTTCAAGAACGAAATACATTTTCTTTTCGCCCTCTTTCTCCATATAAACAGCCCAGTCGGGTGAATAGTTGGATAGCGGCGTGCTTATCTTGAACCTCTGCGGTATCTTGAAGAAAAGTTTCACGTCCGGATCACTGTCAAGCGCTTCAGCAAAAGGTCTTTCGACTGTATCGCTGTCGTAGATGACATAGTCGTAGACAGAGTGCTCCACCTTGATTGCATTGATGTCCTCAAAAGCTATAATGTCCTTTTCCTCATCGAAATTAAACACCTCGTAGAAGGTATATTCCTGCCCGTCAAGTTTGATATACTTGATACCATCGATTGCCCTTTCCGTTTTGTTTCTTTCTATGATTCCGGCAACCACCTCAATGAATTTTTCGGGGTTATTGAGAAAGTCTTTCAATCTCCCGCATTCAAGAAGTATCTGGGCAATGTTATTCCTCGGCAGCTTCGTGCTGTCCGCAAGAATACGCACCACGTCGGGAAGAGGTAATTCCTGCTCGTATTCACTCGTGGAACTTGCACTCTCCTTATAATCAACACCGCTTTTTTTGATATTGAAACTTGCGACCTCTTTGAGAATTCGGCTTTTGCGAATTTCAGGCATTTCTGAAATCTCTTTTACGCTCTTTTCAATCAGATACTGAATATCCATATTGATGCGGTAGATGGTCTTTTGCTTCATCTTATCCCACAGCTCCATAAAGAGCGGATTCATAAACATTTCATCCCTTCTCTTGACGGAAACCTGCTTACGTTCGGGCTTGATATTGACCTTTGTATTTGCCTTGCCGATAATCGGGAGCAGTCTTTGCCTTGCTGCTTCAAAGCGCGCGGGAAGATCGACCGTACCATTGGCAAGGTCATTTTTGAGCGTATCTTTGATTTTACCTTGGCTGTCAATATAATTCTTTTTGCGGAAGTGTTCCAAAATGTCCCCCGCATCCTTTATTGTAATGACTGCTTCTGCGCCTGTTTCGTCCTCATAAGAGATATTAACAAACATATCCGCGTCAAGCACACCGAATTTGACGCCGAGTTCCTCGATTTCCTTTTGCAGCTTGTCGGCGAACTCCGCAAAGGATTCCTGTGCGATAACGTGCAGAATATTGACGTTTTTATCGTCGATTCGCTCGCCGCTCTGGTCTACGCAAAGGCGCAAACCTCTGCCGATTTTCTGACGGCAAGTGAATACCGTCTTATTTTCGATAAGCGTGCATATCTGGAACACGTTCGGGTTATCCCAACCTTCTTTGAGCGCGGAATGCGAGAAGATAAAGCGGAGCGGACAATCAAAGGAAAGTAGCCACTCTTTGTCTTTCATAATCGTGTTGTATGTGCTGTAATCGTCTGCTGTGTCGCCCTTGGTATCCTTTACCCTGCCCTTTTTATCGCAAGAGAAATAGCCGTTATGTACCTCGCTTGCCGACTGCTTGTAAAACTCTTTTACTGCGGAAAAACGCGGCTGTTCGATAAGTTCCGCATACAGCTCCTCGAACATTTTCGCATAAATGCCCTTGCCGTCCTCTTGCTCATAATCGCGGTACTTGGCAACCTCGTCAATAAAGAACAGCGACAGCACCTTTATGCCGCGGCTTAAATATCTCTTTTCCTTTTCAAGATGAATTTCTATCGTGCGCTTGATCTGTTCGCGCTTGAACGTCATCTCGTCCACGGCACCGATCGCCTTATGGAGCGCAAGAACTTCGGTATTGGCAAACTCTATCTGCTCCCAACCTTCCGTGCAATCGATACCGGCAATATCGTAGCCCTCATAAATTTCTCTGCCCGTGATAGCAAATAGGCTGTCGCCCTGCTTTACCGTCTTTACCTCGCGTTTCACGATACCCGTCGCTTTGCTCTTTACGTCTATCTCCACTTTCGCATAGAAAGAGGACTTTTTGCCCACTTCCAGAAGTCTGATATACGGCTTGTTGAAGTCGTCCATAAGAGACTGATTGGCAACGCATATCTGCTTGACGATATTCATCTGATATGCGTCCACGGGCGTTAAGCGGTACACGGTATTGAACACCTGCTTGTGCGTTGCTGAATAACGGAGTTCGCACAGGGGATTGAGGTTTTCGATTGCTTTTCTCGATTTGTCCGTATTGTCGATGCTCTGCGGCTCGTCGATGATAAGAATAGGACGACACTGCGCCATAAATTCACGGGCAGTCTTGTCCATTTTATCGCTTTCCTGATTGAAAAGATTTTCGTCCTTTTTGATCGCATCGATATTGACGATCATGATTTCAAGATTGGTGGAAAGCGCGAAATCACGCACTTCGTTGCGCTTTTTGGAGTCGTAAATGAAGAAGTGTGCGCGTTTGCCGTCATACTCCTGACGGAAGTATTCTTCCGTTATCTGCAATGACTTATATGCGCCCTCACGGATTGCCACGCTCGGCACAAGAATAACAAATTTATTAAAGCCGTAACGCTTGTTGAGTTCGTAGATGGTTTTTGTGTAGACAAATGTCTTGCCTGTACCCGTTTCCATCTCGATATTAAAACGGAGCTGTTCAGGCTCGGTGAGTGGCAAAAGATTGCGCTGTTGCACTTCGTGAAGATTGCGTGTTATCTCCTCTGCCGTAAGCGTGAGCGTATTGCCATAACCGAACACGGAATCCTGTGCATAATCGATAATATCCAATTTTCCCACGGTAAAGGGTGACACGCTCGAAGCCTGCCCTTTGAATAAATCCACTACCGCCGCCACGGCATCCGATTGAAATTGTTGTTTCTTAAATCTCAGTTTCATGTATTCCGCCCATCTTAATTTTTTTATGAATTGTCCGCCCTTTTACATCTATATACTCAATATAGAAAGAATCCGTTTCCTTATAAACATACACTTCATTGAATTGCGTATACAGTTCCAAATAAATAGAATTCTTTCCACCAATTTGTTTGGTATTTATATTTTCATGAATGATGATGCTATTTGAACCTTTGTTAATATTTTTGTCCAATAGATTACCGTGAAATATTTCTTCACCCTTTTTGATAATCAATTTCACAAGATTCATATTAAATGGCATCTCGCTTGAATTCGTAATTAACAATTCAAGGCTTAATTTTGTTCGCTCAGGGACTTTTCCATCGAAATTACTTTCCTTTCTATATACTCTATCCCCGATATCGTTAACACCATAATAATACGATAACTCAATGCCTTTGCAAATTACATTTTGCCGTCCACTTCGGCTTAATACAGATAATAAAAAGCCTATCACTGTACCTAATATAGTACCAACTACGCCAACGATGCTACTAATAATTGCTGTGTCATTCCATTCTACACTCAGTAAAAGTTCTACCATAATCAGAACAACCTCATTTCCTTGTCTTTCTTTTTGAGGATTTCTTCGGTGTTGGAAAGAATGTTGGCATCGGCAAAGCAACGGTCGGCAAAAATGTACGTTCCGATCGTCTCTTTATCCATTTCCTCTACTGCGGAAAGGGTGATATTGGGCGCAAGGCATACAAGCACCTTGTAGTCGGGGTGATTGATAATGTAAGCGGGCACATTGTCAAATTTGCGTTCTTCTACGGGTAAGGTCAAGGATAAGCCGTATTTGAGCATTATCTCATACACAAGGTCGAGATCCTCTCTGCCCTCTACAAGATAGAAAAGGCTCTGCTGAATACGCTTTTTCACTTCCTCTTCGTCGGTGGTGGGCGTATTATCCCACTTAACAAGGTTACTGCTGTCGAGCTTGAATACCTTGAAACCTATATCGAGAGTTGAGTTTTGAGAGTTAAGAGTTGAGTTTCGGTCATCATCTCCACTCTCAACTCTTATATCTCCACTCTCTTTCAAAATTTTCTCCCCTGCTCTACGGATACGCTCTTTGCCAATTTCACAAATCGTTTTGTACCCTGCCTTGTATGCCTCGCTCTGCTCATCGGTTTTTTCAGGAAGCTGAACACAGATAAATTTACGTTTGCCGCCGTCCTCTGCGTTTAACTGCATAACTGCATGTGCCGTTGTTGCCGAACCGCTGAAAAAGTCGAGGATGATAGAATCTTTATTAGTACATAGTTTTGCAAATATTTTAACAAGTTGCGAAGGTTTAGGATAATCAAAATATAATTCACCAAACAATTCAGTCAGTTCTACTACCGCACTTCTGTTATTTCCACAGTCCATCAATATAGAGCGAAGTACTTGCCCTCCGCCCATATATACTTTGTGATGCAGACTCCATCCATTTGAAGTTTTAGTAAACCTAACAGTTCCATTCTTTAAACCCTCTAATACTCTTTCTTTTGACCACTGCGAATTGATAGTAATTTCTTTTGAGTCTGGAGTTTGTATAGTTATAATAATTGGATTTTGTAAACCATTCCTAACCAAAGTATCCCAATAGTATTTTTTTCCGTTTTCATCACACTCCTTGTAGCGTTTTAAATACTCTTCACTTTGCTCTATTCTCCAATTATCAGGCAAGTTACTAATATTTTTAGCATATACTTGAATATATTCATGGTCTTTAGCAATATATTTTGAGTCATTCCCCCCGCCTTTTCTTTGTTGCCATATCATAGAAGCAACAAAATTATCCTCTCCAAAAACCTCATCGCAAAGTTTTTTCAAATTAGCTTGTTCGTTGTCGTCAATAGAAATAAAGATAACACCGTCGTCGGTCAAAAGGTTGCGGGCAAGTTTTAGGCGAGGATACATCATGTTCAGCCAATTAGTATGGTATCTGCCTGCTGTTTCGGGATTAGATTTTGTGGCTTGTCCCGTAACTTCCTTGTAGCGCGCGATACCGTCCGCAAAGTCGTCCGTATAGACGAAGTCATTGCCGGTATTATAAGGGGGATCAATGTATATCATTTTTACGGAATTAAGATAGGACGACTGCAAAAGTTTCAACACTTCCAGATTATCGCCCTCGATATAGAGGTTTTCCGTCGTGTCCCAATTCTTGCTTTCTTCCTTACAAGGGCGGAGCGTTCCCGTACTTCTCTTTTGCGCAAGGCGCAGACTGTCCGCCTTCCCCTTCCAGGAAAAGCTGTACTTTTCTTTATCGTCTGCAATATAATGTCCCAAAAGCCCCTGCAATTTATCAAAATCCACCTTGCCGTCGGCAAACACTTCGGGGAAAACTTTTTTGAGCTTTTCCACGTTCGCCTGTTCGATATTCATTGTCATTCCGTCCATTTTATCCATTTGAATTCTCCTTACTGATTGACCGTTGCTATCATTCTATTTTTAAGTCTTGCTATCAAATCCTCTTCATCTTTCCAAATAATCATCGACTTTTGAGCTATATCAAAATGAGGCTTTGTATCCGGATTATCAAACACTTCTTGTTTGCAACAAACAATAACTTCTTTTCCGAGTGCTTGAGCGTAACCCGCTTCGTAATATGCGCCATAGTTTGGCTTTGTAATATCAACCACAACAAACCTGCTTTGTTTTATCTCATAGAAAATTTCTGGCATTATGTAGTTGTTGTGCTCCTTGTCCTTTATGATTTGCGGTTTATACCCTGCTTCGCTGATCGCTTTCTTAAAACAATCTTCTATATACTTTACCTGCGGATCAAATGACATAGCAATAAAACCTTGTTTTGATAATTCGTTTGTTTTCCTCAATTCAGCTACACGTTTCCAACCAGCCAATGTTATTCTACATTCTTTTACATACTCGTTATTGCTGTTATTTGGCACAAGTTCAATATACTTGCTATCCATCAAAACAGAAAAAATGCCATTAATTTCTTCCAACCTATTCTTGCTCTCACAATAAAGCAGCCTAAATTTTGCTTCATTAAAATATATTGTATTAAAAGTATCAGATAATGACGGATACATATAAGCTAAATTTAGCAAAATCTTATCTATCCTATCTGCAACATTTAGAGGATATTCCTGCATTAGAAAATATACATTAACTTGATTTTCATTATCATCAGTATAATTATTTTCATCATAGTAAAAAAGCCAATAATAATTCATGCCATTTTTTCGTAAATAAGGCTTTGTTTCAACGAAATTGTATATTGCATTTAACCTGCGTTCAGTCTCCACCTGATTAGTGTTACAAAATATAGACTCATGCAAATAATACTGTTTATTCGACTCACAATCATAACGCGTTCCTTTATCCATATCGACTATGTTATGATTTTTCCCACAAATAGGACAAGCGTCTTTATTCATTTTCACCTATCACCTCACTGCAAATTGTACCATAAATACTATTCTCTCATAAAGAGTTATCGCTATACTTTTTTCAAGTTCCGCTATCTTTTCCTGAACTTGCTTGTTCAATGTCATTTTAGTCATGAACTCATCTTGTTTTAGTTTCATCAGTTTTGCCTTTAAGCCTGCCGCACTCTGATTGTTGACAAAGGCTTGTTCGTGTTTGGTTGTACCCTTCCTCTTCATGCTGTCTATTTCCCGCGTGAGAGAATCTAACTCTGTGGCAAGCTCGCGCTTTTTATCTTCCGCATGCTGTCTGATACGCCCGATTTCAAAATTGAGCGTATCGTTCTGCTCTTCTCTTGCCTTTTGAACTATTTGCGGTTTTCTTTCTTCATAGAGTTTTTTAAGTCCTTCAAAGTCTGCCGCGCTTGCTTCAGAACAACGCGATACAGGCAGGGACAGTATTTCACGCAAAACAGACTCTTCTATCGGAGCGCCGTCTGCATCCGTTCCAATCAAAACATTCTTTGAAAACGCGCTTGTCTTATCGAAAAAAGTAATGGTAAACAGCGCCATTTGTCCGCAAGAAGGATAAGTTCCGTTCCCGCCGTCGAACTCTATTGTCTCTTGAACAGTATCCAGCAAAGTATATCTGGCAAGGACTTCCTTTACCGTTCTGTTGGTAACGGTTATCATACTGCCGCGCGGATGGTCGCCTTCGAAATATAAATTCATTTCGGGAATATTGCCGCTTTTGAACACGCTGCGTGAAAGAAAGATTGTCTTTTTCTCACTGTCAACGCTGCCATACTTCTTGAAAGCGAACTCGCAAAAATCCCATAAATCGGCTTTGAACTTCGCACACTCGGCTTTCAGCATACTTGCGTAGTTCTTTGTCTTTTCGACTATTTTGCCGTCAAAGGTATTGAACAGCAGTTCGTCCGACTGCTTTTTTCGCTCTTTTACCTCCTTGTCATATTCCGCTCGTATATCGTCAAACTCTTTTTCTATCTCCTCTTTCGATCTGACTAAGGCAAAACCTTTTGCCATTGTCTCCTCGATTTTTCCCGAAACAACGTCTGAAATAACGCCGTCGCTTGCGCCCAATATCCCGTCGAACATCGTCGTGCGCTTGAATACAAGCTCGTAAAACCTTACGTCTGCATAGTTTTCCCTGTTGAGGAAATTAAGAACGTACACGTCATTATCCTGACCGATACGCTGACATCTGCCAATTCGCTGTTCTATTTTCTGCACGTTCCACGGCAATTCGTAATTGATGACGAACGAACAGAACTGCATATTGAAACTTTCGCATGCGCTGTCCGTCGCTATCAGAATATTGCCGCGCTTTTGCCATGCCTCTATGCTACTCTCATCTTCAAAAAGCGTTGTCTTGTATTTCGTGTACTTGCCAAGCTGCTTGAATATGTACTCCTGCGTCTGCCTGTTTTCTGTGAACACGACAACCTTCTGCGGCTGACCTTTTTCTTTCATCGCCGCAAATCCCCGTTCAAGCCCACGCAGAAATGTTGACCATTTGCTTGTATCTACAATGCTTGTCGCAAAGTCAAGCACAACCTTTATCTCTTTGGCTTCTTCAATCGCCTCCGCATTTCCCATTTGGTTGAGCCTGAAAAACACTCCCGAAAGCGTTTTGCTTAACGCATATATACTCGACGAAAACAACTTGAACAGCATGAGACCCAGTTCATAGGTGTCCATATCGGGGAAAGCAAGTTTTTTGGGCTTATCCACATACTTTGAAAGCAGTTCAAGCAACTTCTTTTCATTTTCGTTCAGTTCATATTCCTGCGTATGAATTACTCTGTCCGGCAACTTCACATCACCGCGTACCTGATTGCGCAGCGTTCGGAAGGTAAACAGCATAAGCCGCTCGCGGAGTTCTTTGTAATTTTCCGGCTTTTTATAGTACCTTTTATAAAATGCCCGCTCGTCCGTAAACACGGTGTCGTCGATGAAGTTGACAAGCCCGTACAAGTCCATTACGTTGACCTGCATGGGCGTTGCCGTAAGCAACAGCTTCTGCACGCCTTCAAAAGCGTTGTGAAGATTTGTTGCCGTGCGATTTTCTCCCGTATAATATTTGCGTAGCCTGTGCGCCTCCTCGAACACGGCAAGATCCCATTTAATTTTTGAGAGACTTTCACACTCTTCTGCCGCCTGCGTGTAGCTTATCAGAACAATTTCATCATTTATTTCTGACCTAAAATCTTTTTCTATGACCTTACAAGGCAAATCGAACTTGTCCGAAATAAGCCTTTGCCATTGCGGAATAAGGAGCGGCGGAACAACCACCGCTATTTTATTTCGCCCCGAATAGTAATACTGCGCAATCACAAGCATAGCCTCGATTGCTTTGCCAAGCCCTACCTCGTCACAGAGAATAAACCCCTTTGAAAACGGATTTGAAACAGCAAAATACGCCGCAGCAATCTGATGCGGATACACTTCAATCCCCGACTTCAAATAAACGGGTATTAACTTCTCAATTTCGCCAAACTTACTTGCTTTTGTTAGTCTATGCGCAAGATATTTGGCTTGACTTACGGTGCTAATCATCGAATTCTATGCCGTTTTTTGCGCAATAGTCATAAAACTTCTTTACTGCCGCATACTGCGGTTTGCCCTTACAGTTTTCCCAACGGTTTACCGTTGAAAAGGCGATACCCAGTTCCTTGGCAAGCATTTGCTGACTAAGATGAAGTTTTTCCCGAACATACTTTACCTTGTCACTGAACGACACGTTTTTCACCTCAAATATCATTGCCGTATCACGGCAACTGCTTATAGTAAAATTATAGCAAATTTATTTTAAAAAGTCAATATGCAATAAAAGCCTTGAAATAGTTTATTAAAACACCTCATAATATGCGCAATTTAATACTTGTACTCGTCTATTATTTATTCAAATAAAAAGTGTCCATAAAATTGTGTCACTGTCTTGATACGAGAGGCGCCGCTTCGCGTCGCCGCGACAAGCACACGTCACGGGCTTATGCACATCAAACAATATCGGTGCTGGCGGCAAGGCGAAATCAAGGCGGCGACCGGCGGAGTTTCGCGCTGAACCGCTTGCGAAAATCTCCGCTTTCCGTCGCACTTTGCCTTTGATTTCGGTGCTTGCCGCATCAATTCACTTTTCGCATCCGCTCTATCACTTCTCTGCTCACGTTGCCGATGAATTCCCCTTCGTCCCAACATTCGAAATCGTCGAAAAGAAGGAGCTTTTTATCCTCCTGCCCTATCGGACAGACGACGTCGTTTTCCATTACGTCCGAGATGAAGAATTGCGGAAGCCCTTTGGAATAAACAATCTTCTCACCGGTCTTTTCCATATACTTCGTCAGATACGCGATTGCCTCGCCGAGAGACGCATTGTCTTCCACGGGCTTGAAATCCGACCGCCCGAACCGTTCGTTGAAATAGGTATTCTGTATCGTCGTCTGCACGCTGTCCTTAATCGGCGAATAGTCCTTGACCTCAACAAGCTCACCCGGCATTGCTCCGTCGGGAATATAAAAGAGTCCGTGAAAATGCAGGCGCTGTTTTTTGGGAGAACGCTCCCAGACACCGACGTACTTCCAATGCTTGCGGTGACACATCATTTTGAAACACCCGCGCAGTTTTCTCTTGAACGACTCCTCGTCGTGTTTGCTCCCGTCGTAAGTGAACGTGCAAAAGTAATTGAACTCCTGCAAATTGACCTTGCGGGTAAGGCGCACCCTACGGCAAATCAGATTGCGGAGTTTTCTTTCAAACTGCATATTCACATACGATTCCGCACGGGAAGAATCGTCGAAATACGGGAGCATGGCGGTGAGGATTGACGCTTTACGATCCTTGCGGGGCAAGTCGGCGGTCTGCGCGTAAAGCTTTTCGAAAAGGTCTTTGCGCGTCATTCGGACGGT
>OHJO01000425.1_pt1 | contig 24401 bp, 17 predicted proteins | sample 1568561 | NCBI WGS metagenome assembly OHJO01 (sample SAMEA3879556, study PRJEB24766) | human gut metagenome | biome: human-associated habitat; feature: feces | place: USA | collected 1985/1987
CCGTTGCCGATGATGTTGGTTTTTCCGCCCTGAAATATGCCCGAAGGAATCGAGCGGAGTACGTATTTCTCGCCGTTGAACTCCAACGTGTGACCGGCATTGGGACCGCCCTGAAAACGGGCGACGACCTCGTAGGCAGGCGTCAGCACATCCACGACTTTTCCCTTGCCCTCGTCACCCCATTGCAGGCCGAGGATAACGTCAACTTTTTTCATTGTATCCGGTTGTATTTTTGTGTGCAAAAGACATTTTTTGCATCCAAAGGTACTAATTATTATCCGAAATACCCAATTCGCCGCGGCGACTTTTCAACAATGTATCAGAAATCGGGTGCGAAAAAACATCCTGCGACGAAAAAACAAAGCACTGTGCGAAATCGGCGGAATAAAATTCGGCGGCTCCGGAGCGGGACGGGCGGAGCAGGCGGACGGGGCAGGCGGAGCGGACGGAGCGGACGGAGCGGACGGACACGAATGAGCGGAGAGACGAAGCGCGGACAGGCAGGTGGGCAGGCGGAGCAGACAGAAAGGTCAGAGCAGGAGGACGGGACGAACGGAGCGGATAAAGGAATAGGCGGGAATCAGACAAAGCTGACAGACGGAGAGACGAAGCAGACGGGACAAGACGAATGGGCGGACAGGCGGAGAGACGAACCAAACAGACGGAAAGACGAAACGGCCAAAACGGGCGAAGCGGCCGGATAGGCGGGCAGATGGGCGGGACGGATGGGCGGACGGATGGGCGGACGGATGGGCGGACGGAGCGGACGGAAAGGCAAGCAGAGCGGACGGACTGCAGAGACCCCGCATCGCCATTCGGAAGATTCGCAAAACGCCGGACTGAATCATGCCGCAGGCGAAGAAAAAAACGACAATCCCGCCCCGGAGAAACCGGACGGGACGGAAGTGGAGGCCGGGAGCGGAAACCGGGAGCAGATCGGACGGGAGCGGATCGGCCCAAAAGACGATGCGGAATCAGCGGACGATTATTTCGGTATGTCCGTCGGCACTGACGCTCTGCGATGCGCGGCAGTAGACGGTCGTGAGCGGAGGATTGCCGCCCGCATCGGCCTTAAGCCGCTCCGAGCAGGGTCGCAGGTCGAGCGTCACGAGCCGGTTGCCGCTGCAGTCGAGCAGACGGAGCGCTCCGGCGGATTTGAGGTCCAGCAGCGTGAGCGCATTGTCCGCGCAGTTCAACTCCAGAAGAGCGCGCAGCCCGTCCAGATCGAGCGAAGCGATGCGGTTACGGCTGCAATCGAGCGTCTGCAACAGCGTACACTTGCGCAAATCAAGCTGCGTGAGGTCGTTGCCGCTGCAGTCGAGCCGTTCGAGCCGCGAGAATTCGCCGATCTCCCACATATGCGCGATGCCGCGGTCAGGGCAGTCCATTTTCAGGACGCGCTGCGCTTCGTAGCGCGAAATGCGTCCGTCGTGGTCGATGTCGAAATGCTCAAGGCAGTAAGCCTCGAATGCGGGATCTGCAAAAGTGATGTATACGCGCTTGTTCTTGTCGTCGCGTTCGTCGTCCACAAGGCCGCAGGCCGCAAGAAGCGCAAACGCGAGGAGAGGAACGAAGCGGGTCATAGGCCTCAGATGTTTACGTCGTCGTCGGAGTCGTCGCCGCCGTCGGAATTGCCGTCGTCCTGAATCTCGTCGGCACCCTTGATCTCGTCGTCGTAGTAGTCCTTGTCGTCGTCCTCCTGCGCATTGTCGTCGATCTTGACGTCGATCTTAACCATGTAGGCGATTTCGTCCGTATCGAAAGGTACGGCATAGAAAAAATCTCCGTTGGGCTTGTCCACGCGCATCATCGCTTCGGTGAACCCCAGCGGGTATTTCTGCTTGACGGCCTCCTGCAGTTCGGGGGCCAGATTATGGAAGCTCGTTACGATATGTTTCTTCGTCGTATTCTGTTTAGCCATAATAATGTTTGGAAATTTTCTGCAATTATAAGCAAAATTTACATATCGCGCCACATACTCAATTTTTTTTTGCATTTTTTTTGAATTTGCAGGTAGTTACGAACAAAATACGTACCTTTACGCACGTTATACTTATATTATGATACGCGAGAGAATCGAAGAGCTGCGGCGGCAGCTTGAGTACCATAACTTCAGATATTACGTCGAAAACGCCCCCGAAATCTCCGACTTCGAATTCGACGCCATGATGCGCGAACTGCAGGATCTGGAGCGCGCGCATCCCGAAATGGCCGATCCCAACTCACCTTCGGTACGCGTCGGAAGCGACATCACCGCGGAGTTCCGAAGCGTGAAGCACCGGTTTCCGATGCTTTCGCTCGGCAACACCTATTCGCCGGACGAGCTGCACGAGTTCATCGAGCGGATCGAGAAGGAGACGGGTCCCACGGAATTCGTCTGCGAGCTGAAGTTCGACGGCACGGCCATATCGCTCACCTACGAGCATGGCCGGCTGCTGCGCGCCGTGACGCGCGGCGACGGCACGCAGGGCGACGACGTGACGGCCAACGTCCGCACGGTGCGGACAGTGCCCCTCAGGCTCAGGGGCGACGACTGGCCCGACTATTTCGAAATACGCGGCGAGATACTGATGCCCTACGCCTCGTTCGACAAGATCAACGCCGAACGCGAGGCGGCCGGGGAGACGCTTTTCGCCAATCCGCGCAACGCCGCGGCCGGAACGCTCAAGCAGCAGGCTTCGGCGGTGGTCGCGCGGCGCGGTCTGGACTGCACGCTCTACCAGCTGGCGGGCGACGACCTGCCCTTCACGAACCATTGGGAGAGTTTGCAGAAGGCACGCGAATGGGGATTCAAGATTTCGGACCAGATGCGCATATGCCGCAGTGCGGAGGAGATAGACGCCTACATCGCCCATTGGGACGAAGCGCGCAGGGAACTCCCCTTCCCCACCGACGGCGTGGTAATCAAGGTAAACGACTTCGGCGTGCGGCGGCAGCTGGGATTCACGGCCAAGGCCCCGAAATGGGCCGTGGCCTACAAGTTCAAGGCCGAGCAGGCTTTGACGCGGTTGGACAGCGTGGCCTTTCAGGTGGGACGCACGGGAGCCATAACGCCCGTGGCCAACCTCGAACCGGTGCTGCTGGCCGGCACGACGGTACGCCGGGCGACGCTGCACAACGCCGAACAGATGGCCCTGCTGGACATACGTCCGGGCGACATGGTATACGTCGAGAAAGGCGGCGAAATCATTCCCAAGATCACGGGCGTGGAGCTTTCGCAGCGGCCGGCAGACAGCAGGCCGTTCGAGTACATCACGGTATGTCCCGAATGCGGCACGCCGCTGGTCAAATACGAAGGCGAGGCGAAGCACTACTGTCCCAATCAGGGCGGATGCCGTCCGCAGATCATCGGACGCATCATCCACTTCATCCGCCGCAAGGCGATGGACATCGAGGGGCTGGGCGAAGAGACCGTCGAGCTGCTTTACGAAAACGGGCTGGTGCGCGACGTGGCCGACCTGTACGACCTGCAGGCTCCGCAGCTGGCGTGTCTGCCGCGGCTGGGCGAGAAGTCGGCAGACAACATCATCCGGAGCATCCGGGGATCGGTCGAAGTGCCTTTCAGGCGCGTGCTGTTCGGGCTGGGAATCCGCTTCGTGGGCGAAACCACGGCCAAATACCTCGCGGAACACTTCCGGTCGCTCGACGCGGTGATGAAAGCCACGCGCGAGGAGTTGACCGAAGCCGACGAAGTGGGCGGACGCATCGCCGACGCGATCATCGAATACTTCGCCGACGAGAAGAACCTCGCCATCATCCGCCGCCTGCGCGACGCGGGCGTGAAGTTCGAAGCCGAAGCGCGCGAGCTGGCGTCGGAGTCGCTCGCGGGAAAGAGTTTCGTGATATCGGGCAAGTTCTCGAACCACAGCCGCGACGAGCTGAAAGAGCTGATCGAAATACACGGCGGCAGGAACCTCGCGGCCGTATCGGCGAACGTCGATTACATCGTGGCGGGCGAGAATATGGGTCCGGCGAAGCTCAAGAAAGCCGAGAAGCTGGGCGTGAAGATCATCTCCGAAGAGGATTTTATCGCCATGATCGGCAGCGACGAAATACCCGCCGCAAATGCGGCGGAAAAGCGGACGTAAGGGAGTGCGGAAGGGGGCGCGGCGCACAAGGATGCGGCCGAGCCGAAGCTGTTTTAGCCGGCAGACGCAACCGGATAGGCCGTCCCCGCCGGTACGAAGAAACGGAGGCGGGAACGGAAGAGACGACAGCGGCGGGAACAGAAGATGCCGCGGCGGCGGAAGTTGAAAACACGGCAGTGAAGGCAGAAGACGCAATACCGAAAGAAGGCTAAAACGCAGGGCGGCAAACAAAGACGCGGCGGCAGAAGCAGGAAATACAACAGCGGAAGCAGGAAACGCGGCGGCGGAAGTTGAAAACACAGCAGTGAAGGCAGAAGACGCAATGCCGAAAGAAGGCTAAAACGCAGGGCGGCAAACAAAGATGCGGCGGCGGAAGCAGGAAACGCGGCGGCGGGAACGGCGTAAGCGCCGGATCGCGGAAGACAGCCGCAGGAAAAGAAACTACGAACAAAACCGGAATACGATGATAAGAGAGAAACTGACAGGCGTGGGGGTCGCGATGATAACCCCCTTCACATCGGACGGACGCGTCGATTATCAGGCATTGGCGCGCATGATAGACTACGTAATAGAGGGCGGCGTGGATTACATCGTGGCGCTCGGCACCACGGCCGAGACCCCGACGCTCTACATGCCCGAACGCGCGGTGATCGCCATGTTCATCACCAACCATATCGCAGGCCGCGTGCCGCTGGTGATGGGCTGCGGCGGAAACTCGACGTCGGAGGTGCTGGACCAGCTCCGCGAATTCGACCTGCGGGGCGCGGACGCCATCCTGAGCGTAACGCCCTACTACAACAAACCCTCGCAGGAGGGACTTTACCAGCATTTCCGCACCGTATCGGAGCATTCGCCCCTGCCTGTGATACTCTACAACATACCGGGTCGGTCGGGCGTGAACATGACCGCCGAGACCACGCTGCGGCTGGCGCGCGACATGAAGAACGTCATCGGCATCAAGGAGGCGTCGGGCGACATCGAGCAGATGCAGCGCATCCTCGACAACCGCCCCGAAGGGTTTCTGGTGCTGTCGGGCGACGACGGCATGACGCTCGACCTGATGCGCCGCGGCGGCGAAGGCGTGATTTCGGTGGCGGCGAACGTATTTCCCAAACGTTTCATGCAGTGCGTCGGTCATGCCAAGCAGGGCGATTTCGACCGCGCCGAAGAGGAGTACAGGGCGCTCGACGAAGCGGTGCACGCGCTCTTCGAGGAGGGAAATCCCGTGGGTGCGAAATGCGCGCTCTCGGTGATGGGCAAAATCGGCCCCACGATGCGGCTGCCGCTGGTCGAGGGTTCGCAGGCGCTGCGCGAAAAGTTCAGCCGGCTGATTGCGGAATACGATTTGCGCTGATTCCGCGTTAGTGTCTAAAATACGGACTAAAACACGGATATGAAAAACTTACTGCTGTTACTGCTTCTGCTTCCGGCGCTGGCCGCGGCGAAGGTTCCCGACGAGGAGGATATTCAGAACAAGACGATGGACGCCGAGTCGCCGTTCTACTATCCGTCGCTGATGATGCGCTACAACGCCGGCGACGAAACGCTGACCGACGAGGATTACCACTACCTCTATTACGGCTACGCCTATCAGGAGAGCTACAAACCGCTGGACTCGAATCCCGATCTGGACAAGCTGCTGTTGATGGCTTCGGGACTCGATCCCGACAAACCGGCCGTCGAGACGCTCGAAGCGATGCTCTACACGGGCGAAGATGCGCTGGCCCGCGATCCGTTCAGCCCCAAGATCCTCAATCTGATGGCCTACGCCCACGGCGCGCTGGGCAACAAACTGCAGGAAAAGATGTACTACAACCGGATGCAGGGCGTCATCCGGGCGATCCGGGAGTCGGGAGACGCGCTGACGCAGAAAACGCCGCGCCATATCCTGATGTTCGACCACGCGCTCGACGTGATGGCCACCGAAGGGCTTTCGTACGACAAGAGTCGCATCATCAGCCGAACGGTGGAGTTCATCCCGCTGACCGTACCCTACACGGTGGAGGGCAAGAAGCGCAAGGGACTCTACTACGACTTCGGACGCATATACTGGAACAAACCCGAAGGTTATACCTATAAACGCGACCGCACATGGCAGTTCAACAACCTCAAACCCCGTACGTACAAATAATCCGGCGCACGTTCGCCCTGCTGCTGGCGCTGGCGGTTTTCGCCGGCTGCGAAAAGGAGCGGGAGCCGGCGGAAATAACGAGTTCGCAGGAAGAAGCGGTGCTACGCAGCACGGCCGGATCGGCAGCGGCGTTCACCGTGACGGCGACCGGACCGTGGACGCTGACCACCACGGGCAGCGGATTCGGCATCTCCCCCACCGCAGGCGGCCGGGGCGAGACGACGGTAACGGTGACGGCGTCGGACGGGAATCCGGGCCGCAGCCGCGTCAAGCTGGGGACGGTCGCGCTGACTCTGAACGCAGGAGGCGCGCAGTGCAGCGTCACCGTGTCGCAGAGTCCGGCAACGGCGACGCAGACCATGCTGCTCTACATGCCGGGACGGGATTTGCTGAAATTCTACAAGCAGAATATCGACGGCGTCCTGAAAGCCGTCGATGCTAACGTTCCGGGCGACGGCCGCGTATTGGTCTGCTATCAGCCCAACGCGCACTCGCAGGCCGAAATGTACGAGGCGTATTTCAACGCCGAAAAGCAGGCGGCCGCATTCGCGCTGCTGAAAACCTACGACGATTTCGCGGCGGCCGATCCCGCATGCGTACAGCGCATGCTGGCCGACGTGGAGGCGCTCGCCCCGGCGCAGCATTACGGGATCATCGTCGGCTGTCACGGCAAGGCGTGGGTGCCCGCGAATCAGGGAGCGCTCAGCTACTCGGCCCGGCTGTCGAAGGAGCTGGAGGATTTATGGACCCCGGCGCCGGGGGCGCTGACGACCCGTTCGTTCGGCGACACGGGGCGGTCGATCGACATTACGGACTTCGCAGCGGCGGTCAAGGCCCAGAATTACAGGACCGACTACCTGCTTTTCGACGCCTGCTTCATGGCCAATATCGAGACGCTTTACGACCTGCGCGAATGCACGGACTACGTGATTGCCGCGCCCTGCGAAATCATGGGAGAGGGATTCCCCTACGAGCGGGCGATGCCGTGGTTCTTCACCGACGGCGGCAAAACCCGCGATCTGACAAAGGTGTGCGAAGCGTTCTGGAACTTCTACATGAACGACGCGACGACCCAATCGGGCTGCATTTCGCTGGCCGTGATGTCGGAAATGGAGGGTATGAAGGAGGTCATGCGGCGCATCAACGCCGCGCCGAAAAAGTCTTATGCCGAGGAGCTGCAAAGCTACGAGGGAATGTCTTCGCACATATTCTACGATCTGGGCCACTGGGTCGAACTGGCCTGCGGCGACGCGGGGCTGAAAGAGGATTTCAAAGCGCAGCTGGACAAGGCGTTTCCCCAAGCCGCACGACTCAGCACACCGGGATTCTACTCGGCGTACAACGGCCGGATGAACCCCGTCGCCTACTATTCGGGAGTGTCGTTCAGCGAACCGTCGGACAAATACGTCGAGGAGAACAAGCAGACGAGCTGGTACCGGGACACGCATTGAATGAAAAAGGGTGATTCTTGCGAATCACCCTTTTCCGTTATTCGTACTGGCCGGACTTGAGCCGTTCGACCTCCTCGCGGGAGAGGAAACGCCATGCACCGCGCTTGAGGTTCTTTTTCGTCAGACCCGCATAGTAGACGCGGTCGAGCTTGGTGACGGTATAGCCGAGGAACTCGAAAATACGGCGCACGATGCGGTTGCGGCCCGAATGGATCTCGATGCCGACCTCCTGCTTGTTGTCCTTGACATAGGAGATCTCATCGGCGAAAATCTCGCCGTCTTCGAGCGTAATGCCCTCGGCGATGCGGTCCATGTCGGCGCGCGTCAGGGGTTTGTCGAGCGACACCTGATAGATTTTCTTCTTCCGGAAGGCCGGATGCGTGAGCTGCTTGGTCAAATCGCCGTCGTTGGTGAACAGCAGCAGTCCGAGACTGTTCTTGTCGAGACGCCCCACCGGGTAGATGCGTTCCGTGCAGGCGCCCTGCACCAGCTCCATGACGGTTTTGCCCGCATGCGGATCGTCGAGCGAAGTCACATAGCCCTTGGGCTTGTTGAGCACAAGATAGACCTTCTTTTCGCCCTGCACACGGCTGTCGTTGAATTTCACCTCGTCGGTGGGCAGCACCTTGGTGCCCAGCTGGGTGACGATCTGACCGTTGACGGTCACCAGACCCGCCGTGATGAAATCGTCGGCCTCGCGGCGCGAGCAGAGTCCCGACTGGGCCAGAAAGCGGTTCAGGCGCATTTCGCCGATCTGCTTTTCGGGCGTGAACTTCGGATAGGAAGCCGGCTTGTCGTCGTGCTTCCGGAATCCGGGCTTATAGGGTTTGTCGCCGAACCTACGATCACCGGACTTTTTGTCCGTGAACCGACGGTCGCCGGCGGGCTTGTCGCCGGATTTACGCTCTCCGTAGGGTTTGTCGCCGAACCTGCGGTCACCGGACTTTTTGTCTGCGAACCGACGGTCGCCGGCGGGCTTGTCGCCGGATTTACGTTCTCCGTAGGGTTTGTCGCCGAACTTGCGGTCGCCGAATTTCTTGGGACCCCGGTTGTCGCCGTAGGCGGGTTTTTCGCCGCGGGGCTTATCGCCGAACGAGCGGCGCGGTTTGTCGCCGTCGCGGTAACGTTCGTCCGAACGGGCGCGGTCGCCCTGCCGTTCGTCGCCGAAACTGCGGCGCGGTTTGTCGAATGCAGGACGGTTGTCCTCCGTAAAGTGGGGGTTGTACGACGCCCGCTTGACGGGCTTGCGGTCATCGGACGGCTGCTCCGAATCGGCAGCATCACGCTGCAAACGCGGGCGACGCTCGACACGCTCCGCCGTAGCGGTCACGGTACGCTGACGCTTGTCGCGTCCGAAACGCGTAAGCACCGAGGTCGAGTCGTTTTTAAAGTCTTTCATAATCAGTTTGAATGTTTACGCGGCAAAGTTAATCGAATTTTCCGGATAAAAGCATATTGCGTGCCCGATTCGGAGATAAAAGCCGCAGGCCGTTACAAATTCGCCGCTTTTGCGTTATCTTTGCATCCATAAACAACGCCCGGCGCCGTTTGCCGGGTATTTCCCCCGTCGCTTTCCATGAACATGAACCGTGAAATACTGCGCATTGCGCTCCCCAATATCGTCTCGAACATCACCGTGCCGCTCATGGGCATCGTCTCGACGGCGATCGCCGGGCACTGGGGTTCGGACACGGCCGCGACGATCGGCGCGCTGGCCATCGGCGTGTCGATCTTCAACTTCATCTACTGGAACTGCTCGTTCGTGCGCATGGGGACCAGCGGACTGACGGCGCAGGCGTTCGGCGCGGGCAACTTCCGCGAATGCACCAACATGCTGGTCCGGGCGCTGCTCGTGGCCGGAGGAATGGGCCTGCTGATGTTGCTGCTGCAATACCCGCTGGGCGAGCTGGCCCTGTGGGGACTCAACGGCAACGACATGACGCGCGAGTACTTCTACGCCCGCATCTGGGCCGTGCCGGCGGGGATTCTGCTGTTCGGCTTCAACGGCTGGTTTACGGGAATGCAGAACGCGCTGATACCGATGTTCACGGCCATCACGGTCAACGTGGTCCATGTGCTGTGCAGCCTCTGGTTCGCATTCGGACTGGACATGGGGATCGTCGGCATCGCCTACGCCTCGGTTATCGCGCAGTGGACGGGCGTGGCCCTCTCCGCCCTGCTGCTCTTCGCATGCTACCGCAGGATACTGACCGGAATCGACTGGGCGGAGGTGGTGAACCTGAAACCGCTCAGGACCTTCTTCATCGTAAACCGCGACATCATGCTGCGCACGTTCTGCATCGTGGCCGTCTACACCTTCTTCACGGGGGCGTCGGCCCGCATGGACGAACCGGCGCTGCTGGCCGTCAACACGCTGCTGCTGCAGTTGTTTACGCTCTTCTCGTACATGAACGACGGATTCGCATACGCCGCCGAAGCCCTGACGGGCCGATTCATCGGCGCACGCGACGAAGGGGCGCTGCGCGACTGCCTGCGCCGCTGCATCGCGTGGGGCACGGTCGTGTCGGTGCTGTTCGTAGGCATCTATATCGGCTGGTGGCGCGAACTGGTGGGGCTGTTCGTGGACAGCACGGCGCCCAATGCCGCGACGATCGTGGAGCTGGCGGGAGAGTATATCGTATGGATCATCCTGATTCCGGTCGCCAGCGCCATGCCCTTCATCATGGACGGCATCATGGTCGGAGCGACCGAGACGCGCGTCATGCGCAACTCGATGTTCTGGGCCACGGCGGCCTATTTCGGCATCTTCTACGTCGGCTACGCGATAATCGGCAACAACGCGCTCTGGCTGGCATTCACGCTCTACATGTTCCTGCGCGGGGTGCTCCAATACTTCATGACGCACCGCCTGCGGTCGATCTATGTGAAAGCGACAGCCTGACCGCCATGGAACTGACCCCTGATTCGCTCTACATCAAATACGTCCGCCTGAAAGAGGAGGACGAAACGCCGCAGACCTATCCGTACACCGTTCCGGCGCTGGCCAACTTCCGGCGGCTGGAATTCCGCAGGCCCGTGACCTTCATCATGGGCGAGAACGGTATGGGGAAATCGACGCTGCTCGAAGCCATAGCCGTCAAGGCGGGATTCAATCCCGAAGGAGGGTCCAAGAACTTCCGGTTCACGACGCGCGCCAGCCATTCGGGCCTTTACGAACATATCGTTCTGGGACGCGGACTCCAGCCGCGCGACGGCTATTTCCTGCGGGCGGAGAGTTTCTACAACGTGGCGACGGAAATCGAAAACGTCGCCGACGGCGTACTGAAATATTACGGCGACAAGTCGCTGCACCAGCAGTCGCACGGCGAAAGTTTTCTGGCGCTGCTCGGACACCGGCTCTTCGGACACGGACTTTATATTTCGACGAGCCGGAAGCCGCACTGTCCCCCTCGCGCCAGATGTACATGCTGTGCCGGATGAAGCAGCTGGCCGAGCAGGGATCGCAGTTCATCATCAGCACCCACTCGCCGATCGTCATGTCCTACCCCGGCGCCGAGATATACGAAATCACGGACCGCGGACTGGAACCGACCGAGCTGGAGGAGACCTCCCACTTCCGGCTGATGAAGCGTTTTATCCTCGACCGCCGAGGAATACTGCGACAGATGGAGCTGGAGAAGGAATAGCCCTCGAACTGAGTTCGAGGGCTATTCCTTATTCGGAGTGCGCACCGGACATAGCATCGGATAAAGCGCCGGACAAAAGAGCGCAAACAAAAACCACCCGGCTCCTGCGAGTCGGGTGGTTCTATATTGCCGGAGGGCTGTCCCGCCCGTTATGCGGCGGTTATTCGCCCTTGGCGGCTTTCCAGAGCGGGAAGTATTTGTCATACTTCTCCTGAATGCCGGGTTCGTCGCGCAGACGGAAGCAGAGCTGTTTGAGCATGTCGAGCGTATTGAAGTCGTCGGCTTTCAGCTCGTGGGCCTTCTCGAACCACGGAATAGCCTCCATATAGACCGCATTGGCGGCTTTCAGGTCGGCATCGTAAGCGGCCTGACTGCTGTACTGCTTCTCGTTCATCACCTTGTTCATCTCGTCGGCCTTGATCGTGTAGAACACGCCCAGATAGTAGTTGCCTTCGAAGAGTTCGGGTTTCAGTTCGACGACCTTTTGGAACGATGCGATGCTTTCGTCGTACTGCTTCAGCGCGAAGAAGATACGGCCGCGGCCGAACCAAAGATCCACATTCTCCGGATTGCTCTCGATAGCCGCGTCGATCAGCGCCACCAAGTCGGCGGGGTCGCCCACCGAATCCTCAGGATTGGTATAGAGCTGCACCAGACCGTCGAGAATACGCTCGTTCTTCGGGAACTTCTTGATACCGGCGACCAGCGCATCCTTGGCTTTCAGGACATTGGCCTTGTCGGCGTCCTTCTGGCCGTAGTAGCAGTGGAAAAGGTAGTAGTAGATATTGCCTTCCTCGTCGTTATAACCCAGATCGAGCGCCTTGTTCAGGTAATCGGCACCGATGACGTACGATGCAGGGTTCGCAGCGCCGTCCACCGTGCGCAGATAACCCGCATAGTAGAGCAGCGCGGGTTCGGGATTGCCGTGAGCGGGGCTGGACTGGGCTTCGAAAGCCAGTGCATAGGCGTCGGCGGCATCGGCATAATTGCCGGTGTCGATGCCCGTATTGCCCACTTGCGAGCAGAAGTCGCTGATCTGCTTGAGCCCCTCCTTGACCTTATCGGCCGTCTTGGGGGCCATTTCATAAGCCTTGTTGTAGGCTTCGATAGCCTTGGCGGGAGCGTCTTCAATCACCCACTGCGTCTGGCTCCAAGTCGCGATCTTGCCGTCCTTGATATATGCCGTGAACCAAGGATAGACCCAAGCCTCGTAGGGAACGTTGACGAGCGTCACCGATTCGGTCGAGGCGGGTTCGCCCACGGCCAGCTTGAGCATCGCGGCGTCCATATTGACGAAAAGGCTCTTCGTCGGTTCGATAGCCGCTTCGTAGAAGGCTTTGCCGCGGTTGATCCACGTCGCAGCCTTGGCGCCCTTCTTCGCATCGGCGATGTCGGCGTCGCTCTTCTCGATCTTGGATACAAGCGCCGACTTGTTTACTTTCTGGGCCTGAACGGCAGGAACTGCTACGAGCATCACCGCAAGGACCGTCAAAAATACTTTTTTCATAACAGATTGAATTTTAATGTTTTAAAGTCATTTCTTCATTACTCCTCCGCCGGACGGTCCGCTTCGGGAGTGGCGTCATTCCCGGTTGCAGCGACCTCTGCGGATTGTACTTCTTCGTCTTCATCGCCCGCTGCCGGTACGGCCATCACCGAAGCAATGGCGTCGCCCTCGCGCAGGTTGATGATACGCACGCCCTGCGTCGCGCGGCCCGCAAGGCGGATCTGCGACACTGCCGTACGTATGGTAAGTCCCGAACGGTTGATAATCATCAGGTCGTTGTCGTCCGTAACGGCCTGAATGGAGATAAGTTTGCCGGTTTTCTCCGTTACATTGATCGTCTTCACACCCTTGCCGCCGCGGTTGGTGATGCGGTATTCGTCCAGATCGGTACGCTTGCCGTAACCGTTCTCGCTCAGCACCAGTACGTCCTGCTTCGAATCGGGTTCGACACATATCATGCCGACCACTTCGTCGCTCTCCTCGATCGAGATGCCGCGGACACCCGCACCGACACGTCCGATAGGACGCACCGTACTCTCGTTGAAGCGGATGGCCTTGCCGTCGCGGGCCGCGATCATCACCTCGGCCTGACCGCTGGTGAGCTTGGCCTCGATCAGCTGGTCGCCTTCGCGGATGACGATGGCGTTCACGCCGTTCTGACGCGGACGCGAGTAGGCTTCGAGTTTGGTCTTCTTGATCGTACCGTCCTTGGTACACATGATGATGAAGTTGTTGTTGACGTACTCCTCGTCGTTCAGACGCTTGACGTTGATGTAGGCGCGGACCTTGTCGTCGGGTTCGATCTGGATGACGTTCTGGATGGCACGGCCCTTCGAAGAGCGGGCGCCTTCCGGAATCTCGTACACCTTGAGCCAGAAGCAGCGGCCCTTCTCCGTGAAGAAGAGCATCGTATTGTGCATCGAGGCCACGTAGATATGTTCGATGAAGTCTTCGTCGCGCGTGGCGCTGCCCTTGGCGCCGACGCCACCGCGGTTCTGCGTGCGGTACTCGGCAAGCGGCGTACGCTTGATATAGCCCATGTGCGAAATGGTGATGACCATGTCGTCGTCGGCGTAGAAGTCTTCGGGGTTGAACTCCTCGGAAGAGTAAACGATCTCCGAGCGGCGTTCGTCGCCGTATTTCTCCTTGATTTCGAGCAGCTCGTCCTTGATGATCTGCATCTGCATGCCGACGTTTTCGAGCACCTCCTTGAGGTAGGCGATCTGCTTGGTAAGTTCGTCGCGCTCGGCGATCAGCTTGCCGTATTCGAGTCCGGTCAGGGCGCGCAGGCGCATCTCGATAATGGCGGAAGCCTGAATGTCGCTCAGGTTGAAACGCTCGATCATCGTCTGCTTGGCGGCGTCGGGCGTCTGCGACGAACGGATGATGTGCACGATCTCGTCGATGTTGTCCTGCGCGATCAGCAGACCCTGCACGATATGCAGGCGTTCCTCGGCCTTCTTCAGGTCGAAGCGCGCACGGCGCACCACTACGTCGTGGCGGTGATCGACGAAATGCTTGACCAGATCGCGCATCGGCAGCATCTGGGGACGGCCGTTCACCAGCGCGATATTGTTCACTGCAAACGAAGTCTGCAGCGGCGTATTCTTGAAGAGCGTGTTCAGCACGACGCTGGCGACGGCGTCGTGTTTGAGAATGATGATGATGCGAAGGCCGTTGCGGTCCGATTCGTCGTTGATATAGGAGATGCCCTCGATCTTCTTCTCGTTGATCATGTCGGCGATCTTCTTGATCATCTCGGCCTTGTTGATCATGTAGGGAATCTCGGTGATGACGATGCACTCGCGGCCGCTGGGAGTATGCTCGATATCGGTCTTGGCGCGCATCATAACGCGGCCGCGGCCCGTAAGCATCGCCTCGCGGACACCCTCGTAACCGTAGATGATACCTCCCGTCGGGAAGTCGGGGCCCTTGATATACTGCAGCATCTCCTCGCCCGTGATTTCGGGATTGTCGATATAGGCGCAGCAGGCGTCTACGACCTCGCTCAGATTGTGCGGGGCCATGTTGGTGGCCATGCCGACGGCGATACCGCTCGCGCCGTTGACGATCAGCAGCGGAATCTTGGTGGGAAGCACCGTGGGTTCGGGAATCGTATCGTCGAAGTTGAGCGTCCAGTCCACGGTCTCCTTGTCGATGTCGGCCATCACCTCGTCGGTGATCTTCTTCATGCGGGCCTCGGTGTAACGCATGGCCGCAGGCGAGTCGCCGTCCATAGAACCGAAGTTACCCTGACCGTCGACCAGCGGATAACGCATCGACCAGTCCTGAGCCAGACGCACCATGGCGTCGTAGACCGACGTATCGCCGTGGGGATGGAACTTACCGAGCACGTCGCCGACGATACGGGCCGACTTACGGGTGGGCTTATCGGAGTAGAGGTTGAGCTCCGCACTCATATCGTAGAGGATGCGGCGGTGTACGGGCTTCATGCCGTCGCGCACATCGGGAAGCGCGCGCGACACGATGACCGACATCGAATAGTCGATGTACGCCGACTTCATCTGCTCTTCGATATTGATAGGAATGATACGTCCTACCAAACCGGCATTCTTTTCTTCTTCAGTTAGCATCTTGTCTCTTGAAATTACGGTCTTTTAACGAACAAAAATACGATTTATTTCCGATCTGAGCAACTTTAGGGCGATAAATCTGACGCCGGCGCACAAGATTTCCGAACCGACACCCCGTTTTTGCCCCTTTTCCGCCGATCTGACGGCCTGAAAAAAAATCTCCCGATGAGGTGTCGGGAGAAAACGAGCCTGTTTGCAGCCGGGCGAGAGCCGGCGGCCGCGGCCGGGTGGGGGCGCATGCGTTTTCAGACGCCGGAGAAAAAGTCGGAAAAAACGATTTCAGGGAAGCACGCCCCGCTTTTTTGCCGTTTCGGGAGGATTTTTTTACCTTTGTGGCTTCGACCCGAATTTTATGACCCGAATCAATACCCCCAAAGAGGTCCTCGCGCTGGCCGGAAGCTCCGCGGCGGACAAACTGCAAAATACGGCCGGCAAGACCCTCATACTCGCATTTCTGGCCGGCGCATACATCGCCATAGGCGGCCTGTTCTCGCTGATGGCGGGATTCGGGTTCCCCGGAGCGGCCGAAGCGCCCGGATTCCAGCGCCTGCTGTCGGGCGCGGTATTCCCGCTGGGACTTATACTGGTGGTATTCACCGGAGCCGAGCTGTTCACGGGCAACAACGCCGTACTGATGCCGGGGGCGCTCGGCCGCCGGTACGGCTGGGGCAAAGTAGCGCGCAACTGGACGCTCGTGTGGATGGGGAATTTCGCAGGGGCGCTCTTCTTCACCTATTTTCTGGTGGTTCTGCCCGGCGTGCTGTCGTCGGAAATGTGGCGGGAAGCAGCCTGCAATATTGCGCAGGCGAAGGTATCGCTGCCGTGGAGCACGGTTTTCCTGCGCGGCGTGGGCGCCAACTGGCTGGTATGTCTGGCCGTATGGCTCGGAATGAGCGCCAACGACGTGCCGGGACGTATGCCGGGGCTGTTTTTCCCGATCATGTGCTTCGTGGTGATCGGCTACGAACACTGCATCGCCAACATGTTCTTCATCCCGCTGGGCATGCTGCTCGGCACACCGGTATCGGCGGCGGAGCTGTTCGCCGGCAATCTGGTTCCGGCCACGCTCGGCAACATCGTGGGCGGCGGTCTCTTCGTGGGCGGTCTGTACTGGTATCTCAACCGGAAATAAGCGGCAGGAAATTCCCGCGGCAGCAGGGACGCGGCAGCCCGGCGCGCAATCCGGGGCATGAGCCGTCACATAACGCACACCGTCCGTATCCACGGAGTGTATCCACGGAAAGTATCCGCCGGAGTATATCCGCGCAGGCGTATCAGCGGAAGTCGATAAATTCGTAACCTTTGTAGTCCCCTTTGGAGAAGGCTTTGAGCGGCGTGTCGAGCGGTGCGACGCCGAGAACGGCGATGCCGACCTGCTCGCCGTCGTAATCGTAGCGAAGCGATTCGGGGCGCATCGCGGCGGTATCGACCGTAACGAGAATCTCCCCGGCGGGCGAGGCGTCCGCCGAAGTCGGGGTCAGCCGCACGACGGCCCGGCCCTCCGCGTCGCTCACCAGCGAGGGGGCATACTGGGTACCGATGAAGTCGAAGGCATGGGCCGGGTTGCTGAGCAGATTACGGCTTGAAGTATCCACGTCGTCGATGGTCACTTCGCGGCGGCGGTTGTCGATCTCGTAGCGGATTTTGCCGTCGCAGTAGACCTCCGCCTCCCCCACCGCGATATAGTAGTTTTCACCCTCGACGGCATAACGGCCGCGGGTGGTGTATTCGTCCGAGCTGACCTCGAACGTCACTCCGTAAGCGCCCAGCGCACGGAATCCCGCAGCCAGTTTTTCGAGAATCTCAGCGGCCCGTCCGTCGGCAGAAGGCTCAAGGGCGGCAACCGCCGCGGAGGATGCGGGAGATGCAGCAGCAGCCGGAACGCCGGACCGGAAGAAATCACCTGCGGCCGCAGGAACAGCGGATACGGTGGTTTCCGGGAAAACCGCACGAAGACCCGACGCGGCTTCGGCAGACACTGAGGAAACAGCGGACATGAAAGTTTCGGCTGACGCTGAGAAAACAGCGGATGCGGCGGTTTCGGCTGACACCGAGGAAACAGCAGACGCAACAGCTTCGGCAGACGCTGAGGAAACAGCGGACACGGCGGTTTCGGCTGACGCTGAAGAAACAGCCGACGCGGCGGCGGTTTCGGTTACGGCGAGGGTTTCGGAAAGCATCCCGCGGGCGGCGGCCGTCCGGGCCGCTGACAGCAGCACTATTGCGAATAAAAGTCGTTTCATGGGCGTAAGCATCAGAATAAACCGAGGTCCTGCAGTTTGGCTTCGAGCGACGGCAGGTCGTGGAACAGAATGTCGCGCGGCTTGGCCCCCTGCTGGCGGCCGACGATGCCGGCGCGTTCGAGCTGCGTCATGATGCGACCGGCGCGGTTGAAGCCGACTTCGTAGTTGCGCTGGATCATCGAGGTCGAGATATTGCCGCCCGAAACTGCGTCGCGGGCGATCTCGGCGAAGAGCGAGTCGTATTTCACCGGAGCGGACTCCTCGCTGCCCTGACTGCTGCCGCCGCCGTCCGCATCGGGCGTATAGTCGGGCAGCGGGTAGGCTTCGGTATAGCCCTGCTGGCGGGAGATGTAATCGACGACGCGCTCCACCTCCTTGGTCTCGACCAGCGCACACTGGATACGGGTCAGCTCGCCATCCTTCGAGAAGAGCATGTCGCCACGCCCAATCAGCTGGTTGGCGCCCGGCTGGTCGATGATCGTGCGCGAGTCGATCATCTGCATCACGCGGAAGGCGATACGGGCCGGGAAATTGGCCTTGATACCGCCCGTGATGACCTTCACGTCGGGGCGCTGCGTGGCGATGATCAGGTGGATGCCGATGGCGCGGGCCTTCTGCGCCAGACGCATCACGGGTACCTCGACCTCGCGGGCGGTCATGATCAGGTCGGCGAACTCATCGACGACGACGACGATATAAGGCAGGTAGCGGTGGCCGTTATGCGGATTGAGCCGCCGGGAGGTGAACTTCTCGTTGTATTCGGCGATATTGCGCGCCCCGGCCTTCTTACAGAGTTCCAGACGGTTGTCCATCTCCGTACAGAGCGAGTTGAGCGCATAGACCGCCTTACGGGGATCGGTGACGATCGCATCGTCCTCCGACTCCATCTTGGCGAGGAAATGCCGTTCGATCTTGGCGTAGAGCGAGAATTCGACCATCTTGGGGTCGATCATCACGAACTTCAGCTGCGCGGGGTGTTTGCGGTAGAGCAGCGAGGTGATGATCGCATTGAGTCCCACCGACTTGCCCTGACCCGTGGCACCCGCGACCAGCAGGTGCGGCATCTTGGCCAGATCGAAGACGTAGTTTTCGTTCTGGATCGTGCGGCCGATCACTACCGGAAGCTCGGCCTTCGACTCCTGAAAACGCAGCGAACGCACGGCGGAGTACATCGACACCACCTGCTTGTCGCGGTTGGGGACCTCGATGCCGATGGTTCCCTTGCCGGGAATGGGCGCGATGATGCGGATACCCAGCGCCTTAAGGCTCTGGGCTATGTCGTTTTCGAGACTCTGGATCTTCGAAATCTTGACGCCCTGCGCCTGCACGATCTCATAGAGCGTGACCGTGGGACCGACGGTGGCCTTGATGCGCTGGATCGGAATGCCGAAATTCTTGAGCGTCTCCTCGATGCGGGTCTTGTTGTCGAAAATCTCCTCGTCGCTAACCTCCGAATCGGACTGGTAGTCCTCCAGAAGCGTCACGGGCGGCTTGCTGTAGTTCACGAGGTCCTTCAGCGGATCGTAGCTCTCGGTCGTGATCGCCCGTTCGTCGACCATGCGGGCCTCGTTGGCTTCGACCGTAACGACGACGCCTTCGGCACCGGCCGAACCCGCGGAAACAGATGCGTCGGCGGGTGCGGATTCATATTCGGGCGCGGAGCCAGCTCCATGCGCAGGCGCATCTCCGGATGCGGAAGCAGAGTGGGAAGCAGAACCGGAAAGGGATTCGGAGCCGGAAAGGGATTCGGAGCCGGAAAGGGATTCGGGAGCGGCTCCGGCGAAAGTCTCCGGGGAAGATGCGCCGGCATCTCCGCCTACGGTAAGTTCGGTGAACGGGCCGTCGGAAACGGGCATATTGCGGACCGGAGTTCCGGCGGAGGGTGCGGCCGAGGGTGTCGAGGGACGCTCCAGCTCGACGAGTCCGCCGGGGCCGAGCACCAGCCGCCCTTCGGGATGCGAGAGGTCCACTTCGATAAATTCGCCGTCCTCGTCGGTCTTTACCGCGGATTCCGCTTCGCGGGCGGGTTCCGAGCCGACGGGGGTGCCGTCGGACGAGGTTTCGACGAAGGGATCGTCCTCTTCGCCGCGGACGATCTGCGTCGCGGCTGCTTCCGGCTCACGGGCGGGACGTACGATTTCGGGGTCCGGCGTACGTGCGGCGCGCGGCGTTTCAGGCTCCGGTACGCGCACGGCGCGCGGCATTTCGGGTTCGGCGGCACGCTCCGTTCCGGCTGCCTCGGCGGCATCCGGCGCGGCCGGCGTCGCGGCAGCAGAAACGGCCCCGTCGGCTTCTTCGGCGTGGAGGTGTCCCGGAACGACCTTATGCTTGACGATCTCGACGATCCGGCCGCTCTTGTCCACCATGACGTTGCCCGCACGATTGACCTTGTTGATGAAATTGCGGTTGATGAAGACGCCCGTCAGTATCCAGCAGCCCACGAGCAGGATAAGCGTGCCGAAGACGCCGATATGCGTGTGCAGCAGGGCGCCGGTCTCGATGCCGAAAGCGCCGCCCCACCCCGTCGAGCTGCAAAGGCTCCACTTGTCGCCGAAGGCGAAGCCCAGCGTCAGCGAACCGAGGATCATGATCAGGAAGAGCGAGAGAATCGAATGGTTGAACAGCAGCGGACGCTGGCGGATGATCCGCACGCCGACGAGAATGATCATCGTCGGAATCAGGATGCCGAAGACGCCGAACGAATTATCGACCAGCAGGCGTCCCAGCTTCGCGCCCGCCCAGCCGCAGAGGTTCTCCGGCTCGACGCCCAGCGTCAGCCGCTCCTCAGGCGAGAGTTGCAGGCCGCTCTGGTCGGCGGCCCAGCTGAAGAACGAAAACAGCACGGACGAAGCGGCGAACACGCCGACGAACAGCAGCAAAAGGCCCGCGATCCAGCGGGCGCTGTCGCTGTTGGAGCGTTCGATGCGCTGACGTCCGTTTTTAGAAGCAGTTGTATTTGTCGTATTTTTAGATGCCATCTCGTGTTGCGCTTGATTTTATCAAGCGAAGTTACGCATTTTTTTCGACATTCGGGGTATCAGGGGGAACTTTATTGAATCCCGCGCCCGCTCAGAGCGACTCCGCGGCCTTATGTTCCAGACGCAGACGGTAGCTTTCACCGGCGAAGGTGCGGAACGTATAGGACGGGACATGGTCCGGGGCGGCGTGCAAGCCGTACTGGTCGAGCAACTGGACGACGCGGCGGGCGACGGCGGGCGACGGATCGACGATTTCGACGCCGCGGCCCGCGACGACGCGTTCCAGCACGGGAAGCAGGAAGGGATAGTGCGTGCATCCCAGCACGATCTGGTCGGCGCCGTGTTCCAGCATCACCGCGACGGCGTCGCGGACGGCCTGCTCGGCTTCGGGCGTCGATTCGCGGTCGCTCTCGACCAATTCGACGAAACCGCGGCCGGGGGCGGTGATGAGTTCGACGCCGCTGCCGTATTTGGCCGCCGTGCGGCGGAAAAGTTCGCCGTCGAGACTCCGCTCGGTGGCCAGCACCCCGACCACCCCGCTGCGGGTATTCAGGCAGGCGGGCTTCACGGCGGGTTCCATACCTACGATAGGCATCTGCCGGTATTTGCGGCGCAGAAAATCGATGGCCGCAGCCGTAGCCGTATTGCAGGCGACGACGACCATTTTGCAACCGGCACCGACCAGCCGTCCGACCGCCTCGTCCGCCAGACGGCAGATCTCATCGGCCGGACGCGCACCATAGGGACAATTCTTACCGTCGCCCAGATAGACGAGCGACTCCTCCGGCAACTGGCGGCGGATTTCGCGCCAGACCGTCAGGCCGCCCAACCCCGAATCATATACGCCGACAGGCCGGTTATCCATTTCGTTCCTTCAGTTTTTCAGTGATAAATTCGAGGATTTCGTCGTCGCTCATCGCGCCGCCGTCGATCGTCAGCGCAGCCTGGCCGTAAAACGGCTCCCGCTCGGCCATGTTGCGCGACATGAATTCGACCAGCTCCCGGTCGTCGAGTCCCCTCAACTTGGGGCGCTTCCAACGTCCGTGAGGACTCAAACGCGCTGCGATCTGCTCCGCCGAACGGCGGATATAGACCGTCAGACCGGCTCCGTTCATACGAGCCATGTTGTCCGCCCAGACGGGAAGCCCGCCGCCCGTGGAAACCACCAGGTCGTCGCCCGAAGCGATCAGCTGTTCGAGCATCCCGCGCTCCGCCTTGCGGAAATACTCCTCACCGGCATAATGGAAGATGTCGCACACGTCGGCACCCTCCTGTTTCTCGATCCGGTCGTCGGTATCGGCGAAGTCGTAACCCAACCGCCGGGCGAGCCGACGGCCGATGGTGGTTTTTCCGCACCCCATGTATCCGACCAGAAAAACGATCATATCCTAACTCCTAAAATAAATTCAACTGCTCGGTATCGACGATCACCTCCTCCGTGTCGCCTTTCGGACGTTCGATTTCGAACTCGGCGTCCGTACCCTCGACGGTCATCGTTTCGGGCAGGTCGAAATCCCCCTCCGAACCATTCGGAGCATCCTCCCCGGAAGGCTCCGGCCGCTCGGGTCGCTCCGGCTCCACGAAAGCGAGCGTCGCCACGTCGTAGGTCGTAAGGCGCTTGCCCTTGGCCCGGTGGCTCTTCACGCCGACGAAACCGTCCACGTCGATCTCCTCCGCCGGACGCGAAGCCTGTGCCCCCTGGAAGGTCAGCACCAGCACAGCCCCCGGGCAGGACGTCACGGCCACCAGATCGGCATCTTCGTCCAGGAACGACTGCATCTTTTCACCCTGCTCGGCCGTAAAGCGCTTCAGATAGTAGTAATTCTGCGAGCGGTCGAAATAGGCCACCGCATAGACCGTGTCGGGCGAATATTTCGACACGTGAACCGTATCGTCGGGAAAGTGCTGCGTAATGTCGAAATTCGTCGTGTAATAGACGTTCTTGGCCGTGCGGACAATGAGTTTGTCATCCCCCTGGAACTCGCCGAGCAATACGCCCCGGCCGTCCGTATTGAGCCGGTGCACGTCTTCGTCGTACCAGATCTGCTGTCCTCCGAGGGTCGAAGTACCCCGCTCCTTGAGGACGATCTTATGGATGCCGTAACGCGAGAAAAGGTTGCCCTGGCTCTGCCGCCCCTTGATCGCCACGGTCGAGAAATCGAGATCGACGATCACCTTCTTCAAACGCGGACGCGGCTTGAAGTAAATCTTCAACACTTCGGCCTCACCGTTCGGATTGACAGACATATAGAGGATTTCACTCTTCGGATCGCCTTTGGTGATGTTGTACTCCTTGTCGCGCGTGATACCCTTGATGGCGCAGCGCTTCATCAGGATCGGGCCGTTCTTGCCGTCGCGGTAGAGGACGTTATAGATCGTCCGCTCGTCGTTGCGCTTGAACACCCCGATATAATAGATATTCTTGTCGAAAAAGGCTTTGTCGCTCACCTTCGTAATCACATAGCGGCCGTCTTTGGTGAACACGATCACGTCGTCGATGTCCGAACAGTCGCACACGAACTCGGAATCCTTCATCGACTTGCCGATTCCGAAGAAGCCCTCCACACGATCGACGTACAGTTTGGCATTGGTGACAGCGACCTTCGTCGCTTCGATCGAGTCGAACTCGCGCAACTCGGTACGCCGCTCGCGGCCCTTGCCGTATTTGTCGCGGATACGTTCGTAATAAGCAATCGTATAGTCGGTCAGATGCGCCAGATGGTGCTGCGTCTGGGCGATATCCTCCTCGATCTGCCGGATCTCGTTGTCGGCCTTGTCGCTGTCGTAACGCGAAATACGGATGAACTTCAGCTCCGTCAGACGCTGGATGTCCTCGGTCGTGACCGCACGGCGCAGCACCTTGGTAAACGGTTCCAGCCCCTTGCCGACGGCTGCGTAAGCCTCCTCGCGGGTTTTGCAGCCCTCGATGAGCTGATACAATTTATTAACGATGAAAATCCGCTCCAGAGAAGCCGCATGCCATGCTTCGTTGAGTTCGTTCAGGCGGATTTCAAGCTCCATTTTCAGCAGCTCGCGGGTATGCTCCGCCGAACGGCGCAGGATCTCGCTCACCCCCAGGAAATGGGGTTTGTCATCGCAGATCACGCAGGCATTCGGGGCGATCGACACTTCGCAGTCCGTAAAAGCGTAGAGCGCGTCGATGGTCTTGTCCGACGACTCGTCGGGCGCGACCTGCACGATGATTTCGACCTTCTCGGCCGTATTGTCGTCCACCTTGCGGATCTTGATCTTTCCCTTCTCGTTGGCCTTGACGATCGAATCCTTGATAGACTCGGTGGTCGTGGTGTAGGGAATCTCGGTGATGGCCAGCGTCCGCTTGTCGATCTTCGAAATGCGGGCACGCACCTTGACCGTACCGCCCCGCAGTCCGTCGTTGTAACGGCTCACGTCGATCATGCCGGCCGTCGGGAAATCGGGGTACAGCACGAAATCCCTCCCCTGCAAATGCGCGATCGCCGCATTGATCAGCTCGATGAAGTTGTGCGGCAGAATCTTCGACGCCAGACCGACCGCGATACCGTCGGCACCCTGCGCCAGCAGCAGCGGGAATTTCACGGGAAGCGTCACCGGCTCCTCGTTACGGCCGTCGTAGGAGCGCATCCACTCGGTCGTCTTCTTGTTGAAAACCACGTCGAGGGCGAATTTCGACAGGCGGGCTTCGATGTAACGGCCCGCAGCTGCTTCGTCGCCCGTGAGGATGTTGCCCCAGTTGCCCTGACAGTCGATCAGCAGGTCCTTCTG
>OHJO01000440.1_pt1 | contig 23786 bp, 22 predicted proteins | sample 1568561 | NCBI WGS metagenome assembly OHJO01 (sample SAMEA3879556, study PRJEB24766) | human gut metagenome | biome: human-associated habitat; feature: feces | place: USA | collected 1985/1987
GCGACCACGGCGAGTGACGAGCATCTTGATCTGCCGCTCGACTTCGACTCGCTCAAGAGCATCGGCGCCATGATCGGCTCGGGCGGCCTCGTTGTCATGGATGAGGACACCTGCATGGTCGAGACCGCGCGCTTTTTCATGCGCTTTACGCAGAACGAAAGCTGCGGCAAATGCGTTCCCTGCCGTGAGGGTACAAAGCGCATGCTGGAGATTTTGGACCGCATCATCGCAAACGAGGGAAGCCTTGAGGACCTTGACCTTTTGCAGGAGCTCTCCAAGACCATTTCGGAAACGGCGCTGTGCGGCCTCGGCCAGAGCGCGTGCAAGCCCGTACAGAGCACGCTGCGCCACTTCCGCCAGGACTATCTGCGCCATGTGGTCGACCACCACTGCCCGATCTGCAACGGCCGCAAGCGCCGCCTTGTCATCAAGCCCGAGCTGTGCAAGGGCTGCGGCAAGTGCAAGCGCAACTGCCCGATGGAGGCCATCTCCGGTGAGATCCGCATGCCGCATACGATCGACAACGACAAGTGCATCCACTGCGGCGCATGCTGGGGCGCGTGTCCGTTCGGCGCGATCGACGCCATTGAAGAGGAGGGTTGAGAGACATGGCAAAAGGTATGATGATCGTTGACGGTCAGCGCGTCAACTTCGATGGGGAAAAGAACGTGCTCTCCGTCATCCGTAAGGCCGGTATTGAAATGCCGACGTTCTGCTATTACTCCGACCTCTCCGTTTACGGCGCGTGCCGCATGTGCGTGGTGGAGGATGAAAAGACCGGCAAGATCGACGCGAGCTGCTCGATGGAGCCGCGCGACGGCATGCGCATCAGCACGAACAGCGCGCGGCTTCTCAAGCACCGGCGCGTTATTCTGGAGCTGCTGCTCGCCTCGCACAACTGCAACTGCACCACCTGCGAAAAGAGCGGCCACTGCCGCTTACAGGAGCTAGCCCAGCAGTTCGGTGTGCGCAAAATTCGCTTCCCCGATACGCGCGAGCACTACGAGATCGACAGCTCGTCGCCTGCAGTGCTGCGCGACCCGAACAAGTGCATCCTCTGCGGCGACTGCGTGCGCGTGTGCGAGGAGATGCAGGGCATGGGCATTTTGAACTTTGCCTACCGCGGCAGTAATTTACAGGTCATGCCCGCGTTCGACCGCAAGCTCGCCGAGACGAAGTGCGTGAGCTGCGGCCAGTGCGCGGCGGTGTGCACCACCGGTGCCATCACGGTGAAAAACCAGATCGGCGAGGCGTGGCGTGCCATCCACGACCCCAGCAAGCGCGTCGTCATCCAGATCGCGCCCGCCGTGCGCGTCGCCATCGGTGAGGCCTATGGTCTGCCCGCGGGCGAAAATGTGCTCGACAAGCTCGTCACGGCGCTCAAGATTATGGGTGCGGACGAAATTTACGATACGATCTTCGGCGCGGACCTCACGGTGCGCGAGGAATCGAAGGAATTCCTCCGCCGCCTGGAAACGGGCGAAAATCTCCCGCTGATGACATCCTGCTGCCCGTCCTGGGTGCGCTATGTGGAGCAGGAGCGCCCGCAGTTCATCAAGAACCTGTCCTCCGCGCTCTCGCCCATGCAAATGTTCGCAACGGTCTTAAAGGACAAGTACCGCGAAAAAGACGCCGCCGACGGCCGCACGACCTTCCATATCGCCATCATGCCCTGCACAGCCAAGAAAATGGAGGCCGGACGCGAGGAATTCCGCCGCGACGGCGTACCGAACGTCGACCTCGTGCTGACCACGCAGGAGGTCATCAAGATGATCAAGGAATCCGGCATCCGCTTCCAGGTGCTCGAAAAGGAGTCGCCCGACCTGCCGTTCGGCATGGGCAGCGGCGCGGCCGAGATCTTCGGCACCTCCGGCGGCGTGGCGGAGGCGGTGCTCCGCTGCTGCCTGCCCGACAAGAGCAAAAACGTCCTGCGCATGCTCGAGCACAGCGGTCTTCGCGGCACGGAGGCCGTCCGCTTTGTGACCATCCCCGTTAACGGGCGCGACGTGCGCGTCGCCCTGGCCCACGGCCTTGCCAACGCAGCCAAGCTGCTCGATCAAATCGAAAACGGCGAGGTCGAGGTCGACCTGGTCGAGGTTATGTCCTGCCGCACCGGCTGCGTCGGCGGCGCGGGCCAGCCCTACGCGCTGATGAGCACCAAGCTCAAGCGCGCCCACGGCCTGTACGAGATCGACCGCAGCGCGATGTTCAAGCGCAGCGAGCGCAACCCCGTCCTCGACGCGATGTATGCCGCGGGTCTCAATGAGCGCGCGCACGAGCTGCTGCACCACGAGTACAAGGACTGATTCCCTTCATAAAAAGCCGGCCGTGTGTCCACGGCCGACTTTTTCGCCCGACTCATTATTTTTTATAATGCGTCTATTGACAAATTAAGATATTTCCACTAATATATTTTTGAAAATGTATTACAAATTTGAATCGGAGGACAACCATGGAAGTCCGCAACCTGGTCACATTCTTAAAAGTCACGGAGCTCAAGAGCTTCTCCCGTGCGGCGGAAGCTCTGGATTATTCCCAGTCCGCCGTCACGGTGCAGATCCAGCAGCTCGAGCGCGAGCTGGGCGTGCAGCTCTTTGACCGCATCGGTAAAACGGTCTCCATCACGCAGTACGGCAAGGACTTTGTCTCCTACGCGCGCGACGTGGTGAGCGCCATCGCGCGTGCCAGCGCCTTTGCCTCGTCGGATTCCGAGCTGAGCGGCACCGTGCGCGTCGGCACGCTCAATTCGCTGCTCACCGCCTCGTTCTCTAACATCGTGCCGCTCTACCACGAGCGTTTTCCGCACGTGCAGATCAGCCTGCACGCGGGCAATATCGCCTCCATCACCGAAATGCTCGTCAAGAATGAGCTCGACATCATCTACACGCTCGACGAGCAGATCTTCGACACGCAGTTTGTCAAGGTCTTTGAAGCGCAGGAGGACATCGTCATCGTGACGAACACGGAAAACCCGCTCTCTGCCCGCGATGATGTGCACCTTGCCGACCTTGTGTCGCACCCGTTCATCCTGATGAACCACGGCAACCCCTACCGCGACCAGTTCGACCGCGAGCTTGCCCGTCAGGATCTAAGTGTCGAGCCGTTTTTAGAGCTCGAGAGCGACACGCTCGCGCTCAAGCTCATCCGCGAGAATCCCGAGTATCTCTCCGTGCTGCCGCGCTACACGGCGAAGATGAGCATTCACAAGGGCAACCTTGCCATCATTCCCGTGGCCGACTGCCAGATGAGCCAGTGGCGGCAGGTGCTTTATCACCGCAACAAGGTCATCACCCCGCAGATCCAAGGCATGCTCGACGTGATCTTGGAGGTCGCAAAAAAGCCGTTTTAAGCAGAATCTCACAAAAAAGCACAGGCGCGCTTTCGCGCGCCTGTGCTTTTTCACTTTACTGTGTCAGTACGGCGTAAAATTTGCAAAAAAAGAGTGCAAAATGCAAATCGGCGCGGTATAATAATGGGCAAATTCCGGCGTCCGCGCGCATCGCGCGCCCGCTTTGATTGGAGGGATCACGATATGAGAATTGTCGTCAAGGTCGGCACATCCACGCTGGCACACCCCACGGGGCGGCTGAACATCCAGCGCATGGAAAAGCTGTGCAAGGTTTTAAGCGACCTTAAAAATATGGGACACGAGATCATCCTCGTCTCCTCTGGCGCCATCGCCATGGGCTTTGGCAAGCTCAACTTGAGCGAACGGCCGAAAGACGTGCCGACGAAGCAGGCCTCCGCCGCTGTCGGCCAGTGCGAGTTGATGTACATTTACGACAAGCTCTTCACCGAGTATAACCACACCGTGGCACAGCTGCTCATCACCGCACCGGATATCGAAGAGGGCGGCGTGCGCAAGCAGAACTTCCACAACACGCTCGCGCGGCTTTTAGAGCTCGGCGCGCTGCCGGTCATCAACGAGAACGACACCATCTCCACCGAGGAGTTCGGCATCGGCGACAACGATACGCTCTCTGCCATCGTGGCCGTGACGATCCAGGCGGACCTCCTCATTCTGCTTTCGGACATCGACGGGCTCTTCGACGGAGACCCGCACAAGAAACCCGACGCGAAGCTCATCGACACGGTGGAAAAGATCGACGAGCACATCATTTCGCTCGGCGGGGGCAGCGGTTCGAACCTCGGCACCGGCGGCATGGCGACCAAGCTCCGCGCCGCGCAGATGGCGACGGCAGCAGGCTGCGAAATGGTCATCGCCAACGGCCAGTCGCCCGAGGTGCTCTACGATGTGGCCGCGGGCAAGCGCGTGGGCACAAGATTTTTGGCAAAGAGGGATGAAGCATGACAACAATCGAACTTCTGGAACGCACAAAAGCTGCCTGGGGCAGCATCCGCAGCGCAAGCGCCGAGGAGAAGGACCGGCTGCTGCTCGCGATGGCGGAGAGCCTTGAGGCCAACAGCGAAGATATCCTGCGCGAAAATGCCAAGGACATGGAGGCGGCGAAGGGCACGATCTCCGACGTGATGCTCGACCGTCTCGCCCTGACGGAGAGCCGCATCCACGCGATGGCCGAGGGCATCCGCGCTGCCGCGGCGCTGCCCGACCACGTGGGCCGCGCGCTCGCGCAGTTCAAGCGCCCCAATGGTATGACCATCACCAAGCGGCAGGTGCCGCTCGGTCTGGTCGCCATCATCTACGAGAGCCGCCCGAACGTCACGTCGGACGCCGCGGCGCTGTGCATCAAGAGCGGCAACGTCTGCATGCTGCGCAGCGGCAAGGAGGCCTATCGCTCCTCTCACGCCATCGTCACGGCGCTCAAGGCGGGCGTTGAGTCCGTCGGCGGCGATTCCGACATTGTCAACATCGTTGAGGATACAACGCATGCGAGCGCGCAGGTATTGATGACGGCGGACGGCCTTGTCGACCTGCTGATCCCCCGCGGCGGCAAGGGGCTCATCCGCGCGTGCGTGGAAAATGCAAGCGTTCCCTGCATCGAGACCGGCACGGGCATCTGCCATGTGTACGTCGACAGGGACGCTGACCTCAACATGGCGGTAAAGATCATCGAAAACGCCAAGACGAGCCGCCCGTCCGTCTGCAACGCGGAGGAGGTCTGCCTTGTCCACTGCGACATTGCAAAGGAATTTCTCCCCAAGCTCAAGGCCACGCTTGTCGACAAGCGTAGAGAAGCGGGCCTTGTCCCCGTCGAGCTGCGGCTCGACGAAGCCGCGGCGGAGATCATTCCCGGCACGGCGGCAACGGAGCTCGACTTCGACACGGAATTTCTCGATTACATTCTCGCCGTCGCGGTCGTAGATGACCTGGATGCGGCCATCGCGCATGTCCAGCATCACTCGACGCACCACAGCGATTGCATCGTGACCGAGAACCAAGCCGCGGCCGACCGCTTTGTCGACGAGGTCGACAGCGCGGCGGTGTACGTCAACGTCTCCACCCGCTTCACCGACGGCGGGGAGTTCGGCCTCGGCTGCGAGATGGGCATTTCGACGCAGAAGCTCCATGCGCGCGGCCCGATGGGGCTCGACGAGCTGAGCACCTATAAATATGTCATCACCGGCAGCGGCCAGATTCGATAACAGGAAAGGCGAACACTCCGATGTACCATAACGACAAAAAGTACGCATTGACAAACTGCGTGCTTCTCGACGGCTCTGAGCACATGGAGCCGCAGACGGGCAAGGCCGTGTGCATCGTCGGAGAGAAGATCAGCGAGATCGTCGACGCACAGCATATCCCCGCGGGCTATGAGGCAGTCGACCTCGGCGGAAAATATGTGCTGCCGGGTCTCATCAACATGCACGTGCATCTGCCCGCCTCGGGCCGGCCCAAGAAGAAGGCGAGCGACCCGAAAAAGCTCGTCAAGCTCATCACCTCCTGCGCGCTGACGAACAGGATCGGCGTCAGCATGTGCGAGGGCTACGCCAAAACCGAGCTGCTCTCCGGCGTCACGACCATCCGCACGGTCGGCGGCGTTGCCGATTACGACACGAAAATTCGCGACCTCGCCGCGGCGGGCAAAATTCTTGCCCCGCGCGTGCTGGCGTCGAACATGGCGGTCTCCGTCCCCGGCGGGCACATGGCGGGTTCGCTCGCCTACGAGGCGCACTCCGCCGAAGAGGCCGCGGCGCTCGTCGAAAAGATCGCCGCCGAAAAGCCCGACCTCATCAAGCTGATGATCACCGGCGGCGTGCTGGACGCCGAAGTCGTGGGCGAGCCGGGCGTGCTGCGCATGCAGCCCGAACTTGTCAAGGCCGCGTGCGACAAGGCACATTCGCTCGGCATGATCGTCGCGGCGCACGTTGAGAGCCCTGAGGGCGTGATGGCTGCGCTGCAAAACGGCGTCGACTCCATCGAGCACGGCGCGCAGCCGAACGATGAAATGATCACGCTCTTCAAGCAGCGCAAGGCGTTCCAAATTTCGACCATTTCCCCCGCCCTGCCCTACGCGCTCTTCGACCGCAGCATTTCGCACGCGACGTATGAGCAGCAGGAAAACGGCAAGATCGTCTTCGACGGCATCGTCGCGCTCGCAAAGGCAAACCTCGCCGCGGGCGTGCCAGTCGGTCTCGGCACGGACGTCGGCTGCCCGTACATCACACATTACGACATGTGGCGCGAGCTGCACTATTTCGTCAAATACTGCGGCGTGACGCCCGCGTTCGCGCTGTACAGCGCGACGAAGCTCAACGCCCGGCTCGCGGGCATTGGCGATCTGATCGGCAGCATCGAAGAGGGCAAGCAGGCCGACCTGATCGTCTGCACAAACGATCCGCTCCGGAATTTGAGCGCGCTGCGTGAGCTCGACATGGTCGTCAAGGGCGGCTATCGCATCGACAAGCCGCAGATCAAAAAAATGGATGAGGTCGAGCGCGAGCTCGACAAGTTCCTGTAAGCGCTATGAAATACTTGGTACTATCCGACTCGCACGGCAATGTCGCCAACATGGTGCGCGCGGTAGAGCTCGTAAAGCCGCACGGCATCATCCACCTTGGCGATGGCTGGCGTGATGTCGAGGAGTTGCATCAGCTCTACCCTCGCCTGCCGCTTGAGCAGGTTCCCGGCAACTGCGATTTCGGGCGCTTTGAAGCGCTCGAGCGCGTGCTGATTCTGGATGATCACCGCGTGCTCATCGCGCACGGGCACACGTTAGGGGTGAAGACCGGACTTCTCCGCGCGCAGTACCGCGCGCTCGAGATGAACGCCGACATTCTGCTCTTCGGCCACACGCACGTGCCGCTCGTGGACGCGGCGTCGCGGCCGATGATGATGAATCCCGGTTCGATTGGCGATCCCCGCCGCCCGACCTACGGCGTACTCGAATTCAGGGACGGACAAATTTATCCGTCGGTCTTCCGGCTGGACGCATAACAAAAAGAGATGTACCATGCGGTACATCTCTTTTCCTTTTCTCACCCGTTCCAAGCGCGCACCTGCTCGCGCAGCCAGTCGCACCAGGCGTCCACCCCTTCGCCGGTTTTGGCGGAGAGGGGGAATATCTTGAGCTTCGGGTTGCGCATGTGCGCGTATTCGACGACCTTTTCCATGTCAAAGTCGAAATACGGCAGCACGTCAATCTTGTTGATGATGAGTGCGTCACACACGGTGAAGATGAGCGGGTACTTGAGCGGCTTGTCGTGCCCCTCCGGCACGGAGAGGATCATCGCGTTTTTGACCGCGCCCGTGTCGAACTCCGCGGGGCAGACGAGGTTGCCGACGTTTTCGAGCACGACGAGGTCCAAGTCCTTCGTGCCGATCTCCTTGAGACCCTGCTCCGTCATGCCCGCGTCGAGATGGCACATGCCGCCCGTGTGGAGCTGGATGGACTTCACGCCCGCGTCCGCGATAGTCTTCGCGTCCACGTCGGAGTCGATGTCTGCCTCCATCACGCCGATGCGCAGCTCATTCTTGAGCGCTTCAAGCGTGCGCAGCAGCGTCGTCGTCTTGCCGCTGCCCGGCGAGGACATCAGGTTCAGCAGAAACGTTCTGTCCTGCTTGAGCTGCGTGCGAAGGCGTGCGGCCTCGCGGTCGTTGTCGGCGAAGACGCTCTCTTTCACCTCGATGATCTTATAGGGTTCTGTCATATCGCCTCGATCTCCTTTAAGTTGATCTCGCTGCCCTGCTTGAGCCACGTTTTTTCACTGCCGCAGTGCGGGCAGGTGCGGCCAAACTGCACCGTGGGATAGTCGCGCCCGCAGCCCTCGCAGTACGTAACGGCGGGGATGGTCTCGATCTTGAGCGCGGCCTCCGGTAAAAGCTCGGTCTTCTTGACCGCCCAGTTCCAGCAGCTTTCGAGTTCGTGCGGGATCGCACCGGATACCTCGCCGAGCTCGAGCGTCACGGACGCGACGTTCGTCAGGCCGTTTTCCTCTCCGATCATTTCCACGCTCTTGATGACGTGGAAGACAATGCCCAGCTCGTGCATTACTTGCTCTTTCTCGCCGCACGCTTGATCTTGAACTCACGCTTGATCATGTACGGCAGGATGGCCTTCATCTTGTCCTCGCAGGCGTACATCTTGCTGCACTCCGGTCTCTCGCGGTGCAGGTGGATGGCGTCGAACGCGCACTTCGTCGTGCAGACGCCGCAGCCGATGCACTTGTTCGGGTCGACGATGCTCGCGCCGCAGCTAAGGCAGCGCGCGGTCTCCTTTTTGATCTGCTCTTCGGTGAACGCGACGCGCTCGTCGCTAAACGTCCTGCGCAGCGCCTCGTTATAGCCGATGCGCTGGCGCGGCGTTGTGTCGTAATTGACGGGGATCAGAGCGTTCTCCTTGTCGAGCTCAATGAACTGGCGGCGGTTGCGGCCGACCGTCAGCGTCGCGTGCTGGACAAAACGGTGCAGCGAGATCGCGCCCTCCTTGCCCGCGGCGATGGCGTCGATGGCAAATTTCTGACCCGTATAAGCGTCGCCGCCGACGAAGATATCCTTTTCCGCCGTCTGATACGTGACGGGGTCTGCCTTGACCGTGCCGTTGGGGTTGAATTCGATGGCGGTGCCGGTGAGCAGCTCACGCCAGTCGACCTTCTGGCCGATGCAGTAGAGAACCGTCGTGCACTCGGCCTGCTCGCTCACACTGTCGTCAAACTCAGGTGCGAAGCGGCCCTCGTCGTTCTTGACGCGCGTGCACTTGCGGAACCTGATGCCCGCGCACTTGCCGTCCTCCACAACGATCTCAGTCTGGCCCCAGCCGGCGTGGACGGTGATGCCGTCGCGCTCGCACTCGCTGCGGTCTTCCTCGCCCATCGGCATATCGTCGTAAGCCTCTAAGCAGTAGAGGTCAACGCTCTCCGCGCCGCAGCGCACCGCCGTGCGCGCAACGTCCGCGCCGATGTTGCCGCCGCCGATGACGACGACCTTACCGGAAAACGTCTTCTTTTCATGCAGGTTGACCTGCCGCATAAAGTCGATACCCGCCATGACGCCGTCCGCGTCGCCGCCGGGGATATTCAGCTTACCGCCGGACTGGAGACCGACGGCCACATAGAAACCCTGATAGCCCTGTTCGCGCAGCTGTGCGATGGTCACATCTTTCCCGACCTCCACGCCGCAGCGGAACTCGACACCAAGTTCACGCAGGATGTCGATCTCGGCCTCCACCACGTCTTTTTCAAGGCGGAAGCTCGGAATGCCGTTCGTCAGCATGCCGCCGGGACGCGCTTCCCTTTCAAACACCGTCGGGCGGTAGCCCTTTTCAGCGAGGTAGTATGCGCACGACAGGCCCGCGGGGCCGCCGCCGATGACGGCGATCTTCTCGGAAAATTCGCCGTCGACCTTCGGGATGACCTTTTCGGGCACAAAGCGCGTTTCCGCGTTCAGGTCCTGCTGGGCGATGAAGCGCTTGACCTCGTCGATGGCGACGGCCTGATCGACCGTACCGCGCGTGCAGGCGTCCTCGCAGCGGCGGTTGCAGATGCGGCCGCAGACCGCGGGGAACGGATTTTCGCGCTTGATGAGCTGCAGCGCCTCGCGGTACTTGCCCTGCGCGGCAAGCTTCAAATAGCCCTGCACCGCGATGTGCGCGGGGCAAGCCGTTTTGCACGGCGAGGTACCGGTATTATAGCAGTTGATGCGGTTCCTGTCGCGATAGTCGATGCTCCACTTTTCCGGCCCCCACTTGACATCGTCGGGTAATTCCTGACGGGGATATTCGATGTAGCCGTCCTTCGTGCAGAGCTTCTGCCCCAGCTTGACCGCACCCGCGGGGCAGTTTTCGACGCAGCGGCCGCAGGCGACGCAGTTCTCGCTCTCGACGCTCGCAACATACGCGCTGCGCGAGAGATTCGGCGTGTTGAACAGCTGCGATGTGCGCAGCGCGTTGCAGACATTGACGTTGCAGTTGCAGATGCCGAAAATTTTCTGCTCACCGTCGATATTCGTGATCTGGTGGACAAAGCCGTTGTCCTCGGCCTTTTTGAAAATTTCGAGCGCTTCGTCCTTCGTGATGTATCCGCCGCGCTGTGTTTCGACGATGTAGTCGGCCATGTCGCCCACACCGATGCACCAGCTTTCGGCGTCATCGCCGCAGCCCTCGCCGAGCTTGGCGCGGCTAGCGCGGCAGGAGCACATGCTCTTGGCGTACTTGCCCTCGTATTTGCTGAGCCAGTAGGAGATGTGCTCTAAGTCAACGGACTCGTTCTCTGTCTCGATGGCCTTTTCCACGGGGATAACGTGCATGCCGATGCCCGCGCCTCCCGGCGGCACCATGGGCGTGATCTTTTCGAGCGGGAGCATCGTCATGCGCTCAAAGAACGCCGCGACCTCGGGATGCTCGTCGATCTGGCTTTTGCGCATGTTCAGAAATTCCGCGCTGCCGGGGACGAACAGCGGCAGCACCCAACTCTTTTCATGCTTGGGGTTCTTGCCGTCCAGGTTCTCCCAGTTGTACTCGATGATGCCCGTCCATGCCATCTCCGTGAGGAGCTTTTCGAGCGGCTCGCGCTCCATTTTGGTGAGCTTCATCAGCTGCTCGGTCGTCTTGGGCTTGCGCACGCCCATTTTGAGCGCGACGTCGACCATCTCATCGGTCATCACGCCGGCAAGGCCCCAGTACTCGGGGTCGTCCGCCGTGGCCTTGAGGCCGATGCGGTTTGTGATCATACTGCCGAGCTTGAGGACGTTTTCGCGCGGGGCGTCCGTGCGGGGAATTTTGAAATCCAGTTTACTCTCGTCGAGAGGGAAATTCGTGGGCTTGCTGCCGTTGATATCGCTCATGTTCCTGCTCTCCCTTTTCGCGGCGTACCGCGTGCTTGCCGCCGCGCAGCAAATATTGCGCGGCAATCATCACCTATCTTATCCAAGCTCTATTTTACAGGAAAATGTTGGATTTTTCCATTGACTGATTCCATAAACCGCAGTCATATCGCTCAATTCCCCGCATTTTTGCGCAGATCGGCAGAATTGCCCAAATTTACAGGTCAAGGAACCGCCGCGCAAGCGCGGGCACATTGGTGTTTTTGAGGCACACGACGTTCAGCTCGTGCACGCCCGTGAGCGGCGGGCAGGAAAAATGCCCGAACTGCGCATCATTCTTGACGACGGCCTCGTAGAGGAAGCTCACGCCGCAGCCCTCGCTCACCAGATGCCGGATGAGCTTGAAGCTGCTGATGCAGACATTCGCGCGAAACGCCTCGACCGTGTAGCCGCACTGCATGAGCTCTCGCTCTAAAATCTTTCGCGTACCGGAGCCAGGCTCGCGCAGGATGAGCCGCTCGGAAAAGAGCTCATCCATCGGCACCTCACAGCCCGAAAACGGGTGATCTTTTGCGCAGATGCCGATGTAGGGCTCGTTGCGCAGCAAAAAGCTCTCGTACCGGCTCTTGTCGAAAATGCCCTCGAGCACGACGAAGTCAAGCTCACCTCCCTCGAGCTGGGCGAGCAGGTGTGCCGTATTGTCGACGGTAAAAAAGAGCTCGTTGTCCGGTTCTTTCAAAAAGCGGATGATCTGAGGCAGCAGAATATAGTCGCCGATGGATTTCGTTGCGCCGATGCGCAGGCTCGTCTTCTCCTGCCGTTTGAGCGCACGGCACAGCTCCTCGTCCTGATAGCGCTGGCTGATGGCGTAGATCTCCAGCGTTTCGCCCTGCGGCGTTTTTTTGAGTTTTCGGCTGTCGTAGGTAAAAAGGCGCACGCCGTACAGCGCTTCGAGCGCCTGGATCTGCTTCGTCACGGCGGGCTGCGTCAAATGCAGCTGCTCCGCCGCCTTGCGGTAGTTCATCGTGGCGCACACGGTCAAAAAGGTCTCAAGCCGCTGGTCCATGTTCTCTCTCCTTTGTCGATAACAAACAGGAATCGACATATTCTTATTTATAATTTTATTATATCATAAGTCGGTGATATAATACACCCGCAACACGCATTGGAGGAGAGAAAAAGCACATGAAATTTATCGAATCTGTAAAAAAAATGCTGCCCGGCTGCGCCATCGCGCTTGTCATCGCCGTGGTGGCCAAGTTTTTAGAGCAGCTGGAGGAATCCGTGGGGCTGCACCTGATCGGCGCGTCGGTCATCGCAATGTTCATCGGCATGATCGTGAACCGCTTTTACGCGCCGAATGACAAGACGAAGCCCGGCATCAAGTTCACCTCGAAAAAAATTCTGAAATTCGCCATCATCCTGCTCGGCGCCAGCCTGAACATCACGACCGTGCTGACGGTCGGCAAGTTCTCGCTCACCGTCATGCTCTTCACACTGGCGACGTGCTTCGGCCTCGGCTATGTGATCGGCAAGGCGCTGGGGCTTGACTGGAAGACGAGCAGCCTCATCAACGCGGGCACGGGCATCTGCGGCGGCAGCGCCATCGCCGCCATCGCGCCGGTCATCGAGGCGACGGACATGGACATCGCCTACGGCATGTCGGCAACGTTCCTCTTTGACACGATCATGGTCGTCGTGTTCCCGCTGCTCGGCCGCGCGATGAGCCTTTCCGACGCGGCGTTCGGCCTGTGGGCCGGCACGGCGGTCAACGACACGTCGAGCGTCGTCGCCACGGGCTACGCCTTCAGCGAGGCCGCGGGCGACTTTGCCACCATGGTCAAGCTGACGCGCACCCTCGCCATCATCCCGACGGTGCTGGTCTTTGCCGCCATCAGCGTGCACCTCAAGAAAAAGGCCGCCGCACAAAGCGGCGACCATGGCGTCAAGGTCAATATGAAGTCGGTGTTCCCGTGGTTCATTCTCGGCTTCCTCGCGATGTCGATCCTGTGCAGCGTCGGCGTCATTCCCGCGGGTCTCGCCGCGACGCTCAAGAGCATCAGCAAGTTTCTGATGGTCGCGGCGCTCGCCGCCATTGGCCTCAATACGAACTTCGCGGCGCTGTGCAAATCCGGCGCAAAGCCGATGCTCCACGGCTTCATCATCTCGCTGCTGGTCGTTCTTGTGGCCATCGCGGTCGAGTACGTGCTCGGCATCGCGCCGAGCGGCACGCTCATTTAATCGTCCGCCGAAAGGATGAGATCGCAGCGGTTCCGCACATCGAGCGCGTCGAAATAGCGCTGCTCGAAAGGGATCCAGCGGTCGAAAAACTGCTTTGCATGCGCGGGCGCATTCCGTTTGAGGATGCGCTCGCGCTGTTTTTCTGCCGAAATCGGCAGAAAAACGGATAGATCGTAGTACGGCGCAAGGTCGGGGTGCATGGAGTACGCGCCCTCGACAATGTTGAGTGTTCCCGCCTTAATCCGCTGCGGCGGGGCAATGGTGAACGTCGCGCAGTCGAAGCGTCGGTAGTCGACGGGTCTTCCCTCGCGCAGAGGGATCAGCACCTCTTCCAAAAAGCGCTCGCGGTCGACGTTGCCGCCGGGCTGCGCGAAGCGCGCCTCTGTGCGCTGCTCAGGGCGGAGGAAAAAGTCGTCCATGTGGAAGACAGGGCAGCCGTAAACATTTTGCAGCAGCTCGCCGAGCGTCGTCTTGCCGCTGGCGCTGCCGCCCTCGATGGCGACGAGCACGCGGCTTCTTTCCGCCGTCAGGCAGTCGATGCGCGCAAACAGCGGCAGCGCACAGGCAAAGTCGCGCCGCAGGACGCGGTACGCGGGCGCGTAATTCTGCCGAAATATCTCGGAGTGGTGCAGCGGCGGAAAGCCGTCCTTGCGCCACCTCTCAACAGCTTCCGCCGTCTCCTGCGCAGAAAACGGCAGCTCGCCCGCGTCGGCCATTGTCTGCAAGGCGGTGAGCATCGCTTCGAGCTTTTCGCGCCCGCACTCCTCGTGCCGCGCAGAGAGGGCGAAGAGCCGCGCAAACGTCTCCGCGCTCAAGCCGTCCCGCAAAACGCCGAGGTGCACACGGCAGTAGTCGCCGCTGAGCAGCTCGACGAGCTCGGAGATGCGGTCACCGCTTCGCGCCGCTTCGGCGCGGATGTAGTCTGCGGCGGCGGACGGGTCGGCGATCAGATGCTCGCAGCCAAAGGCGCTCTGATAGAGCGCCTTGAAGACGTCCTGAAGCGCCAGCTCTGGATAGCGCGCGCAGTGGGCGCGCAGAAAGTCGCGAATATCGGTAAAATTCGTCATGGCGGCGGGGTTCCTTTACCAAAAAGTTTCGTTTATCATAGCGCTTTTTCGCCCCTTTCGCAAGGGGCAAGGGATTGACAGCCCTGCGCTTTTTTGATAAAATTCCCGCGTCGGCACAAGTCGGCAGCGTTGGCACAAGCTGACTTTTCTTCCGCGCGTTCCCTGAAAGCAAACGAGGTATCACCAAGGTATCAATCTCCCTGCAAGGGGAATATTGATGCCTTTTCTTTGTCTTTTCAAGGGTTTTCGCGCAGAAAACAAGACGCAAGAGAGGATGAGAACACCGTGACGATCCTTGTCATCGACGGCCAGGGCGGAAAGCTCGGCAAAACTTTGGTCGAGAACATCAAAAAGTCCTTCCCGCACCTCGAGATCATGGCGATCGGTACGAACAGTGCCGCTTCCGACGCGATGCGCCGCGCGGGCGCTGACCGCGTGGCCACGGGCGAAAACCCCGTCATCGTGGCCTGCCGCAGCGCGCAGATCATCGCCGGCCCCATCGGCATCGCGATCGCCGATGCGCTGATGGGCGAGATCTCTCCCGCCATGGCAAACGCCGTCGCGTCAAGCAGCGCCTACCGTGTGCTCATCCCGATGAATCTATGCAGCACGTATGTCGCGGGCGTGGACAAAAAGTCCTCCGCCATTCTGGACGACGCTATGGCGCACATCCGTTTGCTGCTCGAAGGAATGGAGAACAAACCATGAACAACGCTGCCACTGCAACTGCCCGTACCGCTTCCCCGGTGAGAAAACTCACCTATTCCGCGCTCTTCCTCGCCCTTACGATGGTCCTGCCGTTTTTGACCGGCCAGATCCCCGAGATCGGCTCCATGCTCTGTCCCATGCACCTGCCCGCGCTGCTGTGCGGCTTCATGTGCGGCTGGCCGTGGGGACTCGCAGTCGGCTTTATCTCCCCGCTGCTGCGCTCGATGTCCGGCATGCCGCCGATCTGGATCGCTATTCCCATGGCGTTTGAAATGGCGACCTACGGCGCCATCGCCGGTCTTCTGTACCGCAAGCTGCCGAAAACAGGCTGGCGCATCTATGCCTCGCTCATCTCCGCGATGGTCGCGGGCCGCCTTGTGTGGGGCCTTGTGAAGTTCCTGCTCGCGGGCCTTCAGGGCACGGAGTTCAGCCTCGCCCTCTTCCTCTCCGGCGCGGTGACGACGGCCATCCCCGGCATCATTCTGCAGCTCATTCTCGTCCCCATCCTCGTCGTGGTGATGGAGCGCACGAGCATGACGCTCGATACCTGAGCGCTGACTCTGCATCATAAAAGGACTTGGACGGTTTCGTCCAAGTCCTTTTTCTTTATTCTTTACCTCAGCAGCTTCGGCGCGCTCGTGTCCATCAAAAACGCCCCGAGCGGCGCGGTGATGACGATGCCGAGCACCGCGACCGACAGCACGATGCTGCCGCAGGGCAGCCCCGCCGCAAGCGGCACCGAGCCGATGGCCGCCTGCACCGTCGCCTTGGGAAGATAGGCAAACACGCAGTAAAGCCTCTCTTTCGCCGTGAGCGGCGTTCTGACAAGGCAAAGGCACACACCCACGGCGCGGAAAATGAGCGCCGAGAAGATCATGCCGACCGCCGCAAGGCCCACGCCCGCCATATAGCGGATATCGACCGCCGCTCCGACGAGGACGAACAAAATGACCTCCGCCGCCAGCCAGAGCTTGCCGAATTTTTCAGAGAGCCGCTTGGCAACGAACGGCGTGCACTTCATCTTAAGTAAGCACGCCATGCTGACGACCGCGAGCAGGCCCGACACGGGCACGATGCCCTCGAGCCAGCCCTCCGCCGCGACGAGCAGCAGCGAGACCCCCAGCACGATGATGACCTTCATGCTGTTGCGGATGCAGTGCGCTCGGGCATAGGCAGTCTCGAAAAAGCGGCTGAGCAACCACCCGACAAGCGCACCCAGCGCAACGCCGAGCACGATCGACGCAGGGATGCTCAAAAAGTCCGCGGCGTTGGCGCTGCCGCCCTGCGCCGTGTGCAGAAACGTTGTAAACAGCACAATGACGAAGATATCGTCGCACGATGCGCCGGCCAGGATCATCTGCGGGATGCTCTTGTCCGTTCCGCGGCCGCTTTCCATCAGCTGCACCATGCGCGGCACGACGACCGCGGGCGACACCGCCGCGAGCACCGCGCCCATGACCGCCGCCTCCACGCGCGTGATGCCAAGGAAGCACGGCGCGAGCATCACATAACCGATGATCTCGCACGTCGCGGGCAAACACGACATCAAGATCGCCGGACGGCCGACCTTTTTGAGGTCGCCCAAATCGAGCGACAGTCCCGCCTTGAGCAGGATAATAACGAGCGCGAGCTTGCGCAGGTCGGCTGAGATCGACAAAATCGAGCCGTCCAGCACGTTGAGCACGCACGGCCCCAGCAGGATGCCCGTCGCCAGCATGCCGATGATGCGCGGCAGCTTCAACTTTTGACACAGTTCGGCCAGCGCAAGGCCGACCAAAAAGATGAGTGCGAGTGAAGTTAACATAATTTTCCTCCTCCGGACACAAAAAAAGCTGATGCCCCCTGTGACCGTTCAAAATCACAGAAGTCATCAGCTCAAAAAAGCGGTTTCGGCAGTGCCGTGGGAGAACCTCATTCCCGATTGCGCAGTATAGCAAAGCGCGGGCAAAAATGCAAGCCCTTTTTCAAAAATCAGCGCTCGAACGTCACCTGATAGGCCCCCAACACCTGCGTGCAGGGGATGACGGCGGCATTTTCGACCGTGAAAGCCGCCTTTTCATAGTGCGTCGTCTCCTCTTCGTGGATGGCGGGCAGCGTTTTGCCAAGGCTGACACCGTGCGCGCCGCCTGCAAAGCGCCAGGCGAATTCACAGTCGCAGAATTCCTTGTTTGCTGTGATCTTCTCCGCGGGCACGAGCGTAAACGTACCGTCTTTCAAGTAATAGCAGCCTACGTTGTCCTTTTCCGCAGGGCAGTCGCCCTCGATGCCGACGCCGGTGAACGAGATCGTCAGCTCCGGCAGCGTGAAGGACGTCTTTTTGCCGTCCTTCGTAAAGGGAACATCGTCCCAGCGGCCGATGTTGACCCAGCCGCGATTGTCGGCTTTTTCCGCGGCAGTGTTGAACTCGAGAGCCCCTGTTTTGCCGTCGCGCACCTCCGCGTTGATGCGCAGCACCGGCCGCAGCGAGGCAAAGCCCTCCGGCAGCAGGGCGCGCAGACGGTCCTGCTCCGCGCCGTAGGTCATGACAAACTGTTCAACGGTCATTGCGCTTCCTCTGTTTTCTTTTGTGCGCGCTCCGCGTCTTGCCTCAGCAGCCGCAGATAGGCGTCGAGATAGAGCTTGTGCGTCACGCTTAAAAGTGCCGAGCGCAGCAGTTCCTTTTCATCCGACTCGTCCTGTCCGACGCTTGCAAGATGGTCGCTCGCGCCGAAGACATAGCGGATGAGATTTTCAAATTCCTCGCAGAAGTAGTGATAAGCGGTCGGCAGATCGTAGGTCTCGTGCTGAATGCCGATCAGCGCGCGGATGTCGTCCATCGCGACGACGCTCTTGATGCACGAGACAAAGATGAGGTACGCAATGCTCTCCGCGCCGTAGGCCTTTTTCTCTGGCCCGGGGATGATCTTCTGCTTAACATAATTGCTGACCATCGAGGCCGTGATGGGACTGAGCCCGCATCCCGTGATGGATTGATTGACATAACGCGTCACCTGTTCGAGATACAGCCCCACGTCGGGGATCTCCCCGAGCCGCGGGATATGAAAGCTTCGGACAGACTCCGCCAGACGGCTGCGCATATTTTCGTCCATAGCTGCTCCTCCGTTCAAACTGCGTTTTCATCATCTTAAACTTTGGTGAAAAAAATGTCAATAAGTTTTCTAAAAACCGATTGACAGTTATTGAAAATCGTTGTATTGTAGTCAAAGATGATTTCACCTGACAACAGGTTTTTGAATAACCGATTATTTTTTTGGAGGCTTCCCCATGATGAAACTGATCGCCGACTCCTCTGCCAACCTCACGATGCTGGAGGGCGTAACCTATCAGAGCGTACCCATGACCATCCGCGCCGGCGAGCGCGACTTCGTGGACGATGAAACGCTCGACACACACGAGCTGCTCGACTATCTCGCGGCCTACAACGGCAAATCCGGCACGGCCTGCCCCAGCCTCGACGGCTGGCTCAAGGCGTTCGAGGGCGCGGATGAGATTTTCGTCATTACCATCACAAGCAGCCTGTCCGGCACCTGTGCCTCGGCCATGGCCGCGCGCGACGTGTATCTCCAGTCGCATCCCGAGGTCAAAATTCGCATCTTTGACACGCTGAGCACGGGACCGGAGATGCAGTTGCTCGCAGAGAAGCTCGCAGAGCTGCACGCCAAGGGCCTCCCCTTCGATGTGATCTGCGAAAAGGCGCAGGAATATCTTGCCACCACGCACCTCTTCTTCAGTCTTAAGTCCCTGCACAATCTGGCGCAAAACGGCCGCGTCAGCAAAATCGCCGCGGGCGCCATCGGCATCCTCGGCATTCAGATCCTCGCCACCGCAAGTCTTGAGGGCACGATCCAGCCCGTTGAAAAATGCCGCGGCGAAAAAAAGACGTGCGCGGCGATGGTACAGAAGCTTCTGGAAGCTGACTACCACGGCGGCAAGGTGCGCATCCACCACGCCGAAAATCCAGAGGCGGCTGGGGCGCTCGCCGCTTCGCTGCGCGGGCACTTTCCCGAAGCAGACATTGAGATCCGTCCCTGCCGTGGTCTTTGCAGCTACTATGCCGAGCGCGGCGGCGTGATCGTCGGTTTTGAGACGATGTAAAACCGAACAGACAGCAAAAAGCAGACGGCCTGCGCGAGCCGTCTGCTTTTCTTTATCTCTGCCATTAGGCAGTTGGAGTGGTATCGGAGGTACTGTCGCCCGCTGGGGCGTAGCCGTCAGTGGGGCTTCCCTGCCCGCTGGGCGGTGTGGGGCGCTCGCCGCTGGGCATTTCGGGCACTTCCCCGTCGGAAAGCTCTGGCTTCTCGCCGTTTGGCATCTGACCATCAAAGCTCTCGGGCGGTTCACCGTCTGGCTTCTGTCCGCCGCTGGGGAAGCCGCCGCCCATGCCCATGCCGGTGGAAACCATCCCACTCTGCGCGGTCCCTTCGGTGGAGCTGTCACCCGCCTTGAGGGTATACGCACTGTCCGCCACCACATCGGCAGACGAGAAGAGGATGAAGTTCGCACCGCATCCGATTGTGCCGCTGTACACGGCATTGCCGTCGGCGTCTTCAATCGTGAAATCCGCGTCCGCGGCGATCAGACTGCTCTGCGCGCCGCCCGGCACGCCGCCAAAGCCCGTCGAGCCGTAAATGACGCAGGGCTGCGTGGCCTCCAAGTTCATGCCCATGCCGCTGCTGCCGCCCGCGGCGAGCACCGTGCCGCCCGAGACGGTGATGGTGCCGTCGGCATCCAGCGGCTCGTTGTCCGCCGTGTTGGCCGTCCACACAATGACTGTACCACCAGTGATGGTCAGCTCGCCGTTGGAGTCAAAGCCGTCGCCGCCGGAGGAATAGGCGTCGATCGTGCCGCCGGAGATCGTCATCGTGAAGTCGTAGTCCGTCAGGTCGGAATTTGCCGCATTCAGGCAGTCGTCCGAGGCGTTGATCGTAATATCACCGGAGCAAACGTTCAGCTCCGCTCCCTCAAGGCCCTCGCAGCAGTTCGTGATATCGATCGTAGGGCCGTCCGTGCCGTCCGCACCGATGTTCAGCACCAAATCGCAGTGGATAGCGTCGTCCGCGGCGTCGATGGTCAGCGTGCCGCTCTCTACATTCAAGAGCTGCTCTGCGTTGATCGCGTCGTTGACGGGCGCGTCGATATTCAGCGTCAAATCGCGGATCGTCAGCGACGCTTCGCCGTCCTCGTCCGTCGTCGCGCCGGATTTGATACCGTTTTTGCCGTTGGCCGTGACGGCGAGCTCGCCATCGCCGCAGAGGGTGACGGTCGAGCCGTCCTTGCACTTGATGACGGCGTTTTCGGCATTTTCGTTTTCGGGGTAGTTGTCATCGTTGTTCTGCTCGGTGTCGCTCAGGGAATTTTCCGTACCGTCGGAAACAAGGATGGTCACCTCGCTCGACTTGCCGCAGGTGATGGCGGCGGTGTTCTCACTCGTAAGTGTCAGGCCGTCCAGCACCAGCGTCACGCCGGTCGTACCCTTTTTCACCTTGATGGAGCCGTCCGCGCAGCTGCCCGAGACGGTGTAAGTGCCGCTCGACGTGATGGTGAGCGCCGTGCCGTCGATCTCGTAGCCCGTGTCCGTCTCGCCCGCGGCGGTCACGCCGCTGTCGGTAAAGGTAAAGGTCACATCGCTTGCCGCGTCCGCCGTACTATTATTTATCGTACCGGCGCAGGCCGTGAGTGACAGCGCCAGCGCCGACGCGCACAGGAAAGGCAGTAGTTTTTTCATAACATATATCTCCTCAATCAATGATCTCGCATGGTCCCCCCGGGGCGGGGCACGCGCTTTTTTCGCTCTCTGCGCCCGCTCCTTTGAGCCTGGCGACAGCATACCCGCTTTGCCTAAAAGTTACCTAAAGAAAACGAATATTTTACCTTTAGGTTTCTTTTAGGTTGCGCGTTCATACTGGGGCTCACAAAGGAGGTTCGACACCATGGCGATCCAATGCTGTTTTGAACGATATGAAAAGAAATACTGCCTGACCCTTTCCCAGCAGCGTTTTTTATTGGAGCGGATGACGCCCTATATGAAAAAGGACGCGTACGGCGAGTACACCATCTGCAACATTTATTATGATACCGACGACTACCGCCTGATCCGCGCGTCGCTCGAAAAGCCCGTCTATAAGGAAAAGCTGCGCGTGCGCAGCTACGGCGTGCCGCAGGCGGACGGCAGGGTCTTTGTCGAGCTCAAGAAGAAGTTTGACGGCGTCGTCTACAAGCGCCGCATCACAATGGATATCCGGAACGTGGAGCCGTTTCTCTCCGGCGAGCTGCCGAGTGAAAACTTTGGCCAGATCGGACGCGAGATCGGCTATTTTCAGTCGTTTTATCACACCGTGCCCAAGGTCTTCATCGGCTACGACCGGCTTGCCTTTGACGGCATCGACGATCCGCAGCTCCGCATCACGTTCGACACAAATTTACGGTGGCGCGACACGGGCGTCGACCTTCGCCTCGGCGACCACGGCGCGCCGATCGCGCTGCCCTGCGGCGATGTGCTGATGGAAGTCAAAATTCCCGGCGCATGCCCGCTGTGGCTCAGTCACCTGCTCTCCGACGTCGGGGCGTTCCCCGCGTCGTTTTCCAAATACGGTGCCTGCTACCGTGACGAGTTGTCCGCAGGCGTCCACACGGCCAATTTAAAGGAGGATACCTTCTGTGCTTAACTCGATCTTAGGAAGCGAATTGACGCTCGTCTCGTTTCTCATCTGTACGGCGGTGTCGCTGCTGCTCGGCGTCGGCACGGCGCTCGTTTCCATGTACCGTTCGCGTACGACGCAGAGCTTCGCCGTCACGCTCGCGATCCTGCCCGCCGTGGTGCAACTTGTCATCATGCTGGTGAACGGCAACCTCGGCGCGGGCGTCGCGGTGGCGGGCGCGTTCGGGCTCGTGCGCTTCCGCTCCGCACCGGGCACGGCGAAGGAGATCGGCGCGCTGTTCCTTGCGATGGCCATCGGCCTTGCGACGGGCATGGGCTATGTGGGGCTTGCCGTCATAGCGTTTGTCATCGTCGCGGCGATGATGCTGCTGCTCACGGCGGTGAACTTCGGCGGCGCGAACGAGCACGAGCGCGAGCTCAAGATCACGATCCCCGAAAGTCTTGACTACGACGGATTGTTCGACGATCTCTTTGAAAAGTACGCCAAGTCCTGCGTGCTCGAGCGTGTGAAGACGAGCAACATGGGCACGCTCTACGAGCTCACCTACCGCGTCACGCTCCCTGATGACCACGCGCCCAAGGCATTTTTGGACGAACTGCGCTGCCGCAACGGCAACTTGAACATCATCTGCGGGCGCGAGGCGACGAAAGACGCGCTCTGAGGCATCTTGATTTTTGCCCGCGCGCTCTTTATACTACACGTATCACCGGAAATCAGAGGGGGAACCTTTTATGCGGCTGCTGATCGCAGAAGATGAAGTGGACCTTGCCGAGGCGCTGACAGTCTTTTTTGAAAAAAATCACTTCTCCGTCGACGCCGTGCACAACGGCTTCGACGCCTATGAATATGCCTCGTCGGGCTCATACGACGCCGTCATTTTAGACGTGATGATGCCCAAGATGGACGGTATTCAAGTGCTCGAAAAGCTGCGGCAGGAGGGCGTGAAAACGCCCATCATGATGCTCACGGCCAAGGGCCAGAAGAGTGACCGCATCACGGGCTTCAACGTCGGCGCGGACGACTATCTTCCCAAGCCCTTCGACCCCGACGAGCTCTTGAGTCGTGTGCGCGCCATCCTGCGCCGCAGCGAGGCCTACCAGCCGACGGTGCTCGCCTACGGCGATCTGACGCTCGACCCCGGCAGCGGCAATTTGAGCTGCGGGAAGGACTCCATCCGCCTGAGCGGGCGTGAGTTCCAGATTATGGAGCTTTTCATGCGCTCACCGCGGCAGGTCTTTTCCGCTGAGCGCATCATGGAGCGCGTGTGGGGCTGGGATAATGAGGCGGAGATCAACGTCGTATGGGTGAACATCTCGAATCTTCGCAAAAAGCTCAAGTCCATCGGCTCGCACGTCACCCTGCAGGCCAACCGCGGCCTCGGCTACGCGCTGGAGGAGAGCGTATGATCAAGCGCCTGCGAAACCGCTTCATCCGCATCGCGATGCTCTCCGTCACGGCGGTGATGCTGCTGCTGACGATCATTCTGAACGTTGCAAACTATGTTTCGACCGATTCCGACTTAAAGCAGACCCTCTCGCTCATCTATGAAAACGAGGGCACCATCCCCCACTCGCGCTTTCAGCTGCCGGACAGCGCCGACGCGCCGACACCGCCGGAAAATGGCGGCGGCAGCGGCGACATCGTCCCCGCGCCGCCCGACGGTGCGGACGATTCGCAGACGCCGCAGGCCCCGCCCGACGACAAGATTGCGCGGCGCGAAGGGCCATTCACCGCCGAAACGCCGTTCTCCACGCGTTTTTTCGTCCTGCGCTACACCTCCGACGGCACGCTGACACAGGAAAATCTTGACAACATCGCCTCCGTCACGGCGGAGGACACGCAGGAATATCTCTCCGCCGCGCTTGTGCACGGCGCAGGGTATGGCTACTGCGGCAGCTACCGCTTTTTCGTCGCGCAGACGGATGACGGCGA